>Ga0315544_1003021_pt1 | contig 11415 bp, 6 predicted proteins | sample SalMarSW160130MG_2_FD_202543 | JGI IMG/M metagenome (GOLD analysis project Ga0315544, IMG submission 202543) | Salt marsh sediment microbial communities from the Plum Island Ecosystem LTER, Massachusetts, United States - Salt Marsh Sediment SW1601-130 ... | reverse complement strand
GACTCGAAAACATCGGTACAACCGTTGCTTCGCATGTTCCTCCCTTTATCGCAGGTTTCTGCAAAATGGCAGAAAAGGACGAGAGGGAATGGAATGCTATTGAGACTAAGTGTATGGGGCTGGGAGATCCCTACTGTGAGTTCAAGCTTGTTCCAGGAGAAATTGATGATCTGAAGGCTTCTCTGGAGAAGGACAGTTCACTCGTCGAAAGGATACACGAGCGGTTGATGGAACAGCTTATGGGTTTTCTGCTTGATGGCAAACCTCTTGTAGAGAGACCTAAGTTGGGCAGTGATGTTCACCTCCACGTGCTCATACATGGTTTGGGGGAACTCAATCTCGTCGGCGAGAGATACCGAAGGGCACAGATGATGGGAGCTGCCCGATCAGCAAAGAAGATCGGTGAGCGCTTGATGGAGGCAGGGTTAAGTGAGGATGAAGCAGTGAAGCGCGTCCTCAGTTTTTTGGAGCACTGCAAGGTAGGTAAGGTCACATTGGGTGAGACACTCAGAATTAGGGATAACTGCGAGTGTCTACGAACCACGATCTTTCTACATGAGAAGCAGCCCTCCTGCTTCTTCACCACCGGCTTCCTTAACGGGCTCTTTTCCGCAGTCAAGAACCAGCATGTCAGGGAAGTGAGGTGTGTCGCTGCCGGTGACCCTTACTGTGAATGGGAATTTAGGTAGGTTATGCTGAATGGTATCTCTAACTCAAATACAGGAAGTACCTCCGAGGAAGATGGTTCTATTAGTGGGTTCTCCTGGGGCGGGAAAATCGACGTTTTGCCAGCAGGTCGCCCTCCAGAGCTTAGCGATGGACAGACCCATCATATATGTGACAACTGAGTGTTCCCCGTCTGAGGTTGAAAAGGAATTGAGAGATAGAGGATTGGGCGAGGTCGAGCCAGGTCTACTGAACTTCGTTGATGCATATAACGAAACGGTGGGGCTCTTAGTCGCGGATCGCCTTGACACTGCTCGCGCAGACTGCGACGATCTTTCCAGCATAAGTGTTGCAATCTCAAAGATGAGTGAACAGATGGGGAGAAGGGGCGTCTTGCTGGTCTTCGACTCCCTGACTTCTCCTTATCTTTTTAGTGGCTCAGAGGTCTTGAGGTTTATGAAGAGGACCCTCTCAAGGTTTGCTGCTGAGGGGAACAGCGTTTTAGTCTGTTTTGATGAGGGCAGCGGCAAGGAAGAAGACCTGGTGGCCATGATGAGCCTCTCCAGCGGCGTGATAAAGATGGAGACGGAGGGGGGCAAGCAGTTCCTGAACGTTGTGAAGCACCCAAAGCTGAAGACAACACGAATTGAAGCATCCCTGGAACCCGAACCGATAAGCTTGGAAGAGATTGTCTTCAATCCCGATGTGCTGGCACGGTACATTCGGAGAATGAGGGAGATGAGAGATGAAGCAGTGTTTAGAAGGGAGGTTGGAGACTTTGTGAACTTGTTCTGGCCGAACTTCGCCCACTGGAGCGGGATGCTCTGGGACCCCAAACGGTTCCCAATGATGGTGTACGAGATGAATAAAGAGGACGGTCCATCCATGATCAAACTCATGAGGGAGAATGAAGCGGTCAAGCGTGCCATGTTTCCTTGGCCCAAGAGCCTTCTCCTCAGATTCATGCCGAAGAGCTTCAGCAAGGTCAAAGACATGAAGAAACTGATGAAAGGGTTGGAGAGATCGTTTGGCGGCCCGGAACAGGAGCGTAGCTGTATCATAGAATACCTTGAAGACGCATCGAAGACAGACGAACACTACTTTAGAGTGTACGAATCCTCCGAATGCTGGGGATTCAAAGACGTCGGTGCAACGATGGCTTTCTATTCCCCGCCTGTTTTTGCAGGGACGATTAAGGGATTTGAGAGCTGGCAGGGGCTTGAGAGAGACTGGAACGCCATTGAGACAAAGTGCATTGGGCTGGGGGATCCCTACTGCGAAGGCAAACTTGTGCCTGGGGAGATAGATGGGCTGAAAGATTCTCTGGAGAAAGATGTCTCGGTTATCGAAAGGATACATGAACGTTTGATGCATCACCTCATGGAGTTTCTGCTGAAGGGAAAGCCGCTCTTGGAGAGGCCTACGCTGGGAAGCATGGTTGGTATGGACAGGGTCAGTCACGCCATGTTTCTTCCCGCGCAAGCGGGTGAGAGGTATCGAATGGTGTTGGGGATGGGGGGAGCTAGGTCGGGTAAGCAGGTTGGGGAACGCCTGTTGGAAGCTGGGTTAGGGGAGGATGAGGTTGTGAAGCGCGTTCTCAATTTTTTGAACCAATGCAAGGTGGGAAAGGTTACGATGGGTGAAACCATCAGGATAGTGGAGAACTGCGAGAGCGCGCAGACGAAGCTGTTCACGACGAAGGAGAAGGTTCCCTCGTGCTATTTCACTACAGGATTTCTTAACGGTTTCTTCTCTGTTGTCAAGAATCAGCATGTCAGAGAGACAAAATGTATAGCCGTGGGTGATCCGTACTGCGAATGGGAATTCAGATAGGTGAAGCATGATGGTGTCAATAGCTCAACTGCAAGATATACCGCCTGAAAACATGATCCTGCTGGTTGGCCCCCCCGGCTCGGGGAAGTCAACCTTCTGCCAGCAAGTAATCCTAAAAGGCTTGGCGATCGATAAGCCCATCATCTACGTGACTACTGAGCGAGGCCCATCCAAGGCGGAGGCAGCCTTGAAAGAGCGAGGGTTGGCCCATGTCGAGTCTGGTCTGCTGAGTTTCGTTGATGCATACAATGAGACCGTAGGCGTCTCAGTCGTCGATAGACCAGACACCGTCTGCGCTGACTGTAACGACCTTTCAAGCATAGACATAGCGATCTCAAAGCTGAGCGAACGAATAGGAAGGAAGCATATCTTGTTGGTCTTCGACTCTCTAACTTCTCCATACCTCTTCAGCGGCGCCGAAATCTTGAGGTTCATGAGGCAGACCCTATCGAAGTTCGGGGCTAGGGGAAACGCGGTCGTGGCATGCATAGATGAGGGTTGCGGCAGACCCGAGGACCTGGTGGCGATGATAAGCCTCTCCGATGGCGTGATAAGAACGGAGAGGGAAGAGAGTAAGCTTCTTCTAAACGTTGTGAAGCATCCGAAAGTAAGGGCGACGAAAATCGAAGCCCCCATAGAACCTGAACGACGGCTACAATATCCTTTGAGTATAATCGATGAAAACGGGGCGAGACGATTTTTTAAAGCATACATGCGGGGAAAAGAAGCCGCAATAAGAAGAGAGGTCGGAGACTACGTCAACCTCTTCTGGACAAACTTAATCCACTGGAGCGGCATGCTATGGGACCCCAAGAGGTTTCCGACGATGAAATACGAGTTAGAGAAGGAGGACATGAGCAAGGGATATCAAATGTTCAAGTATGCACCTTGGTACGTGAAGGTGCTTATGAAACTACGCTTCCCCAAGAACTTAAGCAAAGTAAAAGACATGAAGAAATGGTTTGGAATCTACGGCAAGACCCTGGGGGAGATAGATCGTATCGGCATCGTGGAATACCTTGACGATATCTCTAAGACTGACGAACATCATATTCGAGTATACGAGAGCTCTGACTGCTGGGGATTCGAGAACGTGGGTGCCCCGCTGGCTTTATTGCTTCCCTCACACATCGCGGGTGGGTTGATATCAATTGAGAGGTTGGGAGGAGGCCCAGATAGGGACTGGAACGCTGTTGAGACTAAGTGCGTTGGCCTAGGAGATCCGTACTGTGAGATCAAAATAGTGCCTGGAGAGATCGACGAGTTGAAAGACTCTCTGGAGAAGGACATCTCAGTCCTTGAAAAAGTGCATGACCGGTTGATGCAACGCCTCACTGGATTTCTGCTTGAAGACAAACCCCTTGTAGAGAGGCCTAGGTTAGGTAGTGATGTCCACCTTAGTTCGGCCACGCATGTGGTAGGCTGGCTCGGTCACGCTGACGAGAGATACCAGATGGCGTTGAGGATGGGAGGCGCGAAGGCTGGGAAAGAGGTCGGAGAGCATCTGATGGAATCTGGGATAAGTGAGGATGAAGCTGTGAAGCGTGTTCTTCGTCTACTAGAACATTGCAAGGTTGGCAAGGTTGCGGTGGATGAGACGATAAAAATAAAGGAAAACTTTGAGATCCTCATCTGGACGATGTTCGTGACGGCTAAGAGTGAGGAGCCTTTATGCTTCTTCACCACGGGCTTCCTGAATGGTTTCTTCTCGGCTGTTAAAAACCAACATGTTGAAGAAACAAAGTGTATCGCAATGGGTGATCCGTACTGTGAGTGGGAGTTCAGGTAGGTTATATTTGTGGCGTCTCTAACCCAACTGCAGGAAATACCTTCTGAAAACATGATCTTGTTGGTTGGTCCCCCTGGGGCGGGAAAGTCGACATTTTGCCAGCAGGCTGCCCTCCAGAGCTTGGCGATGGATAGGCCCGTCATCTTTGTGACGACGGAGTATGGTCCTTCTGAGGCTGAGAGGGCTTTAAGGGAGCGGGGATTGCGGGAGGTTGAGCCAGGTTTGCTGAACTTTGTTAACGCGTATCACGAAACCGTGGGGCTCTCGGTTTCTGATAGACCCGACACCGTTCACGCGCACTGCGAGGACCTTTCCAGCATAGGCATAGCGATCTCAAAGCTGAGCGAACGAATAGGGAGAAAGGGTGTTCTGTTAGTCTTCGATTCCCTAACTTCCCCATACCTGTTCAGCGGCTCCGAGGTTCTGAGATTTATGAGGATGACCCTGTCGGGGTTCGCGGCAGAGGGAAATGCTGTCTTGGCGTGTTTTGACGAGGGCTGTGGAAAGCCCGAAGACCTTGTGGCCATGATGAGTCTTTCAAACGGAGTCATAAAGATGGAGACAGATGATGGTAGGAGGGTGCTGAACGTCGTGAAGCATCCCATAGTGGAGGCTACAAGAATTGAGGTACCCGGGACCAAAGTTCTGGAGAAATTATGGGATATGAGGATGTGGCGTGAGGACATTATGGAAATGGCTTTTCAGATGATGATGAAGGGCGGAGCTGGTGCAGTGCTTAGAAGTGAGATTGGGGATTATGTGAACTTATTCTGGCCGAACTTAGCCTATTGGAGTTGTACGCTTTGGGACCCCAAACGGTTCCCGGAGATGCTGTATGAAATGAGCAAGATGCACGGCGAAGGTATGAATGAGATGATGTCGGCTGCTCCTTGGCACCAGAGACTACTGTTCAAACGATTACTGCCCAAGAGCCTCAGCAAGGTCAAAGACATGAAAAAATTCTGGAAGGTGTTTCAGCAGATGATGAAACCGAGTCGTATGGGCTTCTTTGAATATCTTGAAGACGTCTCCAAGACTGACGAACACTATTTCAGAGTATCTGAGTCTTTTGAATGCTGGGGATTCGCAGACGTAGGCGCTACCATGGCTTCAATGCTTCCTTCATCCTTAGCAGGTTCGTGCAAAGGAATTGAGAGATGGAGAGGAACTGAGAGGGACTGGAACGCTGTTGAGACGAAATGCATCGGGCTCGGGGATCCCTACTGCGAGCTTAAGCTGGTGCCTGGAGAAATCGATGAGCTGAGGGATTCTCTGGAGGCCATAGACAACACCGTTTTGGACAGGATGCATGATCGGCTTATGGATAGGCTCAACGGGTTTCTACTCGATGGGAAACCTCTTGTTGAGAGGCCTAGGTTGGGGAGCGATGTGTTGTGGAATGCTGCTATTATGCATGTCATGGTTCAACCAGCTCTGGCTGGTGAGAGGTACCGTGGAGTTATGAGGATGGCTGGAGCTAAGGCGGGAAAGGAGGTCGGTGAACACCTGATAGAAAAAGGGATAAGTAACAACGACTCCGTGAAACGTGTTCTCCATTTCTTAGAACACTGCAAGGTGGGAAAGGTCTCAGTAGGTGAAACTATAAAAATGAAGGAGAGCAGCGAGAGCGTGTGGACTAAGCTCATCACGAAGAAGAGGGAGGAGCCTTGCTGCTATTTCACCACTGGCTTCCTGAACGGCTTTTTCTCAGCAGTCAAAAACCAACATGTGAAAGAAACAAAGTGTATTTCGATGGGTGATCCGTACTGTGAGTGGGAGTTCAGATAGGTGATTATAAGGTGTCAGTTACTCAATTACAAGAAATTCCTCCTAAAAACATGATCTTATTAGTTGGGCCGCCAGGGTCAGGAAAGTCAGCCTTCTGCCAGCAAACCATTCTCAGCAATATTGAGATGAGGCCCGTCATCTACGTGACAACCGAATCTAGTCCATCTGTCGTTGAGGAGTCCCTCAGAGCGAAGGGATCAGGTAAAGAGCTACTTCACCCTCTTGGTTTCGTCGATGCTTTTCACGAAACGATGGGGCTTCCAAGCGTGGTCCGATCAGACACTTTGGTTGCCTCTTCCGCGGATCTCACGAGTCTAAGTATTGCCATTTCCAAGTTGCAGGAAACGATGGGTGAAAACGTTCTGCTGATCTTCGACTCCTTGACTTCGCCCTACCTCCTGAGCGGCATAGAGATTTTAAGGTTCATGAGGATGACTCTACTAAGATTGGCGGCTCAGGGAAACGCCGTCTTAGCGTGTATTGACGAGGGGTGTGGGAAACTGGAGGACGTGGTGGCGATGATGAGCATCTCCAATGGCGTGATAAAGATGGCGACTGGCGAGGGTAAGCAGCTCTTGAACGTCGTGAAGCACCCCAAGCTGAAGCCGATAAAAATTGAAGCACTCCTAGAACCCGAACCGATAGGATTGAAAGAGCGTGTCTTCAATCCCGATATGTTGGCACGGTACCTTCGGGTTAGCGCGCGCGGGGGAGATGAAGCAGTGATGAGAAGGGAGGTCGGGGATTTCGTGAGCCTGTTCTGGCCGAACTTTGCCCACTGGAGCGGGATGCTCTGGGACCCCAAACGGTTCCCAATGATGGTGTACGAGATGAATAAAGAGGACGGTCCATCCATGATCAAACTCATGAGGGAGAATGAAGAGGTCAAGCGCGCCATGTTTCCCTGGCCCAAGAGCCTTCTCCTCAGGTTCATGCCGAAGAGCTTCAGCAAGGTCAAAGACATGAAGAAACTGTTGAAAGGGATGGAACGATCACTTGGTGGCCCGAAACAGGAGAACAGTGGCATCTTGGAATACCTTGAAGACGCATCAAAGACTGACGAACACCACTTTAGAATGTACGAATCCTCCGAATGCTGGGGATTCGAAAATGTCGGTGCAACGATGCTTTTCTACTCTCCACCTGTATTCGCAGGCATGATAAAAGGACTGGAGAGCTGGAGAGGACTTGAGAGAGACTGGAACGCCATTGAGACAAAGTGCATCGGCCTTGGGGACCCCTACTGCGAAGCCAAACTTGTGCCTGGCGAAATCGATGAGCTGAAGGATTCTTTAGAGAAGGACATCTCGGTCATCGAAAGGATACATCAACGATTGATGAACCACCTCTTGGATTTTTTGCTGAACGGAAAGCCTCTCTTGGAGAGGCCTACCCTGGGAAGCATGGTGAACATCCACAGGGTCGTGCACGCCATGGTCTTTCCCGCTCTAGCCGGCGAGAGGTACCGAATGGTGTTAGGGATGGGAGGCGCCAGGGCGGGAAAGCAAGTCGGGGAACGCCTGTTGGAAGCTGGGTTAAGCGCGGATGAGGCTGTGAAGCGTGTTATAGATTTCCTAAACCAATGCAAGGTTGGAAAGGTTACGGTGGATGAGACCATAAGAATAGTGGAGAACTGCGAAAGTTCGCAGACGAAGCTGTTCACGACAAAGATCAAGGGCCCTTCCTGCTACTTCACCACGGGCTTCCTCAATGGTTTCTTCTCAGCCGTCAAGAACCAGCATGTCAAAGAAATGAAGTGTATCGCGATGGGTGACCCCTACTGCGAGTGGGAGTTCAGATAAAAATGGTGAAACTGATTCAGAATAGGAGTTGAGGAAAGTTGGAGTTAGACGAGATAATCGTTGCCGGTGAACCCTGCCTTATTATTCGTAGCCCTCTGATCCCAAAAACTATATTGTGTAACTCGCTCCTCCGTCCCTTACTGTCCCGGCTAAAGAGTTCCAAGGAGTTCGTAGCATTTGTGTCAGAACCCTGCGTTGTTGCTCCCCAAGGGTTAGACGTGGTATTAGTCACGGCTTTTTGGCCCGGATGCGTCTTTGGCCAGGCCACGGAGGGTGCCCTCAGCCAGCCGGTGCAGATCATTAAACCCCAACACCTTATGCTGGTTGAAAGGGAGTTGTACATGAAGCTGACGAAAAAGAGTTGCCTCTTCGGCGACTTCCTAGATTCTCTGCTTCTCTACAACGAAGACAAGAGCAAGATTTGTAGGCTTCTAAGCAAGGTTCGCACAAGGATAAGGGAAAACAAGTCGTACGGCCTATTCTTCATGACAGAGGTAAGGGGGATGGAGGACGTCATCGATCAGGCCGCCGGCATCTTTGAGATCGTTGTCAAGGCAAAAGTCGAAACTAAGCATGATGAGCCTCTACTAAGCTTGACCATAATAAAACACCCTAACATCGCTGAGACAGGCAAAAAAATTGAAGTCGTATTCGAGAAGGGACAACCAAAACGAAGAGCCTAAAGCCCCCACACGGTTACCATTGCATGGCATGTTAAAAGTTGCGCCTAACCGCTGTCAGATGAAGAATCAAGCTCGTTGGAACATTACAGATAAATTAAATAAACTTAGTATCGTTACTGATAACTGGGATTATTATTGGTATCTCTAACCCAAATACAAGAAGTACCACCAAGAAGCCTGCTTCTGTTGGTTGGGCCCCCTGGAGCGGGAAAGTCAAAATTTTGCCAGCAGATCGCCCTAAAGAGCTTGGCTGTGGATAGGCCCATCATCTATGTGACCACCGAATATGGTCCATCTGATGCAGAGAGTGCCTTAAGGGAGCAAGGATTGGGGGAGGTTGAACCGGGCCTGCTGAACTTCGTTGACGCCTACAATGAGACGGTGGGTGGTTCGGTTCCAGATAGACCGGACACCGTTTGTGCTGACTGTAACGACCTTTCGAGTATAGATATAGCCATCTCGAAGCTAAAGGAAAGAATAGGGAAAAAGGGAATCTTAGTTTTTGACTCCTTAACTTCTCCGTATCTCTTCAACGGCTCAGAGATCTTGAGGTTTATGAGGCAGACCCTGTCTAGGCTGGCTGCTAGGGGAAACGCTGTGGTAGCCTGCATAGACGAGCGCTGCGGCAAGGAAGAAGACCTGGTGGCCATGATGAGCCTCTCAAACGGCGTCGTAAAGATAGAGACAGAGGAGGGCAGGCGGATCCTGAACGTTGTGAAGCACCCAAGAATGGAGCCGACAAAAATTGAGGTTCCGGTGACTGTTCGGCCTCATGTGGTCGCCTCCTATTATGACACAGAGCACGTGAGAAAGGAGGTGGAGATGGCTGTGCGGGGAGTGAAGGTGACGTTAAGACCAGGGGTTGGGGACTACGTTAACATCGCCTGGAGGGACCTCATATTCTGGAGCGGCATGCTATGGGACCCGAAGAGATTCCCAACGATGATGTACGAGTTGACCAAGTATTCTGAGAACCCCAGCAACTACGACTTTGATATGCGTTCGGTATTTCCTTGGCACAAAAGACTTCTCATCAAACTATTCATGCCAAAAAACTTCAGCAAAGTAAAAGACATGAGAAAAATATTTGAAAGCTCCTTTAAGCCTCAATATACACAAATGAGAATTGCAACTGTCGAATATGTTGATGGCATTTCCAAAACTGACGAACACTACATTAGAGGATACGAACATTATGAATGTTGGGGGTTCGAGAACGTCGGGGCCTCCTTAGGTCTCATGAAAACTGCGATGATGGCAGGCAGTTTCAAAGGAATGGAGAAGCTTCTTGGAGGTCTTGAGAGGGACTGGAACGCCGTTGAGATGAAGTGCATCGGGCTCGGGGACCCCTACTGCGAAGTCAAATTTGTGCCTGGAGAGATCGATGAGTTGAGGGATTCTCTTGAGAAAGACAGCTCGGTTATTGAAAGGGTGCATGACCGCCTTATGGAACACATCTTGGGATTTCTGCTCCATGAGAGGCCTCTGATGGAGAGGCCGACTTGGGGCAGCGGCGTACACATCCATGAGATCCAGCACGTCACGGCTGCCCCCCTCGTCAATGAGAGACTCCAAATGGTGTTTAGTATGGGAGGAGCAAGGGCCGGAAAAATACTAGGCGAGCGCCTCTTGGAGTCAGGGTTAGGGGAGCAGGATGCCGTAAAACGTGTTATCAACCTCATGGAGCACTGCAAGGTAGGAAAGATAACGTTGGGCGAAACTGTTAGAATTAAAGAGAACTGTGAAAGATTCGGAATGAAAACCGAACAGCCCTCCTGTTATTTCACGACTGGCTTCTTGAATGGCTTCTTCTTCGCTGTTAAGAACCTGCATGTTAAGGAGACTAGGTGTATAGCGATGGGTGATCCCTACTGTGAGTGGGAGTTCAGATAAGGTGATGCTTGATGGTGTCTCTAACCCAAATACAAGAAGTGCCATCTAAAAAGTCGATTCTATTGGTCGGTGCTCCTGGAGCGGGGAAATCGACGTTCTGCGAACAGACTATTCTCCAGAGCTTGGCGATGGATAGACCCATCATCTTCGTGACAACAGAGTCTAGCCCATCCGAAGCCGAGAAGGACTTAAGAGAGAGGGGATTAGGCGAGATCAAGCGAGGTTTACTAAACTTCGTTGATGCTTACAATGAAACTGTGGGTGTTTCAGTTTCGGATCGACCTGACACCGTTCGTGCAGACTGCGCGAACCTGTCCAGCATAGGCATAGCGATCTCGAAGATACAGGACAGAATAGGGAAGAAAGGCGTCTTGCTGGTCTTCGATTCCCTAACTTCCCCATACCTGTTCAGCGGCTCCGAGGTTCTGAGGTTCATGAGGCTGACCCTTTCGAAGTTCGCAGCTGAAGGGAACTCGGTTCTGGCTTGCATAGACGAGGGATGCAGCAAGTTGGAGGACCTCGTGACTATGATGAGCCTCTCCAGTGGCGTGATAAAGATGGAGATCGGGGAGGATAAGCGGCTCTTGAACGTTGTGAAACATCCAGAAGTGAGGCCGACAAGAATTGAAGTCCCCATAGAACCTGAACGGATAGGACTCGAAGCGCGCATCTTCGATCCGAGTGTGTTAAGGGAATTTCTTCAAACGACGGTTTCAGGAGGTGAAGTGACGTTGAGAAAGGAGATGGGGGACTTCGTGAACCTGTTCTGGCCAAACCTTGCCCACTGGAGCGGCATGCTCTGGGACCCCAAACGGTTCCCAATGATGACATACGAGTTTAACAAGGAGGACCCTCCCTCCATGTTCAAGTTGGCCAAGGAGGATAAAGCGGTGAAGCGCGCCATGTTTCCCTGGCACATGAGACTTCTCCTCAGGTTCATGCCGAAGAACTTCAGCAAGGT
>Ga0315544_1003019_pt1 | contig 11418 bp, 9 predicted proteins | sample SalMarSW160130MG_2_FD_202543 | JGI IMG/M metagenome (GOLD analysis project Ga0315544, IMG submission 202543) | Salt marsh sediment microbial communities from the Plum Island Ecosystem LTER, Massachusetts, United States - Salt Marsh Sediment SW1601-130 ... | reverse complement strand
TACCGAGCTCATGGACTTTCGTGCCTTCGGAAAACAACTGACAAAGACGCCATTACCCGATGTTTCTGGGACCTATAAGACTAACTATAATGACTTTCATCTCCGACAGCAGGGAACATCAGTTACCGGATGTTATGAATTCGGACAAGGCTTATTAAGCGGGGGTATTGAAAGTCGCATCATGAAACTTACCTGGAGAGAAACAGATAATAAAGGTCCGGCCATCATGATATTCACCTCCGATGGGGAAAAGTTTTTTGGTCTTTGGTGGCATGAAGGCAAGGAAGATTCACAAGGCAGCATATGGAACGGAATAAAAAAATCTCAAGATGTTGGCGGTTGCCCTCATTGGGCAGGCGGGGTACAGGAACAAATAACCAAGGAGCTTTTAGAATTTGGGAGGGTAAGGCTTTACGGAATTAATTTTGATGTTGATTCAGATATCATTCGAGATGAATCTAAGCCGACTCTGGATAAAATCGTTGCCATGCTCAAGTCTGAACCGGCCATGCAGTTGATTATTGAAGGACACACCGACTCAGACGGACCTACCGACCACAATCAAATTCTTTCCCAGCAACGCTCGGAATCAGTTAAGTTATATCTAATTTCCGGAGGTATTTCTTCCTCTCGACTTTTTACAAAAGGCTATGGTGAGTCCACACCAGTCGCGCCAAACACAACTGGTGCAGGGAAGGCCTAGAATCGGCGTGTGGAATTGGTGGTTAAAAAGTAAAAATGTGACAGGGGACGGTGTCACCCATTAAAATCTTGAACACCGGTATCGCATCTTTTGAATTGCAATGACCCATCTTCAATGTTTGTGTATTAAAGAGGTCACGGGGAGAGATATGCAAACCAGTCGTTGTCTGTGACACCGATAAAGCCTTTCATTTCGAGTTTCCAGGAACGGTTTACTAGGTAACAATTGTAAAAAAAAGATTTGACACACTGGTTGCCCGCCGTACGTCTGGAGGGATTGATCTCTAATTCTTAGTTAGTGTCCATCCACAAACGTTAACTAATTGAAATAAATGAAAAAAAGCGCATTTTAAAGTGGACAAATTCTTCGTTAAATAGTAATAAAAGAAGTGTAATCAACTGATATTACAAATAAAACGAAGAAAGGAGCCACTAAAAAATGCGCAAAAAGAATCAAAAACAGATGCCACTTATCCCTCCAACAGTTGACCATCCACATGGGATGGAATTGAAACTCATCAGCCGAATCCTTGACAGTACACCTACCATAAATGAGTTGGCTTGGCAAGAGCTCACACAGAATGTGGAGAACTTTGGAACCGGAGCCGAGGGAATGAGTGCGGAGCAGGTAGTTCGTTGTGCGATTGTAAAACAGATGGAAGACTACAGTTACGATGAGCTTGCGTTCCATGTCATTGATTCTTCGTGCTATCGGAGTTTTTGTCGTATTGGCATTGCCCATAAAGGGTTCAAGAAGTCAGCCCTCTGTCACAATATCAAGGCGCTGTCTGCTGCCACCTGGGAGGCCATAAACCGGATTCTCGTGGCCTATGCGAAAGAGAAGAAGATTGAAAAGGGACGTGAGGTTCGCATCGACACCACCGTGGTCTCCTCCAATATCCATGCACCTTCAGATTCAAGCCTTCTGTGGGACGCAGTGCGAGTTCTCACCCGACTCCTTACCCAGGCCAAAGGTCAGTTTCAGGGCTTTGATATCCCCTTCACCGATCACACCAAACGGGCCAAGAGAAGGATGGTGGCAATAATGAACGCCAGGGAGAAAAAGTCCCGAACAAGACACTACCTCGATCTTATTAAGGTCACCAAGAAGAGCCTCGGCTATGCGCACAGAGCAGCATCGTTCCTTACGGGATATCTCTCCCCCGATCCCGCTCAGATGGCGATGGCTCAGAAGATGGCTCAAGCCTTGCACACCTATACTCAGCTCACCCATAGGGTGATCAACCAGACCGAGCGCAGGGTGATTCATGGGGAATCAGTGCCTGCCTCTGAGAAGATTGTCTCTCTGTTTGAACCTCATACCGACATCATTGTGAAAGATCATCGAGACACCTTCTATGGTCATAAAATTTGTGTGACCGGTGGTTCATCCAACCTCATCGTTGACTGTGTTATCTGTGATGGCAACCCTGCTGACACTACCTTAACCGATCAAATGCTTGATCGTCAGCGTGATCTCTATGGTCGCTATCCCCTCAAGGTTGCGTTAGACGGTGGGTTTGCGAGCAAAGAGAATCTGAACTCTGCCAAGTCCAAACACATAAAAGATGTGTGCTTCGCCAAGAAGCGCGGTATTGAGGTGGAGGAGATGTGTCGCAGTCAATGGGTCTATCGACGGCTCCGGAGATTTCGCGCTGGCGTGGAGTCCGGTATCTCCTGGCTTAAACGGTGCTTTGGGTTATGCCGTTGCATCTGGAAAGGTCTTCAGTCCTTTAGAAGCTATGTCTGGGCATCGATCGTGTCAGCGAACCTATTGACCCTTGCCAGAAAGGAGATGGCATGACCTAGCTTCTATTGAGCCATATATACGATGTATTGTATACACGCTACCGGTGTATCGAAATTTACGTGTTTCGTGCCAAAACTGGGAGTTTGGTTGCTTTAAGCTCCTTGTTTTAAGGGACAGTGGTAATGGTAGAGGTAGTTTTGCAATCCTCAAATCCAAAAATAAGCCCATTTATGGATGGGCACTAGTTAATAGTTTAGGTTCACCCGCCGTCTGTCGGGCGGGATTTCCCGCCGTCTGTCGGGCGGGCTTGACCCCAAATTCACTAACTATCAAGACATGCGAAAGGAGACGATGATGGCAAAGATCCTGGTTATCTACCACAGCCAGCAGTTCGGAAACACGGGGATTCTGGCAGAGGCCCTTGCCCAAGGGGCGCGCGGAGAGGGAGCAGAGGTTACGCTTATCAACACCAACGAGCACCGCGTCACGCTCCATGAGTTTTTGACTGCCGATGCAGTTGCGCTTGGCTCACCGGATTATTTCTCTTACGTTGCAGGCACGGTCAAGACGTTCTTTGACGATATCTACCAGTGGGACAAGACAGGCGAGACGGTGAAGGGAAAACAGGCCGCCCTTTTCTTCTCCCACGGGGGCGGCGGCAGGGTGAAGGGGCCCCTCGAGCAGCTTGCGGAAAGGTTTTTCAAGCAGGTGGGTGAGACAGTGGGGAGCCCTCGCCCCATCACCGATGATGCCAAGAACCAATGCGCTGCCCTGGGCAGAGCACTCGCACGAAGAATCAAATAAACAAGTACGTAGCTATAGGAACCAAAATTCTATCTGTCGATTCATCGATTGATATTCTAGCCTGACTGGGCATGAGACAATTATCCCTTTGCTGGCATCTATGCATATTGAATGATTCAGAAAGCAAACCGACAGCTATGCATGTAGTTTGAGATAGTAATACGGGACGTAGCTGACTATGTTGACAAGATTATCTTGGTTTTCGTAAAAGAGAGTCGGGATACGAAGAAAAAGTAATTCAAGATAGTCAACTACGTCCCGTACTTTACAGGCGCTAAATCATCGCTGGGTTTTCCTGGGTATTGCTGTACGAACGACCCCCTTTAGGCACTTAATCCCCTTTCATCCCTTTCAGTCGAAAATGATAAAAAAGGAATTCATGCCACTTCAAATCCTTGAACGGCATCCAGCAGAACTCGCATGGCCCTACAATCATCTTCATTATAATCAAGTATACGTTGTCGTATTTTCGGCTCCCCTGTTTCAACCCACCGATGATACCATTCGATTGATGCAGCGCCGGAAGGGTGAGTGTCGCGCCATTTGAATCCCAGAAATGATGCGATCGTTTTAATTGAAAAATCGTACGTTGGCCATTCTGTCTTCGATCGAACAACATCATGATAAAGATCTACCGATACTTCCGGGGTAAATATTCCCTCTATATCTTCCTCTGTAGCAATGGTTGGATAGAGCTTTTGCAACTTTCGCCAAAAGGTCCTTTCATATGGAGAATAATAATAAATCACGCATGGTCTATTGGCTTGCACATACTCCAATGCCTGAGCAAAAGCCCGCGCTTCTTCTTCAGGTGTTGGCTGTTCAGCAAGAAAGGGCACATAGCGTTCAGTGCTGTTTTCACCACCATTACGCTCAACAAATCCATGCAAATAGCAGATATCCCGCATAGGATCAGTCTCAATGTCAAAAAAAAGTTCGCGTTCTGAATGAGGCAAATGTATAGGCTCTTTCAAATATGGCTTTGCGCCTGGTTGGCACTGTATCCTGGCACGCGCTTGAAACTTTTCCAAGGAGCTGAGACTAATACGCGGAAAGATTGTTTTTTTACCATCCGAAAATTGTTCAAGATCAGCTTTAGCTAAATGCTTAACACCAGCAATACGAGGCACCATAACATCACGCTTTGCCCGCCCTAATTCAGGAATTAATGTCAAATCGTTCAATTCTTTCAAACGAGAAGTGCAGGACGTATACCAATGACAGAGTTTGCAAATTCCAGCATACGCAGGAAGGGTTACCTCACGTCCCTCAGCGATACCTCTGGCAGCTAAAAGGGACGATTGATAGAGTTCCCATAACGTTTGGGAATTGCGTCCTCCTTGTGGAGTATTAAGATCGTAAATCACCTCCTCACCATGCACGTCCCAAATAAAGGGAGTGCGTCCACCTGAAAACCCCATTCTTTCAAGTATATCGGTATAAAGGGCAAGTTGGACTGCATAATGCTTCTTAGGCTTACCGTCGGAATCTTCGCTTGCGCCTTCAACACCGGCACCACTCTTGATGTCTCCTGCAACATAGCCACCTTGCTTTCGCCTGAGAAGATCGGGCTCGCCAAGGAGATCGTCCGCGCTTATCCTTCCACCATATATGAAAGCATCTCCACGTAACATTGCCTCCGTGGTCATTTGCTCCCTTTCTTGCTCTGAAAAAGGTCTGAGATTGACAAACGGCACCTGTAATCCTTCTATAACCTCCTGTTCAAAAGCGTTCCCTTTTTCCCATAACAGCTGCACGAATGGGTTTATCGGGTCCCTATTTGAAAAATCTTCAAAAAGATCCATAGTGACGCGATGCGGGCATTGGACAAAATCATAAAGCATTGAGGCGATAATTGATGTCTTCATCTTGCCACCCAGCATCCCTTTTTTTATTCATGAGAGCATGAATATTTTTAGCAAATAATAGGGTGTTCACAAATATGAATAACAATGTGAGCCGAAACTTTACTTCACTGAAATGGGAAGCCAAGAATACTTAGTTATCAAGTAGTTATGGAACCAACGTTCCTCTTTTAGCTTTTCAATCTGAAAAATTTCCATTCCAGAGATTATCCAAAAATTCTTTATAAGGAAGAATAGTGACTTCACCGATCCTTCGCATGCGTGGCTCAAGGCTTACGCAGAGATATCGCTTAAGGATTTTTTCTTCTGAAAGGGCCTGAAGCGTTTTGATGTCATGGGGTGAGATATTCTCTTTGGCCTTGACCTCAATCGCGGTGTGATCTCCAATGATGAAATCCACCTCAAATCCCGAAGATGACCGCCAGTAACTCAGGGGTTCTTGGCGGATATAATCTCGGTAACACATAAGTTCATGAAAAAGATAGGTCTCAAAGGCTTCTCCATATTCGGGCGTACCAGGACGGAATACCCTTCCCTGTAGGGTAGCTACAATTCCCACATCAAAGAAATAGTATTTTGAAGAGGCAAGGGGTTTCCTCTTTTTTGATTTTCGCCATGCCGGGAGTTCATGAAGAATCAGGGTGTCTTTCAGTATCTCAAAGTATTCGTATACAGTGGTCCGTGCCACTTGAGCGTCATTGGATACCTTCGTGAAGTTTACGATAGTGCCGTTACACAGTGCTGCTATTCTGAGGAATCTACTGAACGCAGGAATATTCCGAATGGTTCCTTCGGCCACGACCTCCTGTTGGAGGTACAAACCAGTGTATGATTCAAGGTCAGCAGAGGGATCATCGGAAAAATAGATCGAGGGAAGCAATCCTCTTTCCAGGGCGCGGATCAGGTCGAACCGTTTCCCCAATTCCCTGCAGGTAAGGGGGTGCAGGTGTTTGATACGGGCACGCCCGCCAAGGAGATTGATTCCACCGCGGCGGATTTTGCGGGCACTGGAGCCGGTCATGAGAAAACGAATTCGTCGGCTTTCAATCAGTCGATGGACTTCGTTAAGGAGCTCTGGCAGCCGCTGAATTTCATCGATGACTACCAGATGGTCCTGCGGGGTGAGCTCTTGAGCGATACGAGCTGGTTCTCGACTAAGAGCCAGAAAGATGGAGCTGTCCAGAAGGTCATACACCCTCGCTTTTTTCAGGGTGTTTTGAATCAGAAATGTCTTGCCGGTCTGGCGGGGTCCAAAAAGGAAATGGGACTTCTTATCAAGGAGAGGGGGCAGATCCAAAATCCTCTCGATATACGTGGTATGTTTACCCTGAATGGTTATTGTCGATTCCATTGTCATATATCATGCCAAATGACGATTAATATGTCAATAAAAAATGATGTGGCACCTGCCTTTCATCCACAAAAATGTACATCTTCACGCAAAATCAAGCCGAATTCAAAACAAAGGCTTCAATATTTCAGATACCTATCACGGCTCAATCACTGTTTTCATAAGCTGCTTTAGGACCTATACCCTCCCTTTAGATTTAAGACATGACACCATGCTCACGAAAATTTGGACCATCTCACATGGTAAAATTACCGATTTTAGCTCAAAGTTTACCCGCCGTGTTTCGGGCGGGGTGTTTTAGGTAAAAGTAGCTGCTGTGCAGAGAAATGCAAACTAATCATTATCCGTACTGCTGAAAAAGCCCGTCATTTCGTATCACCCCGGGCGCTTAATAACCATTTTGTCAAAAGCGTAGGTATGACCTCTTTAATTTTGATTTTAAAATTGATAGGACAAACTTAGTGCCCCGAAAACATCGGCGGTGTTCTGTTCTTCAAATTCTTTTGTGCGGAAAATTTGAGTGTAACTCAACCTAAGCCTGTTAAACTTAAATGCGATACCTGCCTGCAAATCACCGACAAAATGTTTTTTATCAACAGAATGGCTGCTGGAAAAACTGTTTCCGTCGAGAAAGATATTACGGAGAACTGCTCTGCCTTCCAGCCCTGTAAATAGATACCAGTTGAACCCGGTTTTATGTCGAAAATATCCGCCACCCGGCAGGCTCGGTCGGATACGAGGAGGCCCGAAGTCATCCTGAAGATCAGGGCCCAAACGTAGTGTAAATCCAGTAGCTGCATGAGTGAAAACGTTCCCAATGCTTCCTCCGAAATGGGGAATTACATCCATTCCGAGCCCATGAAAAATATTTCTTCGGCCAAAACGGCGTGCCTGCTCATAGTAAAGAACAATACCCAGTTCATTATCCAGTTGATTATCCCAGCCTTGAGGCACCTGAAGGCCGAAGGCGGAATGCCAGAAGTTCTGAACCTTTTCCGCTCCTGAGTAAGGGCCTACAATTCCCACTTCCAGTTCAAGCTTATCATATCGCTTTAATCCCTGGTTTGCTACCAGTCCGAATCCAATGTAAAGCCATCCGGCATAGGGCCTGTCATCTGTTATCAATTCTGACGAAGCGATGTTTTCCGGGGAATAAATATTTTGTCCAAGAGAGACACCCGCACGGGCCTTAAGCGCATCTTCAGGGTGCTTTAATGCCTTTTCAGCACTGAACCAGGGAATTTTGTCAGCAGCATCCGTAATCCATTTTATAGGCTTACTGAGGTACTGCAGGCGCGTACCGTGTGTGAAATGCCTGTCCGTTCCCCCGCCAAAAAAATCATTCTCAAATTGGATACTTACAACGTATCCATCCTCATCTTCAGCGCTTGAGATTCCTGTACAGGTACTTATAAATAAGAAACATAATCCCGCTATAATTATTTTTTTAATTGCCATGGTCTGGATATGTAATTTTTTTGTTACTATTCAGGTTCAAAGTTCCAGGGTTCACGGTTCAAGGTTAGAAAACGATGAACATAGACAAGTATGAAGATAAGGCAAACCATCTAGATTACATCGGGAAACCTTGAACCTAATAACCCCTTAAGAATACATATCTTCCAACGAATTCAAAAATCTTTATGAAAAAGTTAGCAGGACACATGATGCAGTTCGTGGATTCATCAATTACCTCAAGGAATATGAAAAAAATGAGCCAACCGTGAACCTTGAACCGTGAACCTGACAACCTGAGTAGTTACATTTTTTTTAACAATTAAATCAAACAAAATGAGAATCATGAGTCAACCTCATTCTTAGTTGGAAATATTGGTGTGGCATGACCGCATCATGCTGCCTCCTTGAGAAGATGTAGGCGTTGCTTCATAATGAAATGGTGGAGCGTACCGGGTGCGGCCATCTGGGGGAATCGGGATCACCAAAGAGATCGTCCGCCCTTATTCGGCCACCATATATGAGAGTATCTCCGCGTGACATTGCCTCTGTGGTCATTTGCTCCCTTTCCTGATCTGAAAAAGGTCTGAGATTGACGAACGGCATCTGTAATTCTTCTATAACTTGCTGCTCAAAAGCGTTCCCTTTTTCCCATAATAACTGTACGAATGGGTTTATCGGGTCCCTTTTGGCAAAATCTTCACAAAGATCCATAGTGACGCGATGCGGGCATTGCACGAGATCATAAAGCATTGAGGCGGTAATTGATGTCTTCATCTTTTAGATCGCCCAATGCCTTTTTTTATTCATGAGAGCATGAATATTTTTAGGAAATAATAGGGTGTTCAGTACTATGAATATAGATTTGAGCTAAAAATTCACTTCACCGAAATGGGAAGTCAAGAATACTTATTTCATTATGCCTCTGCCCGCCGTCCTTTTTTATCCGCCGCCCTTTTTATCCGCCGTCTTTGTGGCGGACTGGCGGACTGGAGGGTCTGGCCCCTATTCATAAGTTCATTTAGATCCAACGACTCCTTTTTCATTTATAGGATTCTCAGTCAATTACTTATTATAATTGCCTGACCCTATTCACGTAGATAGGGACTATCGTACTGGGGTGGAATGCTTGCCCGCCCGTGCATTGTAATGGTAGGCGAGCGAAGACTATTCCAACGGGACTTGACCCGTTCATGACCCTCCCTAGCTTTTAGTCATTAGTCGAGGTGCGACCCTCAATCTTAATTTTTCAGTCGGACGGCTTTTCAAAAAAGATGTCGAAACTTTTAGTAGCTGCATCCTCATCAGCGTAAACGCTGTCGTCTGCTAACACAAGAATGGCCACCACCACTTTAATCCCGCACATTGTGCCTTCAGTCAGGTGGCCGCCTAGCGTGAGGATTTTGTCATTTTCAACGGTTGAGGCCGAGAAATGCGCATGAACTTCCACGTCGCCACTATTTTTGGGCGCAATCCATCCCACCAAAGACACCAACTCCATGGGCCTTTCCACTTCCAAATAGAGTCGATCTTCTGGGGTTACAGGATAACTCTCAGGAAACCATCTGAGATTACGAAAAACCGCCTTTTTCAGTGCCCCTAATCCAGAAACAATCACCCCTGCTCGGATTCCCTCAGCTTTCACTGCCTTCTTGATAGCCATCAAAAGGTCTGCACCAGGCTTTGCTCTGAACTGCGTCAACTTCTGAAAATTTTGAGATCCAATGCATTCAATTAATTCCATTTTATTTGTATCTCCCCCTGTCAAGTTATTTACTTATTTACGGCCGGCTTTTAAACTATAAGTTCGAGCCCAGGCAACCCGATTGTCAACAAGCGGTCGTTCCTCGCTCGGCAGTAATTCCTTCAATCCTTCATCAGAACGCTTGAGGTTTTTAGCAATTGACTCAACAGCTTCGCGTTTGGAATGCACCTTGCCACCCCTCGCAAAACTCAAGAGTGTCAACCTTATCGTTTTATAGTCTGAGCCATGAGAGGGTTCCTTTCAGTCTAACTACGGTCCACTTTCAACGTCAGAAATTCACCTCATCAAATCCCTGGCTTTTGTGAGAGAAATGCAAACCAATCATTATCCGTGACGGAAGCCAAAGCCTTTCATTTCATAGTTCCCGCAACGCCCAATGAGTTAACATAAGTCAAACGGAGACTTGACCCGTACACGTACAATCGCTTCTTTATTTTCTTTTCCCCTTTCTTCCCCGTTTTATCTTCCATTGTTTTTGTTCTTGTTTCTGCTCTTTCTTTAGTTGTTTCAGGCAATTGCGCTCTTGTTTTCTCTGTTGAATAGCTTCATGAACTTTATTTGCTAAATCTCTTCCTTTTAATCCCTGCGCATGAGCTTCATGGGCTGCGCGAGAGACAATATTGCCTGCATTGTTAGGGTTTTCGCCGTTAGTAATCAAGTCATTCATACTGATGAGGGAATTTCTTAAGTTTTGCCCCTTCATTCCTTTCTCTGACAAATCGATAATAACCCTTTCAATATCCTCTCTCGTTGCCCCTTGCTTGAGCATATTGTTAATCGGTTTTTGTACTAAGGTAATGTCATTTTCTGAAATACCCTTTTGCCGTAATGTGTACTTAAGTTTTATAAAAGCAGGGCCTCCATCTTCACCTTCAGCAAATGCATATTCTGAAGAGAGAAAACCCATCAAACCGGTAACCACAAAAATAAATAAAAGTTTCCTCATCTGTGCCTCCTTTTTTAATAGAAATATACCCGATACCACCGATACTGTTTAGCGGGAATAATTCGCTTTTGCCTTGAAAAAGTATAGGATAAAGGCGTTTGTGTGTCAATTGAAAGGCTGCCTTCAAGATAGAGAGGCTGAGCATTATCTGACTGGTGAAAAGATTATTGAGGGAGAACTCGCCTGAGTACTGTTGTAATAATGTATTAGCTATAAGAGGGGAGGGGATGAAGGGAGGAATAAACATGTGAACTGCGCATTCTCTTTAAACATTATAATACAAGATCATAATTGACCTCTTTTAAGATTTTTTAGGTAATAGCTTCAGCTTGCCTGCCTGTGGCGGGTTTGAACCCAAATTTATCAGTTTAAAAGTTTATATTCAATAACGTCTGAGTATTTGTTAGGATATCAATGTCATATGTTTGAGTCTCTTTACTATATGTAGAGGCAACTGCACTATAGGCGCCCTCTGGTAAACTAAGGCTATACTCAGTATTGTTGGCAATGTTGAGCGACTGCACTTCAATAATTTCCTCTCCAAGGCTGCCTTCACACTGCGCACTTTGTCTAAAGCTAAGAGTTACGTACTGTTCCTCACTACCATCAGCTATGCTAACAGTACCAGTAATTTCTCCACTCGATGCAGGATAAAGAGTAAAATCTTGTATGTACGAACTGTTCGATGCGAGGCTAATTTTTGCACACTCTGGACTATATCCGCCCTTATACGCGACAATGTTATAGGTGTCTTGGTGCAAGAAAATCGTATAGGATCCG
>Ga0315544_1003017_pt1 | contig 11426 bp, 12 predicted proteins | sample SalMarSW160130MG_2_FD_202543 | JGI IMG/M metagenome (GOLD analysis project Ga0315544, IMG submission 202543) | Salt marsh sediment microbial communities from the Plum Island Ecosystem LTER, Massachusetts, United States - Salt Marsh Sediment SW1601-130 ... | reverse complement strand
AATGAATTGGCTTATGGCATCCTCTGCTCCGCCTTCTGCCAGGTAAAAGGCTTCCTTTTCCAGTCTCTGCCTCTCCAGGAGCCATCTCTCGCTAATAATTTTGCCAAAAAGAGAAGGGGACAAAAGTGCGAAAAAGACAATGGTCATATAAGTCAAGATGAGGGCCTGACCTCTGTTTTGGCTTATTTTGTTAATGGCCCTTTTGACTCTCGTTCCTAAGCCGCCCATTTTGCCCTCTTTATTAGTTTCTCAATTTCAATAGAGACGTTAACGTCGTGGAGACGGTCCTCTGCTGTGGCGTAAGTCTTTCTAACGTAAGAATAATCCTTAACTCGTTGTCGTACAAACCCGAATCGATGGAATTATCCTCAAATTCTATGAGGGCCACATTATTGGCTACGATAGTTATGTTGTCGCCATTTTCCAGGCGGCGTAATTGTTTCGAGCCGGACGCATATTGATACTGGATGAGCGTGTCGGTATCCCATTCCGTGATGCCAACATCATCAATGATGAGCTCATTGCCATCATCATCGGAGTCCTTGGGTAAATAGAAACTGATAGCATTATTATCGGGTGCAGCCGGTACGGATAAATTGGGAGAAGGGGTCCCGCTTGTCGTGCGCGTTGCCTTCTGTAATTCTTGCGTCATGTAGTTCATGGCATTACGGGCAACAGAGCGTAAATCGCTCTGATCGATGATGACCGACCAGAGGCCTGCCCCCTGGATGAAAAAAGACGCCGTCATGGCGCTGATAACAATGAATATTCCCAGCGCCACGACGATCTCTACCAGGGTAAAACCACCCCCCCATCTCATGCGCTTTAGGCTCATTGTCTTGTTGCCTACCTTGCCTTCTTGATGACCAAATATTTCGTGCGATTCACGCCTCTTCTGTCTTGCCAACTGAGGCCCGCGATGATCTCCAAAGGATTACTGCTCGCATTGGCGTAGGAGACGATGATCTGTTCTCCGGTCAAAGCATACCCTCCTACGAGCGTCGCATAGTTGTTGCCGGCGGGGCCGTTAGCCACCCCATTGGGAAAGTCACTCGTGATGCTGCCCGGAGGCGTGCATTTAACGGCCTCCATCATATTGATGAGGTGGTTCATGGCGATGGTTTCCTCCTTGCTCGTCTCCGACAGACCGAGACTCGATAGAAAGAACTGGATGATGCCCGCCGCGGCAAAGACAAGGAGGGCGATGGCGACGACTATTTCCACCAAAGTCAGGCCCTTCGCTTTGCCCCTGCTTTTCATGTCTATCCCCCAGTTAAAGTATAGTCTATAAAACAGGTTATATCAAAATAAGGTTTCTCGTTGGCGATGTTATCTTGATAGTCAGGGTTTTCAAGAGATAATGAGGCCGCGATTTGGGAGGGTCTCCTATCCCTTGTGCTCGCTTAGTAGATGTATGATTAGTAAGATGTATGATTTGATATATTTTATCGCTAAAATAGCTCTTTTAGAACTAGAATCTGGCTTCTCTGGAATCCAAGGAGATCAACTCAGGCATCTGCATCCAAGCCTTGAGCCTCCAAGCGTGGCGTCGCAAAAACACCGTCCTAGACAAGAGACCACCCGCTGAAGGTGGTCTCTTGTCTGTTACCCTTTTCCCATAAAAAATCTGGGCGAAGTAGGAGTTGAACCCACGACCTTCCGGATGTAAGCCGGATGCTCTAACCAACTGAGCTATTCGCCCGAAGGCAAGGCGCCGCCGGGGAGGCTTTTTTGTCTCGCCTCCTATGCCAGCTTGCCCAAGAGGCCCATGGCAAAGGCCATCACGAAAAGGGCCACGGTCTCGATGATGCCCAGAACCACGATGTAGTTGCCGAAGCCCTTGCCGGTCTCCCCCATCGCGTCGGAGGCCACGGCCCCGGCCTTGCCCTGCATGAACGCAGACAGGCCCATGGCCAGGCCGCACAAGACGCCCACCCCCCACAGATACGTCCCCTTCGCGGCGAGGCCCGCCATCTGGTTCATCAGGATCATGCCGTAGATCGTCTGAGTCAGCGGCGCGCCGACGAACGCGACGAGCATGAACGAGGCGGCCTTGTTCTGGGCAAAGGCCTTCTTCCAGGCGCCGACGGCGGCCATGCCGGCCACGCCGGTCCCCAGGGCCGAGCCCATCGCCGCCAGGGCCAGCACCGCCCCCAACCCGAGATCTTTAAACTGGATCAGGACACTCGTCTCCATGCGTCACTCCTTCAAGGTTGTTGACCGTTGTTATCATGGGGCTGTCGCCCCCATAGCATGCTCTTCTTGCGCGAGCGGGCGATACGCAAAGCCGCCCCACTTCACGTCAACGTGATTGCAGAACTCCAGCACGTTCAGCCGCACGCCGTGCACCAGCACCGCCATGGGCCCCAGCACGATGTTCAGCAGGTGCCCCAGCGTAAGGATGAGAGCGGCCGCGAACCCCGCGACGACGCTGTTGAACCCGACGTCCGCAGCCATGGCGTTGAACGCGTCGGCCACGGCGACCGTCGCCAGGCCCACCGCGAAGAGACGCACGTAGGAGACGACGTCCGTGAAGCTGTTGACGACGTTGAGGAGCAGCTGCCCCAATCCTGCGCCCAACGCCTTGAAAATATTCCTGTTTTCCGACGAGAAGGAGACGACGAGGAGGGGCCCCGCGATGAAGAGCCCTTTCGCAAAGACGGGGAACTCCGCCCCCAGGATCAGCGTCCGCGCCAGGAAGAAGGCGCCCCACAGGACCGCCACCCACCCCGCATCCGCCAGCGCCGTCTTCGAAGGTGCCTTGTTGAGGGCGTGCCACATATGACCGATGCTCAAATGCAGGGCGCCCAGGAAGAAACAGAAGGTCTGGAGAAACGCGCCCTCGCGCAGGGCCGGCACGAGCGGCACCACGCCTTCGGGCAGCCACGCCTGACCGAAATACGTGCCGGTCAGGATACCCCACAACACGGCACAGCCCGAAAAGACATACATCAGGATAAAGGGCGAGCGCTCTCTCGCCCGGGCGGCCCCCTTGCGCTGAAACAAGAATGTCGCGGCGCCGAAGACCAGGCCGTAGCCCGCGTCGCCGATCAGCATGCCGAAGAAGACGGATAAAAAGATCAGGACCCAAAGGCTGATATCGGTCTCCCGGTATCCGGGCACGACCTCGATGACCTTAAAAAGGGGCGCGATGACCGAGACCCAGCGGGGATTACGGATCAGCGTCGGCACGCGGTCCCCTGATGCCGGGTCCTCAACGAGCATCCCCCAGGCGTGCCGCCGGGCCGCTGCGCGGACATCCTCTGTCTTATCGACGGGCGCGTAACCGACCAGATAGGCCAGGGACCCTGCCTCGCCCATCCCGCAGACGGCGCGCCGGAACTCCAGCTCTCTTTCGACCTGCGCCTTGCGGTGCTCAAGGCACCCCCGGTGGCACAGCGACGCGCGCACCTCGCGGGCGAGGGTCTCCATGACGCGCTGGTTCTCTTCGAGGCGCAGCCGCATCTTCGCCAGGCCCACCTCGGGCACCTCGATCTCCTTGAAAGGAACGCCGGCGTCCTCCTTGCGTGAAACGACGGCGCAATACGCCATCCCCCTGGACGTGAACAGGACACGGCACATCGCTTGGGCCGGCACCGTGTCCCCGGCAAGCCGGTCCACCTCCTTGACAGGCACGGCGTAAAGACGCACGAAGATGCCGCGCTCCCTTAGGTCCCTGATCGCCGCAGGATCAAAATCGCCCCAATCCTGCCACTCGGTGATCTTGCCTTTCAGTTGGCGCGAAAACTCTTTCAGGTGTTCGTAACGCTTGCCCGCGTCGATGACGTGCAGGGCCGCCCGGCGTCCGTCAACGGCCCCTGAGGCCGGCACCTCTGTGACCCCTTTACTGAAGACATCCTCGGCCAGGACGCCGAGCGCCCGGTCGAGGAGCTCCAGGTCGCGCACACAGGCCTCCACGTCCTCACCGTCGGGCAGACGCTGGTGCTCGACGTGCAAGACCCCCAGTGCACGCAACTCTTCCACGGTCGCATCCGAGTCCTTCTTCTGGACGACGAGACTGATCTTTTTCATCGAGACGATCATGCCGCCACCTCGTGTGCCGCCGCCTCGTACATCACCGCCTCGATCTTGCGCTTGGCTATCTTGCTGCGCCCGACCGCGTTGGTCATCTGGTCGCCGATATAGATCTTGATGGCGCGTATCGCCTCCTGGGCCTCGGGGATCTTGACCTTTTCGAAAAGGTTGACCCGCTGCGTCGTCACGCGCAGCTCATCACGCAGGATCCGGCCCGCCTCTTCCAGGACGCCGATCTCCTCGCGCAGACGGCCCAGCCGGCGCAACGCCTCCAGGCCCGCGTCTACCCAGAGGGGTGTCAAAAAAAGATCATAGGCCGCGTCTTCGAACAGGGCGTCCTCAAAGACCGGCAGGTTCACCCCGGCGACGTTGCGCATCCCCTTGACGACGCGACTGACCGCGAGCCACTTCTTCATCTCGTGGCCGGCATCCGTCAACAGGCCCGCCCACCTTTTGGCGGCCTGGCGCTCGCGCTCCTGGCGGGGACGCCGGTCCTGCAGGATCTCGTTCAGATGAAGGATCTCTATTTGGAGCTGCTGTTTTTTCAACTGCAACGTCGGCAGGTAGCGTTGATACTGACTCAGGGCATCGCGCCGGCGCTTGAGCTCACCCTTCGTCAGTTTGATCTTAGCCATCTTTTAGGGTGTCTTGCGGCCTTGTGTCTTTTTTGGGGAGCTTCCCCGGCCAGAACTTCTCGATCATCGACTTCCTGATGCCCGTCTCCTCCGGTGCAAACGACTCGGCCAGGATCTCCCAGCCGCGGTCCAGCGCCTTTTCGAGCGGGATGTTCACCTCAAGTGCCATCATCTCGCTTTCGAAGAGGCGGCCGTAATGGAGCAGCTTCTTGTCCCAGGCGCTCATCTGAAAGCCCATCGCCTGCTTCTCGAGCGTCTCGCGGTAGCTGGCAAAAAGCTGGATCATCGTGTCCATGATCGTGCGGTGGTCGTCGCGCGTCTTGGCGTTCACCTGCTGTTTCAGGCGGCTCAGGGAACCGAAGGGTTCGATGACCTTGTTCTTCAGATAGAACTGGCCTTCCGTGATGTAGCCGGTGTTGTCCGGCACCGGGTGCGTGACGTCGTCGCCCGGCATCGTCGTCGCGGCCAGGACCGTGATCGACCCCGCATCCTCGAAGTCCACGGCCTTCTCGTAGCGCGCGGCCAGCTGGCTGTACAGGTCGCCCGGGTAGCCGCGGTTCGACGGGACCTGCTCCATGGTGATCGCCACCTCTTTGAGGGCGTCGCAGAAGTTCGTCATGTCGCTCAGGAGCACGAGGACCCGCTTGCCGTCGAGGGCGAAGTGCTCGGCCACGGCAAGGGCCAGGTCCGGCACGAGCAGGCACTCGACCGTCGGGTCGGCCGCGGTGTGGACGAAGAAGAGGGTCCGCGACAGGGCGCCGTGTTCCTCCAAGATAGCGCGGAAATAAAGGTAGTCGTCATACTTCAGGCCCATGCCGCCCAGGATGATGATGTCGACCTCGGCCTGAATGGCGATGCGCGCCAGGACCTCGTTGTACGGCTCCCCGGGGATGGAGAAGATCGGCAGCTTCTGGGATTCGACGAGCGAGTTGAAGACGTCGATCATCGGGATGTTCGTGCGGATCATGCGGCGCGGGATGACGCGCCGGACCGGGTTGACGGGCGGCCCCGCGATCTCGACGAGGTTGTCGGTGAGCGCCGGCCCGCCGTCCAGCGGCCGGCCGCTGCCGTTAAAGATCCGCCCCAGGAGGTCGTTGCCCGTCGCCACGCGCATGGGGTGGCCCAGGAACCGGACCCGGTCGCCCGTGGAGACCCCGCGGCTGCCCGCGAAGACCTGCAACGAGACGCGCCGGCCCTCCAGGCGGATCACCTGGGCCAGGGACGTCCCGCGGCGCGTCCGGACCTCGGCGATCTCGGCGTAACCCACCCCGTCGGCCTCGACAGTGATCACGTCGCCCGCGATCTGGATGATATTCGTATAGACCTTACGCACCGTTGCCTTCCTTCGCCGGGGGACGCCTGGAGCGGATCAGGGACTCGATCTCCTCCTGCGTCTTTTTGAATTCGTCGGTCTCGATCCGTATCGCATTCCAGCCGCGCACGTTCTGGCGCAGCTCCTGGAAAAAGTGCAGGGCCTCTTCTTTTTTTGAAAAAGCGAAGTCGGCCGCGAGCACGTTGTCGTGGATAAAACCGTAGACGAAGGTCTGGCGCTCGGCCGATGTCGCCTCATCCACGGGGTCAAAGGCGTTCTGCTGGAGATACACGAAGTCCAAAAACTCTCCCTTGAGATAATCGACGTAGTCCTTCAACGAGGTCCCCTCCTCGCCGACGACCTTCATCATCTGCGCGACCTCGTAGGACCTCTTCAGGATCGCGTGGCCGGCCTTCTTCTTGTCCGCATCGAGGAAGCTGGGATACTTGCTCCAGCTGATCAAGGGGTCGATGGCAGGATACCGCCGGGCGTCCGAGCGTTCACGCGACAGGCCGTGGAAGGCGCCGACGACCTTGAGCGTCGCCTGCGTGACGGGCTCCTCGAAATTGCCGCCCGCGGGGCTGACCGAGCCGCCGATCGTGACGGAGCCGACCGCGCCGTCGTACAGACGCACCATGCCGGCGCGCTCATAGAAGGAGGCGATGCGTGACTCCAGGTACGCCGGAAAGGCCTCTTCGCCGGGGATCTCCTCCAGGCGGCCGGACATCTCGCGCATGGCCTGGGCCCACCGCGACGTCGAATCCGCCAGCAAGAGGACGTTGAGCCCCATCTGCCGGAAATACTCGGCGATCGTCACGGCCGTGTAGACGCTTGACTCGCGCGCGGCGACCGGCATGGAGCTCGTGTTGCAGATGATGACCGTGCGGTCCAAGAGGGGTCTTCCGGTGCGCGGGTCGGTCAACTCGGGAAAGGTCTTCAGGGTCTCGACGACCTCGCCGGCCCGCTCCCCGCAGGCGGCGATGATGACGATGTCGACCTCGGCGTGGCGGCTCGTCAATTGCTGAAGGACGGTCTTACCCGCGCCAAAGGGCCCCGGGATGCAGTACGTGCCGCCGCGCGCGACCGGGAAGAACGAATCGATAAGGCGCATCTTGGTGACGAGCGGCTCCCCGGGCTTGAGCCTTTGCGCATAGGCGCGGATCGGCATCTTCACCGGCCAGCTCTGCTTGAGGAGACACGACACCTCGCGCCCCCTGGCGTCTTTGAGGCGGGCGATCTCGTCGGTGACGCGATAGCTGCCCGCCTCGACGATGGACGCCACCTCCCAGCGGCCCGTCAATCCAAAGGGGGCCATGATGGCATGTTCAAGGATCTTCTCCGGCACGGTGCCGAGCTTCGTGCCCGCGCGCACCTTGTCGCCGGCCTTGACGCCGGGCGTGAATTCCCACGCGGCCTTGTCCGATAAGGCCGGGATATAGACCCCACGTTTTAAAAAGACGCCGCTCTGCTCGGCGAGCTCCGGCAGGGGATTCTGCAGGCCGTCGAAGATCTGACCCAGCATGCCGGGGCCCAGCTCCACGGACAGAAGCTCGTTCGTGAAGGTGGCCTCGTCGCCGACCTTGAGCCGCGTCGTCGTCTCATACACCTGGGCCTCGGCCTTATGGCCCCGGACACGGATCACCTCGGCCTTGAGCCGGTCCTCGCCGCAGTGTATATAGACCACCTCGTTCTGGACGACGAAGGTGTCGAACGCGATCGCCGCCATGTTCCCGCTGATGGCCGTGACTCTTCCGGTCCTCTGATCGGGCATTATCTTCTGTGTCATGCGTTGTTCTTTGGGGGCCCCCACCCTCAGGGGCCCCGGGTCTTCAAAGACCCAGGTCATCGAGCGCCTTTTGGGCGTCGGCCTCCCGGATCCTCTGCCAGCGCTCCAGGATCAAGAGCTTCAATCCGTAAAGCACGAGCGCCTCGGTATCAAAGTAATGACCAAGGCCCCACGTCTCCAGCCGCTCCCAGCGGGCCGCGTCGAGCATCCGCTCGGACTCCAGGATATCGGGGTGCCGACTGACGTTGACGGCCAGATGCGTGGCAGACGTTTGTACTCCCGCGTCGCCGGGCAGATGCGCTCCGGCCTCGCCGCGCAGGTACTTTGCCGCGTCCTTGTGCTGGCGCGCCGCCCGGACCTTCGCCAGCTCGTTGCCGAGTATCCGCTCGAAAGATGTCCAGGCCCTGAGCACGCCGGGCTGAACCCCTTCCTCGACGGCCGCGCCCTGACGCATCTTTTCCAGAAGAGCGGACTCCTCGTCGCTGACGAGGCCGCGGCATGCCGCTTGAAAGGCCTCAAAAGACAGGGACGGCTTGGCCCCAAAGTGAAGCATAGGCAACGATGCCAGGAGGTACGCGTAATAACCGCCCATGAGAACTCGCCCTTCCTTGTCGGCCTCCTGCGTCAGCGCTCCTGCGTCAGCGCTCCGGCTCGGCATCCTGCGTCAGCGCTCCGGCTCGGCCGCCGGCGTCAGCAGTTCGGCCAATCTGGACCGCAGGTGCTCACCGAGGTACCCGGCGAGCGCCTTGTCCGAAAAATCAAATTGCGACTTGCCCGCGTCAAAGCTGATGACAAACCCGCCGCCGATATCCTCGTCTTCTTTCAGGACGATGTCTTTCTTGAGCTCTTTCTTCAGGGGGCCCAGGAACCCCTCCTCGAGCCTCTTGGCGTCGTGCTTGTTCAAGGAGACCTCGATGCCGCCCTCCGGCACCTTCGCCTCTTTGACCAGATGCGCGATGAGCTGGGCCATCTCTTCGGCCGTCATGGCCTTGCGCACCTCCTCGGTGATGAGCCGGTCGAGCGTCGCGGTGATCTGCTGGCGCAAAGAAAGGAGCAGGTCGCGGCCCGCCTGCTGGAGGCTGGCGCGCGACGCCGCCTCCTCCTGCCTGATCTTCTCCTGGGCCTCTTCCCGCAGCCTCTGGGCCACGGTCCGGGTCTTCGCCAGCAGCTCTTCGGCGCGCTCCCGGGCCGCCCGCTCTATCTCCTCGGCCTTCTTCTGGCCCGCGGCGACGCCCTCCTGCTTGATCTTCTCGATAAGTGTCTTGAGCTCCTCGGGCATGTCTGTCTCCTCAGCCTTTTTTGCCTCTCATGTCTTTCTTCAAAGAACGCACGGCCTTCAGCGGGTCCGGCGCCTGGACGACCGGCCGGCCCACGACGAGATAATTGCTGCCCGCGCGCACCGCCTCACCGGGCGTGGCCACGCGCTTCTGGTCGCCGGCGGACGCCCCGCGCGGCCGGATACCCGGCGTGATGATGAGAAATCTATTACCTAAAATCTTGCGCAACCGGCCGCACTCGTGCACGGAGGCCACGACGCCGTGGACGCCGGCCTCTTTGGCCAGCCGCGCCCGGCGCACGACCTCTTTTTGTGTCTCAGGCAAGACCTGGCTCGTCAGCACGGTCACGGCGACGATACGCGGCGGCCGGCGCGCGCGCTGCCCCCGCCCCCTCTTTGTCTTCGCGGCCTGGACGGCGGCCCTGAGCATCTCGCGGCCGCCCTGGGCGTGCACCGTCATCATGGCGACACCCAGGTCCGCCGCCGCCAGCACGGCGTTGGCGACGGTATGGGGAATATCGTGAAACTTCAAGTCAAGGAAGACCTCACCGCCCTTGGCCCTGATGTAGCGGACGATCCGCGGCCCGCACAGCGTGAACAGCTGGCTGCCGACCTTGAAAAGCTTCACCTCCGGCATCAATCGGTCCACCAGCTTCGTTGCCCTCAGCCAACTCGGCACATCCAGCGCAACGATCAACTCCGCCTTCATGTCCTCTCCCCGCGTGGAACTTTTCAGCCTGGAACTTTCCAGCCAGGCTCTTTTAGTCCCACTCTCCGGGACTTAAAGACTCTGGCTCATTAGTCCCACCTTCAGCCGGCCTTGAGCGAGCCGACCAACTCCTTTATATCGCGAATCTTGTGTTCTTTGCAATAGACTTCTATCCCTTGGGCGACCTCGGCACAGGCCGCAGGGTTGACGAAGTTTGCCGTGCCCACCGCGACGGCGCTGGCGCCGGCGATCAGGAACTCGACCGCGTCGCGCGCGGTCATGATGCCGCCCATGCCGATGACGGGGATCTTCACCTTCTGCGCGACCTCCCAGACCATGCGCAAGGCGATGGGCTTGATGGCCGGGCCGCTCAGGCCGCCGGTGACGTGGCCCAGCACCGAACGCCTCGTTGCGACGTCGATGGCCATGCCGATGAGCGTGTTGATGAGGCTTAGGGCGTCCGCGCCGGCCTCCTCGGCCGCGAGGGCGATCTCGACGATGTCGCGGACGTTGGGCGAGAGCTTGACGATGACGGGCTTGGAGGTCGCCCGGCGCGCGCGCGTCACGGTCTCGCGGGTGAGCGCGGGGTCCTGCGCGATGAGCCTATCCCGGCATTCGATGTTCGGACAGGAGATGTTCAGCTCATAGGCGCTGACGGCCGCGCAGGCGTCCAGGCGCTCGATGACCTCGGCGTACTCCGCGCGGGTGTGACCACCGACGCTGACGATGAGCGCCGTCGGAAAATCCTTGTAGAGGGGCGCCTTCTCGGCGAGGAAGCGGTCCACGCCGTCGTTCTGGAGGCCGATGGCGTTGAGCATCCCGCCGGTCGTCTCATAGACGCGCGGCGGCGCATTGCCCGGCCACGGCTCTTTCGTGATCGTCTTGGTGACCACGGCCCCGAGGACGGCCGCATCGACATAATCCCCGAATTCATCCCCGTAGCCGAACGTGCCGGACGCGGTAAGGACCGGATTCTTCAACGTCAGACTTCCTATCTGGACGGCCAATCTCGGTTTCATATCTTAAATAAATAGTGTCGTTTCTGCGTAACTATAATAATTACATATTGTTATAAATAAATTCTTTCTAGACCTGCCTCTCGATCTTGGTTTCGACAAGGCGAAGTTCTTTCTTTATCTTAGGTAGAAACGACACTAATCTTACCTATCTTCCCCATATCATCCGCGCCGCGATGGCGAGGAGGAAGACACCGAAGACACGCTTCAGGATGAGATCGGGGACGTGCTGGACGACGATGGCCCCGAGGTACCCTCCGACGAAGAAGCCCAGAGCGATCAATGCCGCCGGCCCGATCTTCACGTGGCCGGCCTGCCAATACCGCCACGCCGCCAGGAGCCCGATCGGCGGAATCATGGCCGCCAGGATCGTCCCCTGCGCGTCGTGCTGGGTAAACCCGTAGAGCAGGACCAGCGCCGGCACGACCACGCTCGCCCCGCCGATCCCCAAGAGTCCGCCGAGTATCCCCGTCACCAACCCTAATAATAAGTATTGTGTATGCATGACTTCTTCCTAGCCGGCACGACCGTTCCGCGGCCGGATGGGACCCTCTACCGGCAGACAATCAGATGATATGTTAAGGTGTCAAGCTTTCCGTAAAGGGTGTAAGCTACTTTTAAAACCCTTAACTGAAAGGAGAGCCATGACGCCATCCC
>Ga0315544_1003014_pt1 | contig 11437 bp, 10 predicted proteins | sample SalMarSW160130MG_2_FD_202543 | JGI IMG/M metagenome (GOLD analysis project Ga0315544, IMG submission 202543) | Salt marsh sediment microbial communities from the Plum Island Ecosystem LTER, Massachusetts, United States - Salt Marsh Sediment SW1601-130 ... | reverse complement strand
TTTTGGGAGAACCTATGCCGACTTCTAAGCAAGGAAGGGTATATTCCATATCGCTTCGCTCTGGAACACACTTTTCATAAGCCAGAGGGTGAAGAGTGGGATGAAATCCACTCTTCTTTGAAGCAAGTCTTTCTGACTAGGACAAGAGATGAATGGTTTGAATTGCTGATTCGTAATGACATACCGGTCGGGAAGGTTCATACACCGGACGAGGTTTTCAGTGATCAACAGGTGCTTCATCGCCAAATGGTAATCGAGGTAGAACACCCGACCTTGGGCAAGATCAAACAAGTTGGCGTGGCTCCCAAGCTCTCAAGCACACCAGGCAAGGTGAGAAGTCTGTCTCCGCTTCCTGGGGAACACACTGATGAGATACTGCGGGGACTAGGCTATGAGCAAGAAGAGATTAAGAATTTGCGCCAGGAAGGCGTAGTATATTAAAGGAGTTGGCATGGCCGAAGCATGTATTTTTTGTCGAATTGTGGCAGGTGAATTACCTAGCGACATAGTGTATCAAGATGAGGATTTCCTGGCATTCAGGGATATCATGCCCAAAGCACCTATACACGTGCTTATTATACCTAAGACACATATTACATCTGTGGCTGAACTTACCGAAGGACAAGAAAAGCTTGCCGGGCGCCTTATGATCATAGCTAACAAACTGGCCGAAAAGGAAGGGATAGCCAGGAAAGGTTATCGCTTAGCGATAAACTGTGGTTCTGAAGGGGGGCAAGTCGTGCCTCATCTTCATCTTCACCTTCTTGGTGGCAGGCAGATGGATGCCAGGCTTGGCTAGACTGTCCCGTGATTATTGGGGGCCCCGGTTGATTTAGACCAAATCCAGCCGGGCATGTTCCAAAGCTTATGAAGACCTCAGCCTGGCTATTAATGCTTCTACAGCTTCATCCGGAGTGGATGCTCCGGCGGTAATGCCAATGTGGTTCTTGCCGGCGAGCCAGAAGGTGTCGACTTCGTCTGCTGTTTCTACCAGGTGAGTCTCTACTAAGGGAGAGCATATTTCAACAAGATGTCTGGCATTGGCGCTATTGCCTCCGCCTATGACTATCATGAGTTGACTCTGGCGAGCTAATTTTGTGGCAGCCTCTTGCTGACCCTGCACTACTTTACATAAAGTATTGATGAGACGAATTTCCTCGATCTCAGGTCCCACCGCTCGCACAAGCTCTCTGGCAAATTCGATAAAGGCAGATTGGGTTTGAGTTGTCTGGGACATAATGCCCAGGCGTGATGGGGATCTTGCCGATTCATATACTTGTTTCGTGTCGAGGGCAGCTATGCCTCTGTTTCCTGCCCAACCTAGCAGTCCTTTAACCTCGGAGTGCTTTGCGTCTCCAAATATGATGACGTCAAAACCGGCTTCAGCTAGTTCCTCGGCTGCGTTCTGAGCTTTGCGGACTATGGGACAGGTAGTATCGATGATACGGACGTGACGGGCTTTGCTCTCGGATATTACCTCCGGGCTTGTGCCATGAGTGGTGATAGCCAGGATTCTGCCTTGGGCTTGATCGAGATGGGTTATGGGTTTTACTCCCAGATTGGCCAGCGCCTCCACCAGCAGGCGATTGTGGGCTACGGGTCCCAGTGTTTCTATTTCTCCGTACTTACTAGCTGCCTCCTTCAACAGCTTGATGGCCCGTCTGACGCCAAAGCATAAACCCAGCTTCTCAGCTTTCTGAATCCTCACGTTTTTCATAAGCGCCTTGATATTCGGGTGGCAAAAGAGCAGCGATTTCCCTCATCAGTTGCATAGTCAATAATTGCATTTGTGCTTTACTGATCTTGTTGTTGGTGGGAGGTAGCTTGAACGGCTTGCCAATCTTGACAACTATAGGGGGGCGTTTCCATAGCCAGCTTATGCCATGAATCTTGTCTGTTCCGACGACGCCGACAGGAAGAAGAGGGACATCTGTTTTTGAGGCTATAACTGCGGAGCCCGGTTTGGCTTTTCTGAGTTTGCCGTCGTGACTTCTGCCGCCTTCCGGGAACATTCCCAGGATTAATCCTTCCTGCAATGCCTTTTTGGCGCTCTCAAGTATCCTCTGTTTCTCTCTGACCTTACCATCGCGTTGTAGGGGCAACGAGCCGGCCCAGCGGAGCCAGAGTCTCAAGAAGAGAGAACGAAAGAGTTCCTCTTTGGCTACGAAGATGATCCATCGAGGAAGGGTAAATACCAGAAGAATTGGGTCAAGGACATGCACATGGTTGGCTACCAGAATCAGCGGGCCAGTTAACGGTACGTTTTCTCTTCCTTCGGCTTTCCAGGAGAAACAAATGTTAAGCAAAGGTCTGAATGTGGCTAAGAAAATCTTTTGAGAGAGGGTCATAGGTTTATCACTAGAGTATATATTTTGTCTACGACTTGCTCCAGGCTGACGTCTTCCGTATTGATGGTTACGGCGTCTTCAGCCGGTTTAAGCGGCGAGATGGTTCTGTTGATATCCATCTCGTCACGCTTTTTCAGATCGGCGAGGACGATTTCCAGGCTCGAATTGTCTCTTCGTTTTAGTAATTCCTTGTAGCGGCGGTGGGCTCTCTCTTCGGTGGAAGCGGTGAGAAAAATCTTCAGTTCTGCCCAGGGTAATACTACTGTACCGATGTCCCTGCCTGCCATCACCACCCTTCCCCGCTGGGCTAACTTACGCTGTTCCAATACCATTGCCTGGCGCACCCCCGCTACCCTTGCTATCTGAGCGACCACTTCCTCTATTTCAGCGCAGAGCAATTTGGATGAGACATCTTCGCCGTCAACAATGACGGAGAGGGCACCTTCTTTCGACGGGATGAAATCAAATTCGGTGCTGGTGGCTAGCTTACAAAGCTTTTGCTCATCCTCTGGCGAAATACCTGATTTGAGGACCTTCCAGGTAAACGCCCGATAGATCATGCCGGTATCGAAGAAAATATAGCCGAGCCTTTTTGCCAGTCGCAAGCCGACACTACTCTTGCCAACCGCCACAGGCCCGTCTATGGCAAGTAGCTGTGGTTTCAAGTTTTCCTCAATAATACCATTCTAAGCCAGGCTGTCACAAGCTTTAGGTCGGGGCTTAACCTCGCGTCTCCGCCAGGCTGAGGACAGTTAGGGTTGTACGACTATCCACGCTTCACCCCAGAAAAATTTGAGAGAGCCGATAACGTCCCAAACATGGTTGCTGTGATTATATCGGAAAATCCCTTGAATAGAGATGCAACGGATTAGCATACCTTGCAGGCAACTTCTTGGCTCGAGGGGTTGCCTCGGTTGCGAATTCCGTTCTAAAATAGCCTTGTTCGCGAAGCGTTTGACCCGTCAGGAGGAATTCATATGGGCAGAGTTGCCGACCGGTTGAAGGAACTGAAAGACAAAGAGAAAAAGCTAAGAGCCCTGGGAGGCCCGGAGGGGGTACAAAAGCAGCACAAATCGGGGAAATTGACTGCTCGGGAAAGGCTCGACCTTCTGTTTGACCCGGGCAGCTTTCACGAGCTTGATTTGTGTGTTCAGCATCGAGCCGTGCTCTTCGGCATGGATAAGGTCGTCGTCCCTGCCGAAGGAGTCGTTACCGCATACGGGACGGTGAATGGCCGTGCTGTATGTGCTTTTTCTCAGGACTTTACATCTATGGGAGGCACGCTGGGCGAGATGCATGCCAAAAAGATATGCAAGGTAATGGATTTAGCCATGAAGTGTTGCGTTCCTGTAGTTGGCTTTAATGACTCTGGAGGGGCCCGGATTCAGGAAGGGGTTGATGCCCTTTCGGGCTACGGGCAGATATTCTTCCGGAATTCTGCAGCGTCCGGGGTTATTCCCCAGCTCTCAGCAATCATGGGACCCACTGCTGGAGGGGCTGTCTATTCACCGGCCATGACAGATTGGGTGTTCATGGTAAAAGGGAAAAGCTACATGCACATCACTGGCCCGGCGGTTATCAAAAAGGTTACCGGAGAGGAAATTACCTCCGAAGAGCTGGGTGGGGCCATGACTCATGCCACTAAAAGTGGTGTATGCCATTTTACCGGCGATAGCGATGCCCAGGCTATTGAGCTCATAAAGAAACTTCTGGGTTACCTTCCTTCGAGTAATAAAGAGGATCCCCCTTCGATTAAGCCTACCGATGACCCGGACCGTGTTGACAGTGCCCTTGACACCATAATCCCGGACGAGCCCAGCAAGGTCTACAACATGAGGGATGTTATCACATCCATTGTGGATAACGGCGAAATACTCGAGCCCCATTATCATTATGCTCAGAACGCCATTATCTGCTTCGCCCGGTTTAATGGTAGACCGGCGGGCATTATCGCTAATCAACCGATGCACCTTGCCGGCTGTCTTGACGTCAATGCCGCGGATAAAATCACCCGGTTTATCAGGTTCTGCGATGCCTTCAACATTCCGCTGCTTACCATTGCCGATGTCCCCGGTTACCTGCCGGGGAAAGATCAGGAGTGGCTGGGAATAATAAGGCACGGAGCAAAGGTCTTGTGGGCTTACTCCGAGGCCACGGTTCCTAAAATCACTCTGGTCATTCGCAAGGACTATGGAGGCTCATATCTTGCCATGTGCAGCAGAGATCTGGGCGCTGATTTTGTCTTCGCCTGGCCCACCGCAGAGATTGCCGTGATGGGTGCCGAAGGCGCTACCCCGATTATCTTTCGCAAGGAGATAGAGGCTGCGCCGGACCCTCAAGCCAAAGAACAGGAGAAGATTCGGGAATATCGTGACCTGCTATATAATCCTTACATTGCCGCCTCGCGGGGATACGTTGACGAAATTATTCCGCCCCACGAGAGCCGCCCCAAGATAATCAAGGCCCTGGAAATTCTCTCTACTAAACGAGAGACGAGACCTGGCAAGAAGCACGGGAATATTCCCGTGTAGAGGGCTCAGTAGAAAATCAATAGCTGCTATTGGTGATATTTGCTATCCCGAAGCCCGAGACGAGACAAAGACTCTGGCGAAGGGCCAGAATCTGTGGCTGCGCTCAGAAATTTGGGCAACATTATGCCCGTAATGGCGGAAAGGAGATAATTCGTGAAAACAGTAGGAGAAGGTACCATCTTAGCCAAGGACTTAACCGTCGATAAGGTGAAAACAAGGCCGCAAGCTGAAAACCCGGTCAAGATTTGTGACACCACCTTTCGTGACGGGCATCAGTCCACATTTGCCACCAGGATGCGGACTGAGGACATGGAATGGATGGCTCCTGAAATGAACAAATGCGGCTTCTACTCCATGGAGGTCTGGGGTGGGGCAACATTCGACGTAGCCCATCGCTTCTTGGGCGAGGATCCATGGGACAGACCTCGCAAGTTGAAGAAACTCATGCCCGACACTCAACTTCAGATGCTTCTGCGGGGACAGAATTTGGTCGGTTATCGAAACTATCCTGACGATCTGGTGGATGCTTTCGTGGAACAGGCTGCCGAGGTGGGCATTGATATTTTCCGTGTTTTCGACGCTGTGAACGATGAGCGCAACCACGACCGTGCCGCCAGGGCAATCAAAAAATGCGGCAAGCATTATCAGGGCGCCATATGTTACTCACTCACTCAACCCAGGATGGGCGGGCCGATCTACAACCTGGAATACTATGTTAGGAAGGCTCTCGTCCTCCAGGATATGGGTGCCGATTCCATATGTATCAAAGACCAGGCCGGGCTTATCTCCCCTTATGATGCCTATGAGCTGATCAAGGCCCTCAAGGAAAACTTGAAAATACCCGTCGACCTGCATACGCATTACACCAGCGGGCAGGGGTCCATGTCTCTGCTGAAGGCTATCGAGGCCGGGGTCGACATTATTGACACCGCTCTGTCTCCCTTTGCTTTGCGCTCCTCACATCCGGCTATCGAGCCCCTGGTAGTTGCTCTCTACGGCACAAACAGAGATACCGGGCTCGACGTAGAGCAATTATTCAAGTGTGCCCAGATGCTGGAACAAATTGCGCCTAAATACAGGGATTTTCTGGATACGTCGGCAATGTCGGTCATAGACACCGGAGCCCTGGTGCATCAAATTCCCGGTGGCATGACCACGAACCTGGTGGCGCAGCTCAAGCAAATGAATGCTCTGGACAGGCTGGCTGAGGTGCGACAGGAGACTGCCAGGGTCAGGGAGGAATTTGGCTATCCGTCTTTAGTTACGCCTACGAGCCAGATTGTTGGTGTCCAGGCGGTACAGAATGTCCTGATAGGGCGCTACAAGCTTGTCTCCAAGGAGGCGAGGGAATACATATCTGGGGGCTATGGCAGGCCGCCGGCTCAAATTGACCCCGATATCCAGAAGTCTATTCTTAGAGATAAGGAGCCTATGACGTGCCGGCCGGCAGACCTGCTCGCTCCGGAACTGGGAAAAGCTAAGGAGGAATCGAAGGAATTTGCCAGGAATATTCAGGACGTCCTCACTTACGCTCTCTTCCCTGCTACCGCGGCACGCTTTCTGAAACACAAGTATGGTATAGATAAGACCATCCCGGACGAATGGAAGCCGCCCTATGCTCCCAAGACTCTCGAGGAAGTGAAAAAGGAGGATGAGCTCATCGCTCAGGTCAAGTCCGGCAAACTGAAGGGAAGTTAGAGAAGAAGCAACCTCCGAATAGGAGCAGCCGTTGCAGAGCTTCAATTTTTTCGTCGGAGATGTTAAAGTAAATATGAATGCTCCAGAAAGTTCTCTCTTTTTCGCGATATTCACGACACGCTAAGAAAGGCCAATTGAAAAGAAGGGAGAGAAGGCAAAAGTCCTGTTCTTAAGCTGGCCTCACTGCGTGAAAGGTAACAGAGCTAGAAAGGCATTGTCATTGCGAGGAGCAAGATTCCTCACCTGCGTTTCGGAACAGGCTCCGCAATCGGGGAGATTGCCGCGCTCCGCTCGCAAGGACACAAGGCAAAAAAGATGAGGGAAATCAAAGCCAGTGACATAACGAACACCGTAGCCCGTCTATTTGAGCATTCCTGCCATTATCTACCTGAAGACGTGGTGGCCGCTCTCAAGCAAGCCAGAGAAAAAGAGAAATCTCCTGTTTGCCGTGATGTACTCGATAGAATTCTGGAGAATGCAAATATCGCCGGGAAGGAACAAATTCCTCTCTGCCAGGACACCGGTGCTGCCGTGGTTATGCTGGAGATGGGTCAGGAAGTGCATATAACCGGAGGTGACCTCTACGCCGCAGTTAACGAAGGAGTGCGCCGGGGGTACGATAAGGGTTATCTACGTAAATCCATAGTAAACGGGCCCTGCTTTGCCAGGGTGAACACCAAAGATAACACGCCGGCTATGATTCACACCGATATAGTCCCCGGGGACAGGCTGAAAATCAGCGTCCTGCCCAAGGGAGGTGGCTCGGAAAATTGTTCCCGTCTGACTGCTCTATCTCCATCTCAGGGACGCCGGGGGGTGATAGATTTCGTCGTCAACCTCGTTAGCGAAGTTGGCAGTAATCCCTGTCCACCGGTTATTATCGGTGTCGGCATAGGCGGGACCACGGACAAGACCATGTTTATAGCCAAGAAGGCGCTGTTGCGCAAAGTCGGCGAGCCCAGTCCTGACCCCGAGGTTGCCGCTTTAGAGAAGGAAATTCTGGAAAAAGTCAATAACCTGGGTATCGGTGCTATGGGCTATGGCGGCACAGTGACCGCTTTGGCAGTTCACGTGGAAACATTCCCCTGCCACATTGCCAGCATGCCTGTAGCGGTCAACATGCAGTGCTGGTGCGCTCGCCATGAGGAAGCAATCCTCTAAATAAATTTGAAAGATTAATAGAAATATGTTTGTAACCGTTTCGTCCAAAAGGTTACGCCGCGAGTTTGTAAAGAAAGTCAAGGAGCTCAGTGGACAGAACCTTCAGTTATGTTACCAGTGTGGCATGTGTACCGGAAACTGTCCGGCGGCTGCCAATATGGACGTTTCCCCTCGCCGGATTATCGAGCTGGCGCGTTTAGGGCTGGAAGAAGACATTGCCAACTCCAAAACTGTCTGGATTTGTGCCTCCTGTCTTGCCTGCACTGTCAACTGTCCCAGAGGATTCGACCTCTCCAGGGTGATGGAGGCAATAAGGCTTCTTACCCTGAGGAAAAACATTGACCACGTACGCCCTGAGGACATTCCACCGCAGGAACGCTGCGAGCTTCCTCAAATAGCTATGGTCAGCGGCTTGAGGAAGTTTACCGGCTAGGGAAGTAAAAATGAGCTTGGCTTATTATCCCGGCTGCACGTTGAAAACCAAAGCCAGGAACCTGGAAGAACCTGCCGTGGCCTCGATGGAAGCTCTGGGGTTTAAGCTGGATGAGCTTCCCAGGTGGAACTGCTGCGGCGCAGTTTACTCTCTGGCCGAGGATGATCTAATCCATCAGGTAGCGCCTGTCCGCAACCTCATCCGGGCAAAGGAACAAGGAAAGGATGAGCTAGTTACGTTATGTGCCTTCTGTTTTAATACTCTGAAGAGGGCTAACCTCTTAATGAAGGAGGACGCTGAAAAAAGGAATACTATTAATAGCTTTATGAATGAGGAGGTGGATTATAGTGGGGAGGTAAAGGCAGTTCATCTTCTGGAGGTATTGAGAGACGACATTGGATGGGAAGCTCTTTCGCAAAAGGTAAAGCTCCCTCTCCGGGAATTAAAAGCAGCCCCGTATTATGGGTGCACTCTGCTTCGGCCTCGGGAAATAGCCATAGATAGTGTGGAGGATCCTGCCATCTTGCGTGAGTTTCTTAAGGCTCTGGGGGCCAGTCCCGTTGATTTTCCTGAGTCCACGAGGTGCTGCGGTTCTTATCAGGTAGTAAGCAGTCCCGATGCTATTGCTGAATATGCGCGGCCCATCTTCAACTCGGCATTGAGCCACGGGGCAGAGGCCATGATCCTTACATGCCCTTTGTGTGATTATAATCTGGGCCGGGGGCAGAAAGAATTGATTGAGAAACAGAGCGGATTCAGGGAGATGCCGATATTCTATTTCACGCAGCTTCTGGCTCTTGCCCTGGGGCTCGGTCCCCAGGTATGTCATTTTGAGCTGAATCACGGCAGCCCGGAATCATTTCTGAAGGAAAAGAACCTGCTTTCTCAAGTTGAAAGCGTTCAACCGATTGGGGGTTAAGAATGAGTGCTAAAGCGAGAAAGAAGAAATCAACTGCAACAGCGGTTAAGCACAGAACGAAAAAACCAGCAGCGACAGCGGTCAAGGAAGAAAAACAGACAGCGGCTAAGCTGATTCCGATATACATCATGGGCAAGCGCTATGAAGTCCCCGAAGGGCTTACCATTATGAAAGCCATGGAATATGCCGGCTACATACTCATTCGGGGTTGCGGATGTCGTGGGGGCACCTGCGGCGCCTGCGGTACGTTCTATCGTAAGCCCGGTGACTATAAATTGCAGGTGGCGCTTGCCTGCCAGAAGACGGTCGAGCCGGATATGTACATAGCCCAGATTCCGTTTTTCCCTGCCAATCGAGCCGCCTACGACTTTGCCAAACTGACTACTGCCCCTGAAGAGGTCTTCAAACTATATCCCGAGCTATTTCGATGCGTGGCCTGTAATTCCTGCACCAAGGCCTGCCCTCAGGGAATAGAGGTAATGGACGCTATCTCGGCTTTGAAGCAGGGCAATATTGCCGAGGCTGCCCGGCTCAGCTTCGATTGCATTCAATGCGGGTTGTGCACCAGCCGCTGCTTTGGAGAATTAGCCCAGTATCACATGTTCCAGCTGGCGCGAAGAATTTACGGAGCCAGGATTATCCCTCGTGCCGAGCATTTAGCCGAGATGGTCAAAGCAGTCAATGAAGGAAGGTATGACCGGTTTCTGGACGAGTTGAAGCAGGCCAAGGAGGACGAGCTGAAAAAGCTGTACCAGGAACGCGAGGTAGAGCCGATGACGGCCGGGGAGGATTGGAAACCAAAGGATACAACATACCTGTAGGAGGCCAGATGAGTTACTTAGGATATCCCGATTTCTTCGAGCCCTATATCAAGAAGGTAGAAGGGACCAGGCCTGCCCGTATCGAGAAAAGGAAAAAAGGAGAGGAATTTCCCTTCATGTCCCTGGAGGAAAGGCAGGAGATGCTGAAATATCACCCCGATTATAAGGAAGAAGGGCGGAGGGAGATAAAGGTCGGCCCGAGCAAGGGCTATAGAATAGCTCACGAGTTCGTTGACCTGCTGGAGGCTAAGAGTAGGGTTGACCCCGACAAGGTGGACCTGTCCAGGGTTGATTACGAGACCGACGTCCTGGTTATTGGCGGTGGTGGGGCTGCTACGGCCGCCGCCCTTATCGCTGAGCAAAATGGCGCTCAGGTTCTTATAGCAACAAAGTTCCGTCATGGTGATGCTAATACTATGATGGCTGAAGGCGGGATTCAAGCTGCCACAAAATGGGGGAAGGATTCTCCTTATTACCATTATCTGGATGTCATGGGAGGAGGGCACTTCAAAAACGACCCGGACATTGTGGCCGCTTTTGTGAAGCAGGCTCCCGATGTCCTTCAGTGGCTGGAAAGCCTGGGGGTAATGTTCTCCAAATTTCCCGATGGCAGGCTGGGGACTATGCACGGCGGAGGGACCTGCCGCAAAAGGATGCACTACTGCGCCGACCTCAGTGGAATGGAAATCATGCGCACCGTGCGCGATGAAGCCCGCAACCGGCCCAACATCAAAGTCCTGGAATTTTCCCCGGCGGTGGAGCTTATCCTCAATGAGCATGGGCAGTGTGCCGGAGCAGTGCTCTATAACATGGAGACCGAAGAGTATCTTGTTGCCAGAGCCAGGGCGGTAATTTTGGCTACGGGCGGTGCCGGCAGGCTCCACGTTCAGGGTTTTATGACCACCAATCATTACGGCGCCACTGCCGATGGTATTGTTTTAGGCTATAGAGCAGGAGTGCCTGTATCTTTCCTTCATACCGTCCAATATCACCCCACGGGCGTTGTGTTCCCGGAGCAAATAGAGGGGTGGCTCATTACCGAGAGGTTCCGGTCGGAGGGGTCGGATATTCTGAATGTCCACGGGGAGAAGTTTGTCAACGAGCGCGAGCCCCGGGATGTGGAAGCGGCCCGCTTCATCAAGGAATGCCTGGATGGTAACGGGGTTCCCACTCCTACCGGCAAGGTAGGGGTCTGGCTCGATTCCCCCATGCTTGATATCCTCCGCGGCGAGGGCAGGGTGCGAACTGCTTTTGTCGGGAAATGGAAGGTATACGACCGCTTGGGGATTGATATATCTAAGGCGCCCATGCTGGTCTATCCCACGCTCCATTATCAGAATGGAGGGCTTAAGGATAATGCCGAATGTGAAACTGCTGTGCCTGGGCTTTACGTTGCCGGCGAAGTGACCGGGGGACTGCACGGAGAAAACAGGCTGATGGGCAACTCGCTTATGGATATTGTAGTGTTCGGCAGGATTGCCGGTAGAAATGCTGCTATATTCGCCAGAGAGAAGGCAAAAGAGGGA
>Ga0315544_1003010_pt1 | contig 11439 bp, 9 predicted proteins | sample SalMarSW160130MG_2_FD_202543 | JGI IMG/M metagenome (GOLD analysis project Ga0315544, IMG submission 202543) | Salt marsh sediment microbial communities from the Plum Island Ecosystem LTER, Massachusetts, United States - Salt Marsh Sediment SW1601-130 ... | reverse complement strand
TGGGGGTGGCGAAGATTCTTTGGCGGGAGACTACCCAGTCCCAGTCTAGGGAGTTTGCCCAGTCTATCATGCGTTTTTTCATGTAGTCTGGGTACCATGTGACGTCAAGTGTGTTCTTTTTGACTTGTTCGGTTAGGATGCGGGTTTTCATGAACCACTGTTCATGTTCCAGAATTTCTATGGGGTTTTTGCATCTCCAGCAGGTTCCGACTTCCTGACTGAGTTTTTCCGTTTTTTCCAGTAGCCCCTGTTTTTCTAGGTCTGCGACTACGGCTTTTTTTGCTTCTTTTGCGGTTAGTCCAGCGTATTTTCCGGCGTTTTTGTTCATTTTTCCTTTTTCGTCTATGAGGATTATGGAGTCCAAGTGGTGTGTGGCGACGGCTTTTACGTCTGCTTTGTCGCCGTATGTGCAGATCATGACGACGCCTGTTCCGAATTCTGGGTCAACGAGCCGGTCTGGGATTATTTTGACGTTTCTGTTGGCGATTGGAACCCAGATGTTTTTGCCGATGTATCGTTTGTAGCGTTGGTCGTCTGGGTTGACGGCTACGGTGACGCAGGCGGGTAACAGTTCAGGGCGGGTTGTGGCTATGAGCAGGTGGTTATCATCTTCTAGCTTGAATTTGATGTAGTGGAGGGTTCCTTGTTTGGTTTCGTGTTCGACTTCTGCGTCTGCTATGGCTGTTTCGCAGCTTGTGCACCAGCTGATGGGGTATGTTCCCTTGTACATTAAGCCTTTTTTGTGGAGTTGGATGAATGATAGTTGGGTGCGTCTCCAGTAGTCTGGGTCCATGGTTCGGTATTCTGTTGTCCAGTCTACGGAGCAGCCGAGGCGTTTGACGGCTTTTTTCATTATGTCTATGTATTTGCCTACGAATTGTTTGCAGAGTTTGATGAATTCTGCTGGGGGCAGGTCGGTTTTTTTGATTTTGTATATTTCTTCGGCTTTGACTTCTGTGGGTAGCCCGTGGCAGTCCCATCCTTGGGGGAAGAGGACATTGTATCCTCTCATGCGTTTGTAGCGGGCTAGGGCGTCTATGTAGGTCCAGTTGAGGACGTTTCCCATGTGAAAGTCGCCTGAAGGGTATGGGGGAGGAGTGTCTATGGTGAAGACTGGGCGAGGGTCGTCTGTTCGGTTGAACCTGTAGATGCCCATCTCTTCCCAGTTCTGTTGCCACTTCTCCTCGATCATAAGTAAATTGAATTTTTTGGGGAAAGACTTCATCAGTTAGCCTCTATGATGCTGTTTTATCGTAAAATTAACGGGGAAGTAATTTAGCTTTCTGGTATATTATCGGCTGTTTAGTTGAAATTTGAAGTAATAATGGAATGTTCCATGAATTTTGATGACCAGCGTATCGGTAAATAACTTTGTAATACAAAGCTTTTTATACAAGAATGTAGTTTATAGAATTTGGTGATTAAGTGACTAATAAGAATAATCTGAGAGAAATCGAAAAAAAGACGTATATGTCATATCATCAAGACGGCTTGCTCGACATATTTGTTGGCGTTTATATTCTATTGTTTGGCCTAGGTATTTTACTTCTGACTATGACCGACTTTAGCACGTGGTTTGTAATTCCAGCAATTTTTCCTGCAATTATGATACCCATTTGGATTTCGGCAAAGAAGCGGATAACAATGCCAAGGATTGGTTATGTAAAGTTTGGAGTTAGAGGCGCAAACAAGTTGATGGCAATATTTCTAGGACTAATGGTAGCAGGTTTGGGAGCATTCATGGTGTTTGGTTTGGGGGCATCCATGGGTGAGGGTTGGGCATTAACATTGAGAGATTTCTTTATTTCAAATAGCATGATAATCATCGGCATTGCAGTGGCAACTATATCGAGCCTATTCGCATACACTATGGGTCTCAAGCGGCTTTATGGATATGGACTGTTAACACTTGTGCTTTTTTTCACAGGTTATTTCATAGTGATTCCATTTGAATATTTCTTGGTAACCATAGGGCTTGTAATCATTATCAGTGGTTTTGTTCTTTTGATGAGATTTATACGAAGATATCCACTACCACAAGGTGACAAAATCAATGCCCAAGAATCCGTCTAATCTCAAGAACATTGATCGAGTTATACATGAACCTACTAGATTGATGATTATGACTCAACTCTATGTTGTTGAAAGTGCAGACTTCCTATTCCTTCAACATCAACTTCAGATGACTCCCGGTAATCTGTCAGCCCATTTAAGCAAGCTTGAAAAAGCAGGCTATGTGGAAATAGTAAAAGAGTTCATTGAACGAAAACCCCACACAGCACTGAAATTAACAAAAGAAGGGCGTAGTGCCTTCAAAGAATATCAGCAAAATCTAGAACAAGTATTCAGTGATTTATCCAAATAATCGATGCATGCATGACAGCGTTATTTTGAAAACTTTTCTTACCAAATTTTTCGTTTCAAAAAACCTTTTTACCCATTTTGTCTTATCCTTTTGTGGTGCAAAAAAGGCATGAACAGCAGAAGAGACGAAATTGAAGGTATCATCATCCAAGGACTGGGTCATCAGGAACGCCGTAATATTCTAAAAATCATAAGCCTCGCTGATGGAGGAGCTAGTTACAGCGAAATTTTGGGAGAACTAGGTTTAAACACGGGAAGGATGAATTACCACTTGAGGCTGTTGGAGGGTCTAGTCGTTAGAAACGGAGACCGAAGGTATCATCTGACTCCGATCGGCAAGAAAGCTCTTAGCGTGCTCCACTCTATGACGGAGAATTTGGAAAACGGGTACGAAGAGTACCTTAGTAGAGCCAGAGGTACTCGGAGCAGCGGGATCGCTATTCTGGTTAAAAGATGGTTCTACGTGATAATAGCATTTTCCATCTCAGCCATGATTTTCCTAACATTCTTCGTTCATACAGCTGTAACAGCTGGGCATCTACCTCAGGTTTCGTACTATTATCTCACAGGTTTCGCTTTGTTGGTAGTTGTTTTACTGGTGTGGTTAAGAAGTTGGACAGAAAGGGAATCTGAGCGGTTACAGGACTGGTGGGACCAAATTATGGACAAGCTGAAAGGGAGAAACAGGTGAGAAGACAATTAGAGTGCCTTTTAAGGAAGTAAACATGACACTTAAAGATGAAGAAGAACCAAGAATGATTAGTTGGGCTATTTGGTTACCGATTATTGTGGTAACCCTAGGTGCTATTATTTGGTTTTTCTTTTTATAATACTAGATTTGGGTGGGTAGACACGTAGACGAATGGTTTGGGTTTGGGGTTAAATTTTGGGTTTGGGTTTGGGGGTTAAAATTTATCCTTAATGTGTTGTTGTAATTTTTTAATTTGCTAAATTTTAACCTATTTTTTCTACCTACCCTTTCACAAAAACTCGCGCCCAAGATGTCTGAAACAAGAAAAGTAACTTATAGAAGCAGGATTTGAATAGGTGTGATATAGCGATAAATATGAGGTTGCTATTTACAGGAAATGTAAATGAAAAAAGTAGTATGTGCGGGTATCAGCTAGAGTTTCAGCAAAAGGATATATGGCTACAAGTCCAGCAGATTAAGTAAAATGTCTACAATATTTTACGGAATGGAATATAATTCCAAAATCGCGATCGCCAAGGAGCGAGCTTTTCACGATCAACAATAATTTCTACAATAACGGGTTTATCTAAATTGAAAGCTTGTTTCAAGGTTTTGTCTAATTCTTCAGGTTTCTCTACTCGAAAACCTTCTCCACCACATGATTTTGCAAAGTCTGAGAAATTAGGATTAACTAAATCCGTGCTAAATTCTTTATACCCTTGTATTATTTGTGATTTTTTAATATTTTTTAACTTATTATCGTTGAAAAGTATTACTTTGATGGGTAATTTATACAAAACAGCAGTAGTAAAATCTGCCATTACCATACTGAACCCTCCATCTCCAGTGATACAAATTACTTGTTTTTTTGGAAAATCTAACTGTGATGCAAGGGCTGCGGGCAACGCAAACCCCATGCTGGACAAATTAGCCGAATGAAGTGTTTTTTCACCTTCACAAATGAATTTTTTATAGAACCAATAGGTATGATCTCCACAATCAATACAGATTATTGCGTTTCTTTTGGCGTTTCTTTTTATCGCTTGAATTACGAACCCTGGAAAAATTGGCTCTATAACGTTTTTTGAGTCTTCGTCTATTTCCTTTAGATGCTGCTTCTTAAGCTTGTTTACATGATGAAAAAAACTATCATCAGGTTTTTTTGTTTTAACTATTAAATTTATTTTTTCTAAAATTGGTTTTGCATTACTGATTAATCCCATCTCTATTGGAAATTCTTTTCCAAGTTTAGTTTCATCAACATCAATTTGAATTATAGGGATATTTGGTATCAATTTATTTTGTCTAAAACCAGATCCAATTATAATGAGTAGATCAGCCTTTTTCATAGCGTTGACGGTGTATTTACACCCTAGCGAACCCAACACTCCGATTGATAATGGATCATTCTCATTTATGATGCCCTTTGCTCTTGAAGTAGTAGCAATTGGTGCCGATATTTTGTTTGCAAATGATAAAAGCGCTTCTCCGCAATTCCTGATTCCCCAACCTCCTAAAATAATTGGCCTTTTACTCTCGTTTATACGATTTACAAATTTCTTTATTTCCTCATCAGTGGGGACTACTGTATTGTTAAAAATAATGTTCTCTTTTTTGAGTATAGAAAGCTCAACTTTTTTTGCCATAATATCTGATGGCAGGCTCAATAATGAAACTCCCTGATTTGCATATGCTTTTTTCACGGCTAAAACGAGTAAATTGATACATTGATTAGGCTTAACCACTAACTCGTTAAACACTGTAAATGAATTGAACAATTCAATTTGATTAATCTCTTGGAATGACTCTTTTCCTAAGAAATCTGAAGAAACTTGGCCGGTTATGGCTAAAACAGGGGCTTTATCAGCAGCAGCATCCATTAGTCCTGTAATGAGATTTGTTGCTCCGGGACCTACAATGGATAAGCAAACTCCAATATCGCCCGTGAGCTTTGCATGAGCTGAAGCCATAAAAGCAGCCGTTTGCTCATGTCTAGTTAGAATAAACTTTATTTTTTTTCTTTCCTCACAGCATCAATAATTGGTAGATTCGACCAACCTGGGATACCATAGATGAATCTTACACCTAGTTCTGACAATTGCTCGACAAATTTTTCAGCCGCTGTAGTAAGCATCTTTAATCACCGTTTAACATATTATTGGCTACGCGCGCGCATCCTCTAAGAACTTGAATCATTTGCACCACATTGTGAAGATGAATAAAACATGAATAGGTATAGTTTTTATGAAGCTCAAATCAACTTTCTTATAGTAGTATTTGGTTGTGTGGTGTTGTGCGGTGTTGGTGGTTGTGGCAGAGAGAGGGTATATGAGAGGGAGTAGGGGTAGGAAGAATTACAAGTAAAAAGAAGGAGAAAAATGTTAAATTTTAACCCCAAAACCAAAAATCGAAATTTAATCTCCCCCTACGTTTAAGACTTAAAGGTATTCTAACGCCAGTTTCTTGGAGAATCTCTTAGAGAGGGCAATGATGGTTAAGATTGGTGGGAGACCAGGAGCTTCTGGAAGCACGCTAGCGTCGCTTACAAATAGGCGACTGATCTCGGTTTCTTGATCGGTGTTTACAACCCGGCCTATTCCAGCTGTTCCTCCAGGATGAGCAGCTTGTACCTTAGTTTTAAAAAGTGATCTGGAACTCGCGCCGGCTTGTAGCAAGATTTCTCTTGAGATTTCGTTTCCTTTGTCTAGTTTTTTGCGGTCGTTTTCTGTTAATGGTTTATGTATCGTCCCGTCAATTTCGACTCTTCCAACAGCATCATCCGTGATTTTAGTCATCAGACTTAGAGTTTGACGCCTCCTAAAGGCATACAATTTTTTGAAAAAGGGAAGATAGCTCAATTTGCCCAAAGTTGATTCAGAAACGGGTGCGGGTGAGATTATGAAACCATATTGTTCCTGGAACTCGTCAATTATGGTAGCCATGCTCATCTCATTTTCTGAGCCACCCTTCTCAATTGTACCAATAGTGTTAACAAATGGATCTGCGAAGAAGTTGCTTCCAGCATTCTCCAACCCTGATCTTAGAAGAATTATGGGGGTGCCGATTCCTCCGGCGGCTAACACGATATTTTCAGCATTAATTTCGGAAACTCCATAGGGACCACGAACACGCACGCCTTTAACTTCAGCATCTGAGTGAAGGACCTCTTCTACAGATGTCTCAGTCACAACTTTCGCGCCAAATCTTTGTGCTTCACCAAGAAAGTTTTCGGCTGTCCATTTAGCACCATAGCGACATCCCCGACCGCACATCCCACAGCCTCTACACTTCGAAAAGTCGATGAATTTTGGCATAAGCTTCACATCATATCCGAGTTCCTCTGAAGCTTCTTTCAACCTTTTTGTTCTTTCACCAATAAATCTCTCAGGAAGTGACGTCACACCGAGTTCTTTCTCGACCTCTTCAAATTCGTTTTCCAAGTCAACTCCTAATGTTTTCAACTCGTTTTGTAAAGCTCTGACGCCGCTGGCAAACGTAACCATTGAGCCCCCTCCAACCATAACGGTTCTTAGAATCTGGGTTCCATCAACAGAATTCACGTTGGAATAAAATCCCATTCTTCTTCTCTTAGTTCCCAATTTATGATTTTTCCCTCTCTCCAAGATTGTAACCTTATGGCCACGAATCGCTAATTCCTTAGCAACTGTTGCGCCACCAACTCCAGACCCCACAATTAAAATGTCACTTTTCATTATCAGAAACTCACTTGAATATTCATTGATAGACTTTGACAACCTCAATGCGCGCGCATTTTAAAGTATAATCCCTGAACTAGGAGCATTGAGATAAAAGCAATGCTTCCTCTGAGGGATCGAAACTTGAACAAAATATAGGGGAAACTTGCTAGGTAGAAAAAAGAAAGCATAGGAAACGGGTATCGAAATCTAGGATTGATGCCTTTCCATCCATAAATTTTGTGAATATAGGCTAAATTGGTTCCCCAGTTCTTTGATCTTTTAATTTGGTCTTTGTAACTATGATTAGCCGAATGAACTACCCAGATGTTCGGGTCATATTTGATCTTAATATGTTTCAAAGTCAGTCTTGAACCGAGTTCTCGGTCTCCTGACGTCTCAAATGCTTCATTGAATCTATATTTAAGAATTAGACTCCTCCGAATTGCAAGATTCTTCGTATCTAAGGATCTTCTCTGTTGCAGCATTTTCAGATAGAATTTGCCTTCCGGTTCTAGACTAGGAATTTTACCTCTGTACTGTTGCGTACCTTGAACACAAGAAACTTCTGGATTTTGAAAGGTCTCATGAATTTTTGATAACCAATTAGAAGGAAACATACAGTCGTCATCTGTGAATATCACTATTTCGCCTTTCGAGCATTTGGCGCCTAAATTTCTGGAGTAATAAGGTCCCTTTCTTTCTTTGTTTTTAATTACTTTCAGATTAAGGTATTTTATAGAATATTTATTGAGTACTTCAGGCGTTTCATCTCTGCTATTATCGTTAACAACGATTATTTGATATTTGAAAGGAGGATAATTCTGCTTGAAAAGCACATCTAGACAGTTAGCTAGTTGATAACCTCTGTTATAGGTTGGAATTACTACAGATAAATAAACATCTTCCTTGGGTGAAAGTTTATACAAGTCTGCATTGCCACAATCATTTCTTCTGATTGAAAATTTTTTTCGTCCGAGTGCCAAAATGGATTTCATTTCATCACTTTATTGGAAAATGATAGGTATAAAATTTATTAATCTTTGATCCAGTTTTAATATTTTGCTAGCTCCTAGGGATTATTCATCTCTTTTTGGCTCAAGTTGAAATTTGATTGCGCTGGTTCATGTTGATTAGATAATGGTTTTTTTTACTTCAGAAACTACTGCTCTTATTTTACCTGACTTATCTCTAGGAATCTGATCAACTATTTCAACGCTAATTATTATGTCTTCACCGAGGCACCCACTTCGTATCTCATCTTTAGCCAGCGAAATGGTTTTTTGCGAGAAGTCTGTTCCTTTCGTGACTTGTACTAAAATTTTGTTTGGTTTTTTTTGGATTATCCTATATTCCGATATTCCGTCTACATTTTCAAGAAAGTTGATGTTTCTGGGAGAGATTATAGTGCCACTTGGCAAAACTAGAAAATCATCTGTTCTACCTTCTATAATTTTCATTAGAGGTAATCGTCTACCACAAGAACATTGTTCAATGTTGTAACTACCAACATCACCGAGGGAGTATCGTATTAGTGGCATGGTAAAATTGAATAAGCCCGTTACCACGATATCTCCTTTCTCTCCGGGCGAAACATTCTCCTCATTCTTTATAAACTCAACAACAACGCTTTCAATGTCCATATGGTAACCATTATGTTCTTGGCACTCCCAAGCAAAGGTTCCAAATTCTGCTGATCCATATTGATCAAACATTTCGATGCCGAATGTTGAATTTATTTTTTTGCGAACATTTTGGGGTAATAACTCTGCCGTGGAGAGGATTAATCTTGGATTTAGTCCTTCAATATTTTTGTCTTGAATGGTATTCGCTATGAGCCATAAGATTGAAGGATAGCCTTCAATTACATCAGGAGAAATGTCTAAAAGATTTGAGATATGGTTATCGATTTTATCGAAAACTGAAAGATACTTTTTGCTTAAGAAACCCAAATGGTGGAACCATTTTGTATGCGCGAAACGATTTGGATTTGTGAAATGGATGATTCTATCTCTAAGATGACCTCCGGATTCAAAATAATTTCGAAGGTGACGACTTTTTATGTTGCCCATAGCATTTTTATCAAAAAGAACTGTTAGAGGTTTTCCTGAAGAGCCAGATGTAGTGCTTGATGTGCAACTATTTTTATCGACATTGCATGCAATAATCTTTTGGGATTTATTCTGAATTTGAGACTTGGTTAAAATGGGAATCTGGTTTAGGTCATTTACGTTTTTGATATCACTTGGAGTCAAGTTCAAGGATTTAAAAAGGTCATGATAATACTCTACATTGTAATATGCATATTTTATTATGGTTCTGAGCTTTTTCTCTTGAATCTTTTTCAATGTTGGACGAGAAAGCCATTGAGATTTTTTCAAATTTAAATATTGTTTAGATTGTGTTATTTGGGAAAAGGAGTTGACGATTAATCTTTTGATCCGTTTTCTTTGATAGAATGGCAATTTTGGTTCACTCCCACAATGATTTTCAGGCAAAACGTTTATCAACAAAGTCAAACGTAATTTAATGGGAATGGTGGTAATCTAAAAAGTTTATTCCATTGATTGTAACATCTGGGTGAAAATGTTTTTAGCTCTGGGTTTTATGAAGATTTCTCTGTAGACTTTTGGAATCATGGATTTGAATTTGTAATTCAGTCGGTTCTTGAGGTCATGTTTTTCATATTTGTTTTTTATTTTGTGAAATCTTTCCAAAGCAATTTCTTTCGCAACTTCAATAGGTGGAACGCCTTTTTCTTGAGATATTTGGATTATTCGTGAAACTCGTTTATTAAAATATTTATTGATGATTTCCTTTTTTGCTTGTTCGGTCACCATAGATCCCATGAATGCTCCTAATACTGCACCAGAATTTGAAACGAAATCTGGCAAACTGATTATCTTTCTATTAAATAGGATCTTTTCAGCTTCGCCTGTAATGGGTATATTAGCGCCGGGGCAGATAATTCTCGTCGCGATTTTATGTGCATTTCTTGAGTTAATCGTCCAAGATCCAGCGCAAGGAAGTAAAATATCAGCAGGTAAACATAACAATTCGTCCTTCGTTATTTTTTCAGCGTCAGGATAGTGGTTAACAACATCGTCACCATATTTTTCCTTGATTTCCGAAAGTTTTTTTACATCAAGTCCTTTTGAATTATAAATTGCGCCTTTACAAGTTGAAATGGCAATTACTTTTACTCCATTTTCTGAAAAAACTTTTGCCGATGAGCCTCCGATATTACCAAAACCTTCTATCACAACTGTAGAGTTATCTAATTTCAAACTTAGCTTGTTAAGAGCTTCTGTAGCAGAAGTCAACATGGTCCAACTGGTGTACAAGGCGGTGGAGGCATGTTCTCGATTTTTTTCCTCATAGGTTGCTGCGTTCAGTAACCAATCGATGTCTTTATCAGAGGTGCCCATGTCGGGCCCTGGCACGTAGGAACCATTTATTATGAATGGGCTCAACATCCTTCCAACTTTGGTGAAAACTAATTTTCTATTTGTTTTTGTTAATTTTCCATTAATGCATATTCCTACTTTGGCTCCTCCTAAAGGTATACCTAAAAAGGCATACTTCAGAGTCATATTTTTGGCTAAACAGATTGTTTCATTAAGAGAGACTTCAGGTGAAAGTCTGACTCCTCCACAGCATCTTCCTCTTATCGCCGAGTCGATTACTATATATCCCGTAAATTCTAGCTCTTTGTCGGAAAATTTGCACGTCAGTAATGGGCTTGGTAGTTGTATACCTTTTCTTTCCAAGACTAATAGTCCTCCAAAAAGATAATTCAGTGAAACCCACATAAGTTGCTTGCTCTGCCATCGTGTGTAAACCAAATGAGCGCGTTTTCAATTTTAGGTGTTTTATGTTTAGTGTGTTGTTGGGTAAAAAAGCTAGCATGTAAAAAAGGTTTGGGTTTGGGGGTTAAATTTTAACCCTTAAAAAAAGGGGGGATTTAGAACCGTCACCATGTGATAGAATAAATTAGCTAGGTAACACAACACTTTTGATGCTAGCAAAATTCAGAAAAAGGCTGTTTTCAACAATGAAGTATTATTAGGCTACAAATATGTTTTCTCTGTTGATTGAATGGGTTCATTTTTTGTTAAGTTCTAGGAGTTCTTTTATTGTGTGGATTTCGATGAGGTTGCTTGCGTGTTTTTTACGGGTTCTAAAGGCGGCTGTGAATAGCACCGTGTCCTCAATGTCCAGCAGCTTCATGGAATACAGTGTAGATGCGACAGCCAGTATTCGATCAGTCTCTTGGCGGTAATCATAATGTACGGGAACTACGCCATACACCAGCTCCAGCTGCTTCTTAGCCATCGGGTTTGGCGTAACCGCGATTATCGGCTGCTTAATCTTGAATCGTGATATCATCTTCGCCGTGTAACCTGACCTAGTCAAAGTAACCACCTTAGCTAAAGGCATGCTCTGGCATATCCTTTGGATGGATCTGCTTACAGTATCCGAAATGTTAACGAATCCCCTGTCTTCTACGCTGCTTTTCGCCGCCTTTTCAGCCTCCAAGGCTATACGAGCCATCATAGTAGCAGACTCCACCGGATATTCGCCAACCGCTGTTTCTCCAGAAAGCATGGTTGCATCGGTTCCATCCAGTATCGCATTAGCCACATCGCTGACTTCGGCTCTGGTAGGATTGGGCTGATGCATCATGGA
>Ga0315544_1003003_pt1 | contig 11463 bp, 8 predicted proteins | sample SalMarSW160130MG_2_FD_202543 | JGI IMG/M metagenome (GOLD analysis project Ga0315544, IMG submission 202543) | Salt marsh sediment microbial communities from the Plum Island Ecosystem LTER, Massachusetts, United States - Salt Marsh Sediment SW1601-130 ... | reverse complement strand
GGTCTATTATGACCAAAACTGATTTCATAGCATTTTTTCCCTATTATATTTTCTTCGGGCTTTTCTTGGATCTTCCGATACTCTCTGTTGGCCCAAATGATGTTAAAGTCTGGATCAAGAACAACTATAGCTATACCCATAGCATTGAGTATTTCTATTCCGAATCGCTCTCCCAGAATCTGTTCTAATTTGTTAGCTGGCTGATTATTTTGGCCCATTTCTCCTACCCCCTACTTTATTTTCAAAATTATCTTGCGGAATTTCCTTAACTTCCGATGCTTTTAATGTAGTATAGCTACAGAAAGACGCTTGTCAACCAAACGATTTACATCATGTAAAATAGTGACCGTAATAAACCTGCGCCACCCTTTATGAAAAATTCAATTTAACTTGTAAAAAAACAAAATACTTGTAAGATAAGCTAATAACTTGTAAGAAATGGGGGTCAGGTCTCAACATTTGACAAAACAATTCTTGGTTATTGCCTTTAAGACGGCAGGCTATACTCACATAGAGGAAAGAGCGGTGCCACCAAATGGCCAAAAATGCGTGAGAATATCTTCAGGATTGATTGGGTCACTTAAAAAAAAGGAGTTGCTATGAACAAGAAAATTAAAGTAGCTGTCCTCGTTTTTGTTTTTCTAATTTGCGCAGGTTCAGTGAGTGGTTTTGTTACCCATAAGGACCCTCATGGATTTTCTTTGCACTACCCTGAGGACTGGGGAGTAAGAGTCATTGGAAGAGGGTGCATTGTGGTGGGGAAGGACGTCGAGAACATGATGGGTCCCATGGCCTGGATCTGGCCCGTTACTTTGAGGCAAGTTGCTCCGACTAAGAATGTTGTGGATAGTATGGTCACTATTTTAAAGGAATCATATCCCGACCTTGAGATACTCTCTTTAAGAGAGCTGTCCACTGTACAAGGAACTGTGGCTCTAAAATTTATCTACAGCGATAGAGGGACAAAATACAAAGGAGTCTTGCTTTGCAGCCGAGAGGGGAAAAGAGTGATGCTTTCCGGCTTTGTATCTCCCTTGGAGACATATGCTCAGTCGAGGGCTAACCTGGTAAGAATTCTCTCTAGTTTTAAAGTAGATTCCACCTTGCGTGATGCCTCTAGAATAGTCCCCCTGGATGATGAATTTATCACTTATAAGGACCCCAACGAGGGAGCTTTTACTCTAGAGGTTCCCAAAGGCTGGAAGGTGGAGGGAGGAGTTGTTCGCCCTTATATTGACGCGGCAGTAGCCTTGGAAATGAGAAAGGATAAAGACGGAATCACGGCCATATTGTACTATGCTCCGCTTCCCCCACTTTTTGCTGAGCCCAATGAGACATTATCAATGGCAGGATTCATAGAGGGAAGTAGATACAATCCTTCCTATGGAGCAGCGCAGGATATGATTGTTTATCATTATCTACCCGGGCAGAGCTACATTAGGGAATGGCTCTTGCCTCAAATAAAGCAATATTATCCTGATATCAGAATCCTTTCTAGCCGAGATAGGCCGGACCTGCTCAAAAGTCTTCCTCAGATTCCCTGGTTCGAGATCTCCCAGGCCTGTGCCGAAGCTGAAGTTGAAGGTACAGTGAAGGGGACAAAGGTGAAGGGGAAGATTGTTGTATTCACTCAACTCATAAGACCTCCCGGGATGTCCTCGGGATTGTGGCAGGCAAACGTGCTTCTCTATAATGCACCTTCCCAAAAGCTCGAGCAGCTTGAAGCGATAGCAAATAAAATGAATGATACCTTCAGGATTGATCCAGCTTGGGCTGTACGAGAAGCCCAAGAACAAATTAAAAGATCTCAGATAATAAGTCGGTCTGCTGATGAAGTGGCCAGGATAATTCGCCAGACCTATGAAAAGCGCTCAGCAGTAATGGATGAGATCTCCAGAAAGTGGTCAAATGCTATTCTAGGCAAGGTGGATCTGGTAGATTCCGAAACAGGTGAGGTTAACTGGGGGGTTCCCTCCGGCTCTAACTATTACTGGAAACAAGGTGATTTGATTATAGGCACCGAAATCCACGAAAGACCGAGCATCGATTCCCGACTGCTCACGGATCTTGACGAGTTAATCAAGGACTAGCCCTGAGTTGATTTTCAAACATATTTTTCTGGTGGGAGCAAGGAAACAGCCGAGGATCATTTGATTAATAGAAGAGACTCCGAATTATGTGGATTCGGGAATAGGTTGAAACCAGGGTCTGAGCTATAAGGATTCAAGAGAAAATCATCAAAATGTTGTTGACTCCCCTTTGGCTCGAGGACAATTTAACCAAATAGAGAGGAAAACATGGTTGTTAAGAGAAAAGATTGCCGAGTACAAAAGTTCAAGGGATTCAATTTTTTGGTGGGGGCTGTGGGCGAACGGATGATGATAACACTCATGCAATTTAGCAAAGCTGATGGAGTCGGAGCTCATGAGCATCCAAACGAACAAGCGGGATATTGCTTTTCGGGGAAATTTAAACTGACAGTAGACGATAGGGAATACCTTGTTGAGCGGGGTGATAGTTATGTAATCCCGGGAAATAGCAAACATTCCTGCCAGTTTATTGAAGATTCGGAGATGGTGGAGGTTTTTTCACCGCCTCGGAAGTAATACCAACCAGTTCATAATGGACCCTATACCTCTCAAAATTGTCGAAAAAACATGGGAAAAATAGGGACAGCGACCATTTGAAGGAAACATTGAAACCTTGCATAAAGAATAGAATATTAAAAGAGGCGGTGTATATATGAAGAGAGATTGCAGAGTCTATGTTGATGACATACTTGAAGCTATTGAGAAGATAGAAAGATATGGGGAAGGAGTTGCTCTTGACAATTGGTTTATTTGTCTTACATTCATAGTAAGAACTAGGAGGTGTAGATAAATGGCTATCGTAACTATATCGACCAAGGGACAGATTGTAATCCCAAAAGGGGTAAGAGAGATTCTCGGTTTGCGTCCTGGCACCAAAATTAATATAGAATTGGAAGGAGATGAAATAAAACTGAGGCCGATAAAGGAGAATATTCCAGACAGGCTTTACGGAAAATACCGAGGTATTAATCTCCTTGCTGACTTAGAAAAAGAACATCGTAGAGAGGTAGAAAAAGAGCTTAGCCGAGGAACTCAACGATGAAAAACATAATTCTCGATTCCTGGGCTATTATTGCCTGGCTTCAGGGTGAATCTCAAGGAAAGAAGGTGAGGGACCTCATTAATTGGGTAAGTGGTGATACAGATTTAGAGGAAAAAATAAAAAATTTAATTGGACAGAGCGAAATTGAAAAAATCAGGCTTTTCGTCAACATTATAAATCTTGGGGAGGTATTTTACATTTTGGGGCGGAGAAAAGGCAAAGAGGAAGCTAAAGACACCATCAGTGAGATAAAAGAGAATCCCATTGAGATTATCCCGGTATCAAATTCGCTTGTTTTCATGGCAGCCTCACTTAAGGTAAATTATCCCATTGCTTACGCTGATGCTTTTGCCATAGCAACAGCAATTACTCAGGAAGGCGATCTTCTTACAGGCGATCCTGAACTTAAGGGTTTGGAAGATATTCCGATTATATGGATTGGGGAATAGGCTGGAAACACGGTCAAGGTTATAAGGATTTAGAGAAAAGTCATTAAAATATTTTTGACAACAATTTAACTAAATAGAGACGAAGATATGGTAGTGAAAATGGGGTCAGGTCTCAACATTTGACACAGTCACCTTTTGAAGTTCTCGGTTTAACCAAAAAAGAACAACTTCTGAACATTCTAAAAGGTACTTTTATTTTTTCATTTTTGAAGCCCTTCTATACAAATATCAGGAAAGAATTATCAAAAATGCCCAGGATATATGCTGAGGATATGGGCGTTATAAGACATTGCACGGGTAGAAGTTTTACCGATTTTAAAATTATTGAAGGTAGTGTAGTAGAGAATTTTGTGTATAATCACCTCTTCTTAACCTTTTCTGAGGATAATATTTATTTTTATAGAACCATATCGAAATCAGAGGTAGATTTTATCGTTAAAGATAAGGATAGATTGGTTCCCATAGAGGTAAAATTTCAGAAAAAGGCTAATATTCCTGTTTCAATAAGAAATTTTAGTAAGAACTACGCTGATAAAATTGATTACAACATTGTAGTAACCCTGGATAAGCTTGATTTTCAAAGCAATACCTATTTTATTCCGGTGGTCTTGTTGCCTTTTGTAAGATTTGATAAATAAAATGGGGTCGGGTTTCAACATTTAATATCCGTTCAGATAGTAGATACTAGAAAGAAACAAAGGAGGGGTGATGATTAAACGGGAGATAATCTTTTTTGAGAAGCCAGGAGCTGGTAATACACAGACAACACTTGAGGCAGTTAGAGAAAGAGCAAAGTTATTGGAAATTAAAAAGGTTGTTCTTGCTACAAATAGTGGAGATACTGCTCTAAAGGCAGTTGATTCACTTAAAGAGCTCGATGTTAAGATTATAGCGGTTACTCTTCATGCTGGAACATGGAAAGCTCACGTGGAACCGGATTGGGATAAGGTAAGAGAAGCAGAAAATTTGGGAGTAAGATTTCTTACTGCTACTCATACTCTCATGGGTAATATTGGAAGTGCCATAAGGGAGAAATTCGGAGGTTTACCCGATAGCGAGCTTATAGCTCATGCCCTTTATTGTTTTTCTCAAGGAATGAAAGTAGCTATTGAGATAACGGCAATGGCTGCTGATGCTAATCTTATCTCTCCAGAAGAAGAAGTGATAGCTATAGGAGGGACTAGCCAGGGAGCTGATACAGCTATTGTTGTAAAACCAGCTTATTCTACTAATTTTTTCGACCTCAAAGTCAGAGAGATCATTGCTATGCCAAGATGAAAGAAAAGCTTTGACCCCTTCTTCGCCTGTCATTGCGGGGAGCAAAGCGACAAAGCAATCTCCAGGACAGGCTCGGAACAAGCTTTGCAATACCATTGCCATTGCGAGCAATGTGAGCTAGAGCCCAGAGCGAAGCGAAGGGAAAGCAATCTAACGAGAGAAAATAAAGAACTGGGTTCGTTTTTCTTCGAAAGCGTGGAAAAAGAGGGAGTCGTCTTATGAGCAAAACAGATACAACTCTTAAGGTAGTGATTGACAATCGAGAAGAGAATACTTTACTTGCTCTGCTGAAAAGCTTACTTCCTCAAGCCGTTTCCTTAGATATTGCCACTGGTTATTTTGAAATTGGCTCGTTCCTTGCCTTGGAAGACTCTTGGCGGCGTCTTAAAAACTTACGAGTTATCCTTGGCGATGAAACTTCAAAAAGAACAAGGCGAGAGTTGGTCGAAAGTATCAAGAGGCAATGTAACAAGAGCATAGAAGTAGAGAAGGAACGGGACGATACACTTACGGGGCTTGATGCAATTAGAGATGCCCTGGATAATAAAAGGATTCGTATAAAGATTTACACAAAGGCGAAATTCCACGCGAAGACATATCTGGTAAGGAACGAGGCACTAAAATCTTCTGATTATGCAGTAGTCGGTTCCAGTAATTTCACCCGCCCCGGCCTTACAAAAAATCTGGAACTTAATCTTTTTACACAGGAAAAGAGCCAGGTAGAGGCTGTTAAAACATGGTTTTCAGAAATATGGTCTGAGTCTAAGGAGTTAATAAACCCTGAGATACTGAGAGTGATTGTTCCTCATCTGAAATTATATCTTCCTTTTGAAGTATATGCGAAAGCTCTTTATGAGTATTTCTTGGGCAGAGAAAAAACACCATTGGAATGGGAGGAGAAAGAGTCAGTAATTTATCCAATTCTTGATAAATACCAGAAAGATGGCTACCATCAAGCTTTAAAAATTGCCGAGACTTGGGAAGGTGCATTAATATGTGACAGTGTTGGCCTGGGTAAAACCTTTATTGGACTTATGCTTTTAGAATATTATCTTCATCTTGGCAAAAGGGTTTTGCTGATAGTGCCAAAATCAAGTCGAAAAAGCGTTTGGGAAAGATTCATTAAAAAACATTTAAAACCTCACAGAAGGTATGTTTATCAACAAACATTTCGTATATATAATCATACTGATTTTGGAAGAGAGGAAACTAGAACTATCCCGAACGAAGCATTCGAAGAAATGAAGAGGGATACTGATGTTATTATTATTGATGAAGCACATCATTTTCGTAACTCAGAAATAACACGCAGTAAAAAACTTTACGAGCTTTGCCAAGGAAAAATTGTTTATTTCATCACTGCCACCCCTATTAATAACTCTCTCTACGACCTTTTCCATTTGATTAACTACTTCGCGAGGAATCGCTGGAGTTATTTTGAATCTATTGGCATTCGGGACCTAAGGAGTCATTTCAAAGAAGCAGAAGAAAAGATGGAAAGGAAAATTGAATTCGGGGATATCCAGGCGAAAGTAGTGGCAACTGATTTTCTGAGAACCGATAAACTTCTTAAGGCCATCCTTATTCAGCGAAGTCGCACCTTTGTTAAATCCCTAGAAGCAGAAGAGGATAAAACTCCATTTTTTCCTGAGCGTCAACCACCGAAGGTAGTAAAATATTTGTTATCCAAAGTTTATCGGGGCCTTTATGATGATATTAAATCAGCCTTTGGTAAGAAAGAACCGCTTCTCACGCTTGCAATTTATAATCCAGAAGCCTACCGAAAGAGGAAAAAAGACGAAAGCATCGAACGCCGAGAAAAGCAAGTTATCGGGCTTATCAGAACCTTACTGTTAAAAAGATTAGAGAGCTCATATAAGGCGTTTGAAGCGAGTTTAGAGGGACTTTTGTTCAAGATGTTTCAATTTGTAAAAATCTATCGTTCTGAACTCATAGAAACCTGGAAAATGGAATATAAAAGTCAGTGGGAAGTAGTTAAAAAACACCGTTTGGAGCGATTCGATCTGGAAGAGGAATCAGAGGAAGAAGATGAAGTTCCGGATATCCCTGAAAGACTTGAGGAAGATGAATACGAGATTGATAAACTTATTTCCTTAGTTCTTGATGATATGACTCAGATTACAACAATACTCTCTAAAGTGTACCAGTATTTGTCACCTAAAACCGATGATAAACTGGAAAAGCTCATTGCTCGTTTAAAAAATGAAGATATTTTGAAAAACCAAAAAATTGTTATTTTCACCGAATTCCGTGATACCGCACGCTACTTATTTAAGCAGTTGAGAGATGCATATAGATTTACCAATGTTGAGGAGCTGGATGGCACACGCAACGTTGATAGAGAGAAAATCATAAAACGCTTTGCTCCTTATTACAATTGCTCCGATGAAGAGCTACCGGATTATGTTGGTCCAGAGCGGAAATATGAACCCGTTCGTATATTGATAAGTACTGATGTCCTCTCTGAAAGTTTAAACCTACAGGATGCAAATATCGTTATAAATTATGACCTGCACTGGAATCCGGTTCGTTTAATGCAACGCATTGGACGGGTGGATAGGAGAATTGATTTAAGCAAAGCTATCCATCACCATAAAGTCTACTTTTATAACTTCTTACCTCCCGATGAACTTGAAGACCTTCTTGGTTTAATGAAAAAAATTACCGGTAAGATTACTCGTATAAATAAAACCCTTGGTCTTGAGGCACCGCTTATTAGACCTGATGACCCAGTTGAGACTTTGAAACTTTTTAATGAACGCTATGAAGGACAACATAGCGTTGAAGAGAAATTAAGATTAGAATTGAATAAAATCGCAAGAAAATATCCTGACCTTTATGAAAACCTTCCGCATCTTCCATTGAGACTTTTTAGTGGCAAACGAGCTGATTTTAAGTCTTTCAAAGGTCTTTTCTGTTGCTACAGATTTCCGCCAATAGAAGAAAGCAAACCCCAGGAGGTAAGGTGGTATTTTCGGGAATTCACCACGAGAAAGGTGGTAGAAGGAGTTGAAGGTATTTATGAGAAAATTCAATGTTTGTCAGACACTGCAAGGGCAACGATAGCCTCACCAGAGGATCTGGCCGAGCAGAGAAAAGAGATAGAAAGGTATATCAAGAATACTTATTTGAGGGCACTACAGGCCCCACAGGATTATAAGCCAATTCTTTTATGTTGGATGGAGGTATGCTGATGGTAACTATTAGGCCAGAGGATTTGAGTTTTGAGAATTTTGATGGCTTTAGAAATTTCTTGCAGGATAAGCTAAATTGGTCTATTAGAGAAGTTTCCAAGGAATCACTAACCTATGAATTTCTGCCTGAGGAATTGAAAATCGATGGAAAACAGCTAAATCGACTCTCAGCCGATACAATTTATCAGCTAATTCCGTTTATTAGGAATCAGCCCTGGGGCATTTTCCTTCTCGAATTAAATAATCCCAAAGTGTATGTTACTTTTCTCAGACAAATCCTCCGTAGACTTGTCCCTTCCCGACGAAAATCCTCCATCTTACCCACCTGGAAAGTCGAGAATCTGCTCTTTATCTGTACCTATGATTATAAAGATTTTACCTTTGCTCACTTCAAAGGCGAAAAGTATCAAAAGGCAAAGCTTTCAACCTTTAACTGGACTTTCGGTGAAACAAGGCTTCGAACTTTATGTGAATTTAACCTGCCATCTCTTTTCTATGATGAGGAATTCCAGGATAATCATCAAAAATGGCTTACAGAGTGGTCAAAGGCATTCGATAAGGAAAGACTCACCAAAGAGTTCTTTGAGGCGTATAAGTTTGCCCTAAAATTTATAAAAGGCATATTATCGGCTCAAAATAAATCCTCATTGCAAGAGGTTCATTCTTTTGCACAACAGTTACTGTCGCGAATAATGTTTCTCTATTTTGTAGAAAAGAAGGGGTGGCTGAAATGGAAAGATTATGTCCAGGACAAGAAATACATCTGGAACCTATGGCTAAAGTATAAAAAGGGTAAAACCCACGAAGATACATTCTATTCCTTATGGCTTTCTTCCCTTTTCTTTCAAGCATTCAACAAAAAACATGGATATTTCAACTTTGACCTTCCTGATGAAATAAAAGAATCGTTCGACCTCATGCCTTATTTAAACGGAGGACTTTTTACGGAAAATGAGCTTGATAAAATAGGATTTAGTGTTCCCGATAGAATCTTTGGATTATTATTTGAAATAGACCCTTATGATAAGAGAAAGGGACTTCTCGAGCGATACAATTTTACCATCCGGGAAGATACGCCGCTCGACGTAGAAGTTGCTGTTGACCCTGAGATGCTTGGCAAAGTCTATGAGTCTCTTATTTCTGAAGAAGAAAGAGGTAAAGCAGGAATTTTTTACACTCCACGAACAGAGATTGATTACATATGTCGTCTCTCCTTGGTTGAGCATTTATTTGAGGAGACTGAGGTATCCAAAGAAGAACTCATTTCTCTAATATTTGAACCTGAAAAAATTTTGAAGTGTGAAGATGAAACCAATTTGAAGCAAATGAGAAGAGCTCTTGATAAGGTTAGAGTCGTGGATCCGGCTGTAGGCTCCGCATCATTTCTGGTGGGAATGATGAATGTGCTTGTCGATATTCATAGGAATCTCTCTTCAAAAATTGATCAAAGAGAGGAAAATCTATTTGCCTTGAAGAACAAGGTTATCTCGGAAAATCTCTATGGGGTTGATGTGAAGGATTGGGCAGTCATGGTAGGAGAGCTCAGGTTATGGCTTTCCTTGGTAATAGATACGGATGAGAAAGAACTGCTCAAAATGGGGCAGAATATTTATCAGCAACCACTTCTTCCAAATCTCACCTTTAAGATACGCCAGGGCGATAGCCTCGTTGAGGAAATTACTGGAATTCCTCTATCTTTACGAGGAAAATTCAAGTATATTCCAAAGTCAACCAAACAAAAATTGACTGAGATAATCGATAAAAAGAGAGAATACTTCAGGAGCACAAGACCTGATAGGAAAAAGGAGATAGAAAATTTAGAAAACAAGCTCTTCATAGATATTGTTGGAAATGAAATTAAAAGAATTGACGGAGAGATTAAAAGATTAGAAGCCGAGATATACGAAGAGCCTGAGCAATTGACATTTATTAGGCCAACCGTAGAGCAACAGAGCCTTTTTAAGGAAGAGATGCAAAAGCTGAGGGCAAAAATTCGAGGGTTATCCGGGGAAAGAGAAAAACTCCGGGAAGCTCTCGAGAATTTTGGCAAGAAGGAAACAAAGGACTATTTCCTCTGGGAAATTGACTTTGCCGAAATCTTTGCGGAAAAAGGCGGTTTTGATATTGTCATTGGAAATCCACCGTATGTCAGACAAGAAATGATCGCCTTTCCCCTTGAAAAAGAAGAGAATTATGAAAACCCGGAAGAATGGCGGGCGAGAAAGAGATTATATAAAGAAAAACTTGCCAGCTCAGTAAAAATGCACTGGGGTAATATTATAAAGATAAATAAAAAGAGTGACCTTTATGTCTATTTTTATTATCACGGGTTAGCCTTGCTTCGACCAAGTGGTATTTTCTGCTTCATTAATTCAAACTCCTGGCTTGATGTTGGCTACGGAGCATGCCTGCAGGAATTTCTACTCAAGAATATGGAGCCACTTTATATCGTTGATAATCAAGCAAAGCGTTCATTTAAGGAATCGGACGTCAATACAATAATAGTCGCTGTAAAGAGCCCAGAAGAGGTGAAAGATACTACGATGAAATTTGTTAACTATAAAAAGCCTTTTGAGGAGGTATTGACTCCTGATAATCTCATTGAGATAGAACGGTCTTCCAAGGTTACAAGTACAGATGATTTTCGTGTCTTTCCTATTACAAAAAAGGAACTTCTCGAAGACGGCGTTGAGTTACCCAAAGAGAAAACGTTGCTCAAAAGACCCGAGGATCTTCCCTACATTGGAAGCAAATGGGGTGGAAAATATTTAAGAGCACCAGATATATTTTTCAAGATATTGAAAAAGGGAAAGGGGAAACTGGTGAGGCTGGGTGATATTGCGGAGGTAAGACGTGGATTTACAACTGGTGCTAATGAATTCTTCTATCTTCCTAGTAAACATTTTGATATTAAAAAAGAAGGTAGATTCTACAGACTCATTCCAAAACATGAGGGCTTACCAGAAGATTTGAGGATTGAAGAGGAGTATTTAAAACCGATTATTAAATCACCTGATGAAATCAGCTCTTTATTAACGAGCAGGTCGGTTTATTCACAATATCTTTTTTACTGCCACAATTTAAAAATATCGGAAATAAGAGACGAGAATATGATACAATATATAAAATACGGAGAGAATTTAGGAATTAATGAGAGACCAAGTTGTAAAACTCGTAATCCGTGGTATTCTACATCAATGTTAATCCCGAAGTATATTGTACGCTCTGGATTCAAACGGATACACAGTATCCCTCTTAATGATGGTCAATATCCAATCGATAAAGTACTATATGGTATTGAGCCATATGAAGACGAAGACTACTTTCTTGGTTTATACTTAAATTCATTTCTTTTTTTATTATTTATTGAAGTATTTGGGCAACTTGGA
>Ga0315544_1003002_pt1 | contig 11464 bp, 8 predicted proteins | sample SalMarSW160130MG_2_FD_202543 | JGI IMG/M metagenome (GOLD analysis project Ga0315544, IMG submission 202543) | Salt marsh sediment microbial communities from the Plum Island Ecosystem LTER, Massachusetts, United States - Salt Marsh Sediment SW1601-130 ... | reverse complement strand
GACCATCAACAGCTTTGTCAGTTTTCGATTGGCACTTTCAGGGTAGATAGGCAACTTATCATTTGCCCCATTTTCACATAATAAAATGTATTACACGCAAAATACATAAAATCGTTAAAAAATTTATATGTATGAACATTATACATGTGTTGTAGATATTTAGGCTCCTTTTTACAAAGGATTGCTATAAAAAAGTTAAAATAGTTTTTTATTTGATTTATATTGCTGGGCTGATAAACTTCCCCTTTATGGATTCCAAGGATATTTAGAGTGTGAGACTGTGGAGAGGCCGAAATGAGGATAAGAGATAGACCACTTTAACTTTAGAGTTTGTGTTTTAACGGACAAACAAACAATAGTTAGTTTTTGGAAATGAAAGGGTAATATCATGAGGTACGGATTGATAATGTTTGTTGGCGTTATGGTTTTAGCTTTAGCAGGTAGCGCAAATGCCTCGGTAATGCAAGGTGATACCGAACTCGACCTTATGGGAGGATGGGGCACATTTAACTTAGCGAATAATGGCGACTTGGACCTACTGATACTATCTGCTTCCCTTGGATACTTTCTGACTGATAATATTCAGGTATCTGGCTCACTTCTGGGTGCTTGGCTTGAGATTGAAGATACAGACATGAATGTTTGGGGAGTTGGTGGCAAGGCTAAGTACCATTTCATGCCGGAAAACCAATTTGTGCCCTATGCTGGTGCTCAAGTTTACTATTCCACAATTGATGTGGAGGACCTTGGTGATAATAGTGGCGTATATTGGGGTCCAGTGGCTGGTGTAAGGTGTGAGATAAACGAGAACAATGATTTCTACGCTGAGTACCAGTACCAGATGTATGAGGGTGACATTGGCGACGTCATGGATGATGCGAACATGATCCTATTTGGGATTATACACCAATTTAAGTAAGCTGACTGATGTAGCGTTCGCACAAACAATCTAATTTATCTTACCGACGCATACGCGGTATATGTATGAAGACCAGGCTGCGATTTTTATTCTTGCAGCCTTTATTTTCAGGATTTTTAGCCTGTTATTATCGATTTTCTTCTGGGTCCGGCAGCTTCGCGTATATAGCATGTTCTAAGGGTAGTAATACCAATTATATTTAGAAATTGCCGAAAGCACACACCCATCCCCAAGACTTCGGCGAGCTCAGTCGAGCCGCTGCGCTTGAGGCTGCCACACATGATTAAGCAATGGGTGGCAGCGTCAAAACAGCAGGTTTTGGCGATGGCTTTTTCCGGCAATTATTAAATCAAATTGGTGTAATATATAGATGCTGGCGGAGGACAATGACTTTGATTTTTTACTCGTTCCTCTCTTGACGTGCCTGTAAAATCTTAACAGATTGAGACATATAATAGTCATTGAAAGGAGCAGGTTAACAAGAGGATTCAAATTGATTAATTTAGTCAGAACAGCAGTTTTTTTGTTGGCTCCCAGCCTTGTAACTCTCTCTGTTGCGGATAAGCTCAGCGGGCAGGTTCGAGTTTATAATGGTGCCAGCGACGCATCGGCTGCGGTAGCAGTAGGTGACGATATGTTTGTTGTCGCTGACGACGAGAATAATATCCTGAGAGTGTACAGTGTCGAAAAAGGAGGTTCGCCCATTTTTAGCTACGATCTGACGGATTTCCTCAGCGTAGAGCGGAAGCATCCTGAGGCAGACATCGAAGGAGCAACCAGGGTGGCAGACCGTGTCTACTGGATTACCTCGCACGGCAGAAACAAGGATGGAAAGATACGTCCAAGCCGTTATCGATTTTTCGCTACTTCTGTCAAATCGGAAGACGGAAATATTGTAATCTGTCCAGTTGGTGTCCCTTACAGGAGTCTCGTTCACATGCTCGTCGGAACGGATAGTATGCATGGGCTGGGCTTAAGTGAGGCGACGCGATTTAGTGAAAAAGACTTGCCGAAAAATCAGCGAGAGAAGCTCGCCCCCAAAGAAGAAGGTCTAAATATTGAGGCATTATGCGCAGCGCCGGACAACAAGACGCTCTATATTGGCTTTAGAAATCCTCGCCCATTTGACAAAATTGCACACAAGGAAAGGGCACTTGTCGTGCCATTGAAAAATCCTAATGCGGTCGTCGAACACGGCAAAGCTCCAATGTTTGGCCAGCCAGTATTGTGGGATTTAGCCGGTCTTGGTATCAGAGCTATGGAGTATTCTCATTTTCACAAGGCGTATTTTATTATTGCCGGCTCATACAATGGTCATGACCGTGTGTTCGTTTTGTATCGGTGGTCGGGCAACCAACAAGAGGGGCCTGTACTCTTGAGAAAGCTAAGCACTCTTCCCGACGAGTTCGAGCCTGAGGCAATAATCTGTTTTCAGAATTCTCCCCGGCTCTTTCTGTTGAGCGACGACGGTAGTATACACATCAAAGTATTTGATGAGTCCGAATGTATGGAGGGTGAACTGCGTGACGATGGAACATGCTTAAACAAGCACCTCACCAATCCTAATAGGAAAACCTTCAGAGCAGTCTGGTTGCAACCTTAACAACCATCGCATAGACTTAGAGGCACTTAATATCTCGACACTAACTCGTTATCGATAGGAATTTGCTAAATCTGCCTGGGGCATGTTCCGAAGGTTGTAAATCCTGTCTTTTTCACTATTTTGCAGGGCACATCGAATAGTTTTCTTGATTGTCGATAACGGATATTATATAATTATGTGGTGCATTTTTCCTGGTCATCACGAGTGCAGTTGAGGTATCAGGGCAGGGTAGGATATCTCGCCTGTGTTTTGGGGATATTTGATTAGGGGGAATTTATGTAGGGAGGAGTGAAGTGAAACTTGAATTTTTGTTTCTAACTACCATTCTGATTATCGCTCCATGCAATGTCTTTGGTGGCGATTTTGTCTTAAACCTCGGTCCTGAAGAGCTTGTACAAGCCGATGGTATTGACATCCAGGTGCCCGGTTATTCGATACCGTCTTTCGTTGACTGGAACAATGATAACCTAAAAGACCTTGTCGTCGGCCAGGGTAGTGGTGCTGGAAATGCAAGGATCCGCGTGTATCTTAACATTGGAACCGAGTCTGATCCTCAGTTCGGCGACTATTTTTATATCCGGTCCAACGGCTCTACTCTAACCTGCCCAGGACAGGGTTGTCTGGGATGCTTTCCCAGAGTAGTTTATTGGGATGAAGATGATCGCAAGGACTTACTTGTTGGCCAAGCCAACGGAACTATTAAAATCTTTTTAAACATTGGGACCGACGAAAGTCCCATCTTTGATGGAGGAACTTATCTCCAGGCTGGTTTTGCGGGCTCGATGATTAATGTCGGAGCAAGGGCAACACCAAGCGCCGTTGATTGGGATAACGATGGTATGTTGGACCTCGTTGCTGGTGCGTATGATGGCTGTATCCATATATATCTTAATAGTGATGCAGTACCGCCGGATTTTTCTTATTCTCCGGTTTCGGGATACTCGGTGCTCGAAGACGACAGCGACCTGATCGTCCCTTCACGTCGCTCCAGCCCAGTTGTAGCCGATATCGATGGTGACGGCAATAAAGATCTTCTCAGCGGCAATACTGACGGACAGTTATTATTCTATAGAAACATAGGAACCGACACGGAGCCGGCTTTTTCGGGTTACTCTTTTGTCCAATCCGATGGAGTCCCGATAGATCTCTCTGGCTCACCGCGTTCAAGGCCGTTCGTTTGCGACTGGACAGGCGATGGCTGTCTTGACGTTCTGATCGGAGCTGGCGACGGAAAAATACATCTATACAGAGGCATCCCAGCACCGGACGAAACAGATGTTGGTAGGGGCTTATTACTTAACCTCGGTTTGGAAGAAATAGTTCAGGCAGACGGCAATGACATCCAGGTGCCCGGCTACTCGGTACCGTCTTTCGCCGACTGGAACAACGATCTGCTTAAAGATCTCATCATAGGCCAGGGCGGTAGCTCTGGATATGCTAAGGTTCGCGTATATCTGAATGCTGCAACCGAAGCAGAGCCGCAGTTTGCGGATTACTTCTACGCACAGTCCAACGGCGTTGATTTAACGTTGCCTGCTTCGGGTTGTTTAGGGTGCTTCCCTCGTGTTGTTTACTGGGACCAAGACGACCGCAAAGACCTGCTTGTCGGCCTGGCTGATGGTACCGTAAAGATATTTACCAATATCGGCACAGACGAGAATCCAACCTTCGATATCGGAGCAACCATTCGTGTGGGCACTACCGGCATTCAGATCCTTGATGTAGGAGCAAGAGCCACGCCAACATTTGTGGACTGGGACAGCGATGGTATGTTGGACCTTGTCGTCGGTGCCCTCGACGGTAAAGTACACATTTATTACAATTGTAGCGGTGATGATGCATCACAACCACAATTCTGCTTATCTGATTCGGATGGAGCCTACGCTCAGGAAGATGACACATCTTTGATTGTGCCTTCGATGCGTTCCAGTCCTGTCGTACTTGACCTGGATGGTGATGGGAACAAGGACCTTCTAACAGGAAATACAGATGGCCAATTGTTGTTCTACAAGAACGTTGGAACCGATTCGCAGCCTGTCTTCTCAGGCTACATCTCTGTGGAATCTGACGGTAATCAAATAAACCTTCCAGGCTCACCACGGTCCAGGCCCTTCGTGTGTTACTGGACCGGCGATGGCCATTTTGGCCCAGCCGATATTTATCCGGATGTTCTTATTGGAGCAGGGGACGGAAAGGTACATTTGTATCGTGGAATTCCAGCACCAACTGACATAAATATTGATGGCTATGTAAACCTGCTCGATTTTGCAATACTCGCTGAGCATTGGCTCAGCATCGACTTTGGTAATTGCCAACGTGCTGACATAACCGGTGATGGCAGGGTGGACATCGGTGATTTGCAAAGGTTAGTGGATTGCTGGCTTAAAAAACAAACTCCATAGCACTCATTTGGAGGTTTCCGAGAGATAAAAACTTGACCAGCGTACGGCTTGAGACTTATTCCTTTCGCTCTGTCGCAGGCACCGGCGGACTCAAATACTGAAAAAGTTCCGAATCGCTGGGAACGATAATAGTCGTATCCTGGCCGAGAAATTTTCTATAAGCTTCTAAAGTCCTGACAAAAGAATAAAACTCGGGATCTTTCTTAAAAGCTTCGGCATATATCTTGATTGCCTCTGCGTCACCTTCACCTTTTAATTTCTCCGCCTGCTTGTAACTATCTGCAAGGAGGATTTTCTTCTCCTTGTTCGTTTTAGCCTTAATCTTTACTGCTTCTTCTTCACCCTCGGAACGGTATTTCTTAGCAATTCTCTCCCTTTCGGCTCTCATCCGCGCATAGACCGAATGAGTAACCTCTTCCGGCAAATCGGCCCGCTTTATTCGAACATCGATGACCTTTATTCCGTACTCTTTTGCCTTTTTACGGCACTGCTCTGCTACCTTTTCCATAATCTTGCTGCGGTTTACCGAGACTACTTCCGTTAGGGTATGCCGGGCAAGCTCTTCTCTCATCTCAGAGAAAACAATGTCATCCAGCCTTGACTGAGCACCGAATTCGGTTCTCACAGTTTGATAGAACTTAAGCGGATCGCTAATCTTCCATCGCGCATAATTATCAATAACCAAATGTTTTTTGTCATCGGTAATGATTTTTGCCGCGGCTGCGTCATATTCCAAAACTCTGGCCTCAAACTTGTGTACCCTTTGAATGAGCGGCACCCTAAAATGCAGGCCCGGCTGCTTTACCTCTCTGATGAATTTACCTAACTGTGTAACGATGACCTGCTCGGTTTCATCCACTGTGAACATCGAGCCACCCAGAGCCACTGCAACTACTACAACAATAACAATAAGCGCAATAAGTTTTTTATTCACTTTTTTCTCCGGCCTTTGACTTGTTGGTAAATGGCGTCCCCTCAAGCGGCAAAAGCTGTATCGGCCCTTTACCTACATCAGGGGAAATAATAAACTTTTTTATATCCGGTAAAACCTCCTCCATAGCTTCCAGATAAAGTCGTTTTCGAGTTACCTTTTTTGCCTTTTCGTACTCTCTAAGGATAGCCTTGAATTTATCGACGTCGCCCTGAGCACGTCTAATCTTCTCAGCTTTATATGCTTCAGCCGCTAAGACTATGCTCCTGGCTTGTCCCCGGGCCTTGGGAATGATATCTTCTCTGTATCCCTCGGCTTCTTTAATCGCCCGTTCCTTATCCTCCTTGGCGCTTACTACGTCGTTAAATGCCGCCGCAACCTCTTTGGGGGGCTGGACAGTTTGTAATTTAACTTCGATTATGCGAATACCACTGTCGTAGCCATCTACTATTTCCTGCAGAGCTGAGCGAATATCAATCTCCACCTGCAATTTTTCCTTGATAAGCACGTCGTCAATTGGTCTTTGCCCCACTACCTGGCGCAATGCTACTTCAGCCGCGTCCTTTATCGTTCCTTGGGGGCCTTCCAGGTTGCGCACGTTAAACAGATAATCGGTAGCATCCTCTATCTTATACTGTACTATGATTTGGGCATCGATGATTTGTTCATCCCCTGTAAGCATTAATGACTCCTCGGGATGAAATCGATACCTTGCCGGCGGACCCTGATTGACCGTTTCGAAACCGATCTCTATTCGGCGTACCTGTTTTACCTTCGGTTTGTCGACTTTTTCAATCGGCCAAGGCATACAATAATGTGGTCCCGGCTCGCTTATTCTGACAGCCTTGCCAAATCGACGTACCACTCCTTGCTCATCGGGGTCTATGATATATATCCCTGAAAGAAGCCACAGGACCACCAAAGCAGGAATTATCCATTTTAGCCACGGCACAAATTCCTTAGGCAGTGTAAATTTAGGACCGTAATGGCCCGTCCAGTCATTTATCCGTTCCATGTAAGATTCCCAAATAATAGAACAAATCTAACAAGCTTTTTTCATCACGTATGGAGTAGAGAAAACTTAATCGAAAATCTTTCTGTTATTACAGTACCGATTGTAACTCGTTTAGCTGTGCTGTCAAGGGAACTTAAACTATCGAGACGTAATAAGACGTACAATTTGGGTGAATTTTACTTATCTTACCGTACTTTCGATTCCACATGTTTTACGCCTTTTATCTGTGTATTCCTGATTGAAATGAGGCTGTCGAGCCTTATCTTGTCCTGTTTACCAAGGTGTCTTTTATGGCGAAGCATGTCTATCAACCGCTCGATTCTCTCCGGAGGTCCATCTCCGCGGGCAATGATTTCGTCCATTTCTTTTCTGTGACTGGACCAAATAAAAACCGTTTGTATTAAGTACACAGACCACAGCACAAACATAAATAAGACGAATAAACGATAACACATCTTAAATCAGACCTCAGGATTATTTTCTTTCCTCACCTCGCTGAAAATAGCTATAACAGCATTATAGATGATAAAATTAACTTACTCAAACTGACCTATTTACTAACATTATTATTGATAATTCTTTTATACGCCTCAGGCGTATTAATTTGCAAAGACATCTATCGCCTTGTCATTCTGAGCCCTTCGCTCCGCTCAAGGGTAAACTCCACGAAGTGAAGCGAAGAATCTGGCCAGAGGAAATATGGATTTTCTTTTGCTAAAGCCGGATGCTTCGCCTTCTCGCCTTTGCGTAGCCGTCCATTCTCCGTAGCAGAGCTACTGCGAAGGATGAACTTCGGCGGAGCGAGGTCGGCTCAGCATGACAATAAAAACGGTCAGTTTGAGTAACTTAAAAACCATAGCGTTCCTTATTTTCTCAAGACATCTTCACCGTTAACTATTTGTTTACTGCTATTATGTAGCTATAGAACTCATCGAGCCTAATTTCAAGGACATCTTTTTTCTGCCGACCAGTTAACTTTGTGCAGCGCTCATCTCGGCAGCCTGCTCCGGCGAAGTGCGGCGCAGAGCCGGAAAGGCCGAGCCGAAGTTGAAACCTCATTTTACATCACTAAATCTTGTAAAAGATCAAGCCATTTGTCCCGATGATTTTGATATTCACTTATCATTTCCGTGCTATAGTTTGTTCATTAAATGCGCAAGATTTTTATTAGCACGCCCTTGCCTTTTGGCTTATAATTTGCTGGTTTTATCAGTAAGGCTTGACAGATAAGAAGCTGGCCAATAGTATAAATTTCTTTTATTTGTAAAGAACCTGCGAACCAAAACATACATTTGGAAGCTCAGGTAAGTGTGTAGTTTCTCGTCAACGATGCAGGGTACTGTTAGTCCCATGATCGATTTGGATTGCTCAAGTTGGCAACAGCGCTATTCTGCTTCCGGCATTTTTACTCTTAGATGCCGGATTCCCGACAGGCCCGGCATGCTCGGAGAGCTCGCCTCTGCCATCGGCCAGGCTGGTGCCCACATAGGCCAGATCAATATTATCAGCCTGGAACCTCAGTATAAAATCCGTGACATCACTGTCTTTTTACCTGACGGAGTTCGAGTTGAAGATGTTCTTGCTGCAATAAAGGTCCTTGGTGCTGTACAAGTCGTCTCGGTCACGGACGACATACTTGAAATACACAGGCGCGGGACAATCGAAGTGGTCAGCAGAGTACCAATCAAAAGCCAGACCGACTTGAGGATGGTTTATACTCCCGGCGTGGCATCGGTATGTGAACAAGTGAAGCGCGATCCAGCCGTTGCCTGGGAAATGACCGGTATATGTGATAGAGTGGCAATAGTAACCAACGGAACGGCTGTTCTGGGATTAGGTGACATTGGCCCCTTAGCCTCGTTACCGGTTATGGAAGGCAAAGCCGCTCTTTTAGCAGAGTTCGTTGGCATAAGTGGCTTTCCTATCCTTATCGACACTAAAAATATTGATACCTTTGTCAGGACGGTTGTGCGAATAGCCTCGGGCTTTGGTGCAATTCAGCTTGAGGATGTTGCTGCACCTGCCTGCTTCGAAATTGAGCAGAAGCTAAGTGCCCAGCTTAATATCCCTATTTTTCATGATGATCAGCATGGAACCGCCACAATCGTACTTGCCTCTCTGATAAATGCCCTGCACCAGGCTGGCAAGGAGCCCAAAAACTGTTCTATTATCATGTTGGGAGCCGGTGCCGCCGGTTACGCTGTCAGCAGGATGTTGCTTGAGTTCGGAATCGGTGATATTGTACTTTATGATTCCAAAGGGCCCATCTATCGCGGCAGAACCGAGAATATGAACCCCTACAAGCAAAACCTGGCAGAAATCACGAACAAAGAGAATCAAAAAGGCACCTTAGCCAAAGGATTTGTTGGAAAGGACATTTTTATCGGCCTGTCACGTCCCAACATAGTTTCCAAGGATATGATTGCCTCGATGGCAAAGGACCCTATTGTTTTTCCTATGGGCAATCCTATTGGCGAGATAAGCAAGGAGCAAGCTCTCCAGGCGGGAGCCGCAATTGCAGCCGATGGCCGGGATATTAATAATGCACTGGCTTATCCCGGTATCTTCAGAGGTGCTCTAAATGCAAGGGCCACCGAGATAAATTTGAGTATGAAATTGGCTGCTGCAAAGGAGCTGGCGAGCCTCGCCCCTCAAGGCAATTTGCTGCCCGATATTCTTGATAGAGAAGTGCACAAGAAAGTCGCCCAAGCGGTGGCTGCAGCCTGGCAAAGCTGACGAAAAACAGGCGAAGAAATGGGATTCCGATGGAGCTAATAAAGAAGATTAAAGAGACCGAAGCCCAGGCCCAACAGATTATCGAAAAAGCCAAGGCTGAGGCAGCCGAGCTTAGTGAGCAGGCTCGCGCTAGGTGCCTTGAATCTCTCGAGCAGGCCCAGAAAGAGCGCAAGAAAGCAACCGAGGCCTCTGTTGCCAAAGCGCGCTCACAGGGCCAGGCAGAAGCCGAAAATCTCAAAGCAGAAGCCGAAAACCAACGTCAACAATTACGGGCCAAGGCAGAACCGAAAATTACTGAAGCCGCGGCGAAGGTGATGAACTACTTGAAAGGCTGACATGGCCGTAGCCCAGATGATAAAAGTGATGATCGTCACACATCGCTCGCAGGTTTCGGACCTTCTCGAGGCCTTGCAGCGGCAGGGCATTTGCCAGATTCTTAATGCAGAAGAGGCAATAGTCAGCAAGGATGCACCCGACCTTATTCAAGCCGCAGAAAAGCCCAGAGACATCGAAACATTGCTCACTCGCATACAAAAGGGCGTTGCATTTTTGAAAAGTCATGCCAAGCCGCAAAAAGGTTTTGCTGCCGTACTTTCTCCACGTGCGGTCGTTGACGAGCGTGCATACGAGCAGATTATTTCCGATGCGGACCTTCTCAAGGTTGTTGATGAATCCGAAAACCTTGCTGCGTCAATAGAGAAGACCAGAACGGAAATCGACAACCTCAGTGCAACTCTGGATATGCTTTACCCGTGGAAATCTCTGGCAACTCCTGTAGAGCAAATCGGCCCGCTTCAATACACAATCTCTTGGCCCGGCCTCATACCCAGCCAGCATTTTAATCAGGTCGAAAAGGATATTAGCCAATTCGATGCCGCAATCCAACAGGTTGGCACTGCTGCCGGCAAACACGCTTGTATTGTAGTCTCCTTGACCGAAAACGCCCAGGATGTGCAGAAGCTCTTGCGCTCAGCGGAGTTCGAGCCGGTTCACTTCGAGCCTATGAAAGGAACTGCCGCGGATTTGATTCACCAATATAGCGACAAGTTGGACCAGGCTAAGCAGCAGTTGGAAAATTATCAGCAAGCTGCAGCCTCTTTATCCAAAAATCTTCTTAAGCTCCAAATTTTGCACGACCATTACAAAAATCTCTTGCAGAGAGAGCAGACAAGAGACACCGCACCGGCAACCCAACATACGGTTATTCTTGAAGGTTGGGTCAAAAGGCATGATTATCCGCGCCTTGAGAAGGTAATCTCGCAGTATGAGGCCACAAGTTTGACGCGGATCGAACCCGCTGAGGGTGAGCAGGTTCCCGTCGAGATAGAGAACAAGAATGTTATAAAACCTTTCGAGGTTATAACTCGTCTATATGGTATGCCACGCTATTTAGAGGTCGATCCGACAAAGTTTTTGGCTCCCTTTTTTGCGATATTTTTTGCACTGTGTCTAACCGATGCCGGCTACGGCCTTGTAATCATCGCTGTTATGATATTTCTAATCAAAAAAATGCAGGGCGACAAAAAGCTGATGTGGATGCTGGGAACCTGTGCCGCTGTCACAATTGTGACTGGATCTCTAACGGGAGGCTGGTTTGGAGATGCCATCCAGCAATTCATACCCGTCTTGAAACCTGTCAGAGAAAAGATGCTCTGGTTTGATCCTTTTGAAAAACCAATGATGTTCTTCGGCCTTTCGCTAGCGATCGGCTATACCCAAATTCAGGCAGGCCTGCTTATCGCGTTGGTATATAACCTTAAGCGCAGGGACCTTGTTGCTGCTGTTTGTGACCAGGCCACGTGGCTTGTCATGCTCAACTCGATTGTCTTATTTGGTGCCGGTAAAGCCGGCGTCATAT
>Ga0315544_1003001_pt1 | contig 11467 bp, 15 predicted proteins | sample SalMarSW160130MG_2_FD_202543 | JGI IMG/M metagenome (GOLD analysis project Ga0315544, IMG submission 202543) | Salt marsh sediment microbial communities from the Plum Island Ecosystem LTER, Massachusetts, United States - Salt Marsh Sediment SW1601-130 ... | reverse complement strand
AGTCGCCACAAACAACAGTTTGTCTTCCTCCTCCACATCGACCAGCTTAATACTTACGTTAGTTCTACCCCGTCCGTTCGTTAGTTGACAAAAGAAAACAAGTCTGGGGTGACGAGCCGGATACCTGGGAGCATTTACCGTTTCAAAAGCCCCTATAATACTGGGCTTGTCACTGATGCGATCAATAATCACCATGTCGCAAATAATGGCCGATAGCAAAATCGGCGGTGGTACGCTTGGTTTTTCTGCTTCGGACATCCGCCACCTTCAACAAGTATACATATTTCTCGGCAAAAATCAAGGATGTTCTGAATTTACATGTCATTATAACCAGCCCGTGCTTAAAAAAGCAATGCTTAGGAGCCATGAAACAACAGGAGAAACAGATAAATTTATTCGTCCGATAAATTTTTGCGAACTTAAGTTCACAGGACGCGTCACGATTTTATGTATGATAAATATTAACATTTTAACCGGCAAACTAAAGCTTATTGTCTTGGTCTTCTCTCTGTGAGCCGTATGATCCGGAGCGCAGTTGAGCTAATATCATGTCCTTGCGGCGCTGGAGTTCTTCCGGGGTCATCGGTTTATAGGAAGATTGCTTAGGTCGGCCGAATGTCCGCTTGAAGCGTTCGATCTGTTCGATGGCCTGCTGCTTGCGATATTCAAGCGTCGCCGGAGCCCCCTTATGGGGCAAAGGCGTAGGCGACGCAATAGTCTCTTTGTTAGTCTCTGTTATAGTATGGTTATTAGTAGGTGCGCAATTTCGCGCAGGTCGATTTGCAGATTTGACCAAGTCGGATGCGCAATTTTGAGCAGGACCCTGCTCATTTATGCGCAGGGATTTGGCCCAGATAGTGCGGTAATAACCTTTGGGATTTTTCACGTGGGTGAACTTTTGTATCCGACTTAGCCAGCGTCGTATCGTCGAAGGTGAGACCATGAAAATTTCTGCGATGGTTTGATTGCTTTGATAGCAGCCCTTTGCGCCAAAGCTATAAATGTGCGCCAACAAGACCTTCTCAGGCAAAGTAATGTCGGTAATGTTCAGGATGTGTGCTGGGATCTTTAGATATGGTTCTTTTTGTTTATTCTTCATTTTGCGTATAGCTTGTTGAGAAAGTGCTGCGCGATTTCGGTAAGGGCGCTGGCTCTTTTTGCAGCCTTTGTTTTCTCAATTCTGTTCTGCAGAGCAAGAGCCAGGGCCTCTTCGATTGTTTTGAGCTGATCGTTGTTGAGAAAGAAAACGAGCGGTGTCGCAAAGACTTTTGCATCGGCTTTAGCTGGTGCTGTGGGAAGCTTGAGATTGGTGAGTCGTTCGAGCTGGCTTGCGCTCTGCGGCAGCAGTTTTGCCAGTTCGGCAGTTTGCATTCGGCTGGTCAGCTTTTTAAGTAGCGCCAGTTTTTTGTCCAGCACATCGGAACCAGCCAGGCGATTGAGCGTGGCAAGTAGTATCTCAGCTTCAGCGTCGTCAACGTCCCAGGCCACCGCGTCGGCCGTTTTGTATCCGAGCTTCAGAAGTGCCTGGTGTCGATGATGACCGTTGATGATTTGAAAGTAGCTGGGCCTTTGCGGATGCGGCCTGACTACCAACGGCTCATATCGGCTAGTGCGCTGGATATTGCGGACGAGCTTTGCGAAGTTGGCCTTACTCATCCGGTTGGGATTGTCCGGATGTGGCAGCAATCTTTCGAGCGGTATGGATTTAATCGTGTTTGTCATAGTGGTTGAAACCTTCCTTAAGAGCTGAAACTCCGCATAAAATGGAGTGCTAAATATTTCTAAGTGCCAGGCTCCCGTTGAACCAGATATAGTAGACCGGGCGTAAGGTGAGCTTGCTTAGCACAAAGCTGATTCGTTCGATGCTCGGTGGCATGCCGCGACGTCTGCCGTAAGTCTGTAAGAATATCTTGATTCGGTTCTCGATAAAATCAGCCTTTGGCCAGCGAAGCGAATCAAGCTTTCGCCTGACACATTGGGCATCGATGAGTTGATTTTCCTGGATTCCAACCAAGCTGAATGCCTCAATCAATTCCGCACAACGGGCAGGAGGCGGCGCAATGTAGGCCTTCATTCCCGCCTTTTCAAAGAAGGGATTGAGCGCACCCATCACAGCCAGCGCCTCAATGATGGGCATGTTTACTTGCGGCATGGTTTCGCGGACCAGCCGGGCCGCCAGGCCCAGGCCCCTGAAGCGAGGCCCGATTATAACTCTGCTTATGCAGCGAATATTTTTATTGATAAGTGCCAGTTGAGTTTTGCGGTCGAAGCCGGCGAAAAAGCCATTGGTAGCTACGTTGCGAAGCTGCGCCCCGGGCGTGGGCAGCGAATAGACGATGACTCCGACCGGCTCGTCACAGAGCAGACCCGGCAATCTTGTGCGGGACTTCATGGCAAAGATATTGGTGAAAGGCCCCAGGCGACTGTCACGATAGTGATAGTGCGACAGCCGTTTGTAGTCATCGATGCAGCCGGGGACAATATCGAGTTTTTTACAGATGGAGCATGTCGACATAAGTACGCTGTTTGGTAATTGGTTCCCAAGAAACTGGAAAATACTTACCAGTCACCAATTACCTTCAGTTTCTTTAAGGCTAAGCCTTTTATAGATGACCTGTGTGGGGCCGGAGAGTTCCTTTACCACCAGAACATCCGGTACAAGGTCCAGCAGGATGTCCTCGTGACAGGAAGCGAGAATGAATGTCACGCCGGTCCGCTTGGCGAATTTGCGTATGTTATATGAAATAACCGCTGCGGTGACACGGTCCAGCTCGGAGCAGAATTCGTCTGCGAAGATAAACCTTTTTTTCGATGCCAGCGCTTCCGCCAGACGGAAGCGGTATTTTTGGCCGGCACTTAAATTCGCAGGCTGATTTAGAATGCAAAAAACATCGTTCAAACCTGCGATGCTTAACGTTCTAAGGCTGGTCAACAAATCGCCATCGATGCAGTCTATCAATGCCTTGTCACGGGGCAACTCTATCTGGGCCAGATTAGTTCTCCCAGCCGGTGGCACACATTTTTCCAGTTCGTTCAGCAGAACACTCTTGCCCGCACCCGACGGCCCTGTTATGTACACGATGTCACCATCGTTTATCTCGATCTGACAATTGTGCGTGACAGCATTTGCTTTGAGTCTGTCGACTGTCAAGCCAAACATCCGACATACCTGTGCGACCTTGCCGGTGATAGTCCCACGCCAGGGAAACTGTTTTGATATGCTGTAGTTGGACATTTAGTTGCCTGCCTCAGTTAGGGGGATTTGGCGGCGAACATTGTCCTGGATTGTCGCGGTAATCCAGCAGATTTTGTTTACCGTTTTGCGTATCTGGTAGTAGCTCAGGTCACGTTGCTCAGCGATTTTTGTCATGGGCAGGTCTAAAAGAAGATAATCCTTTGCGATTGACAATTCCAGGCAGGTGAATCTGTCTCGATGTCGCATACAGAGGAAGTATCTATCATCCAGGAGCTGTTGTGTGAGCTTGCGTACCCTGCGGGCGATGGTCGTTTCATTCAATCCCGCCAACCTGGCGATTTCTCGGAAGCTGCTGCCTCTTTCCAGATACAGCGTCATCAGAAGTCTGTCTCTTCCATGAAGGAGCCTTGCCCGCCGAGACAACATATCGATTCTCTGGCGCCGTTCTTTGTGAGCCAGCAAAGCCTCTTGCGACACTTGTGCATCAACCTTCATAGCGCTACCTTCTGCCTCAATTTGGATGCGATTTCTTAGCGTTGGATTAAGCTATATCGAGTCGTACTGAGACATTAGCATTTTTTCGTTTTGTGCGAGCAGCCTTCGGCCCCGTGGGCAGCTAGCCAGGTGGTCCCTGGCAAAACTCGCGTCTAATTAAATGTGCCAGCAATTGCGGGGCTGAACCTCTGTCTTTGTGAATGTTATCTTGGTTAAACTCTTGCTGGCTGAGCAGAATCACATAGGCAATAGCGTATTGTAAGTTATGTATAAACCAAACAATGCTTAAAGTTATATATTATGTTTAACTCTGTCAAGTCTTTTATAAGTTTTTTACGAATTTTTTTATTTGTTTATTATATAAATAACTTATGCGGTGATGGACTCAAATCTAACATCGTGTTGCAGGAGTTAATTTTGCTCGACAAGTTATTTGATGCTATTGGTCTTTTCTTCCTAAGTGGCTACAATTTAGGCGATGCGGTATCATAATATGGAAGAGCTGTTTGAGTTGTTGGGCAGGTCTCGTTTTCGCAGCCGGTTTCGGCTCGGCAGTAAAGAGACGTCATATCTGAGGGAAAAGGGATTAGAGAGGATTCTTGAGCACGCCCGCGATTTTGTGCAGGTCCGGCTGGCTGATGCAAATCCGGTCAAAGATGGTCGGCAGACGCCGATGAGAGGCCATCCGGTCTTTATAGCTCAACACTCAACGGGCATATGCTGCCGGAAGTGTCTTGAGAAATGGCATGGCATAGCAGCAGGTAAGCCCTTAACTGAGCAGCAGATAGATTACATTCTCAGTGTATTGGGCCATCGGCTCGAAAATCAAACACATCAGATTGACCGACGATAGCAATTACTCAAAAAATTAGTCTTTGCTCTGCTCTTCACTGGGTAAAAGCTCGCTAATCTCAATTCCTGGGCCTTAAAATCTTTTTGCATTTAGTCTAAGGTAGGCTATACTTCAGATTGAAAGGATTGTTCGAGGCAAATAATGGCGGAACGGAAGCCGAAAGTAATAGTCATCGGCGGCACTTACGCTGACATGGCAATCAAGTGCGGCCAAATCCCATCACCCGGGCAGAGTGTCAGTGGTTCTGCGCTTTCATATACAGCAACAGGACCCGGGCCTAATCAAGCTGTGCAGGCAGCATTGTGCGGTTGTGAAGTACATCTAATCAGTAAAGTAGGAAGCGATCCATTCGCGCACATGGCCAGGGCAAATCTGGCAGAGCTCGGTGTCAATATAGATTTTGTATACACAGCAAAGGCAATGAACACCGGCGTTATGGTAACGCTGGTCAATGCCGAAGGCGAAAATGCCGCTTGCCACTATACCGGTGCCAATAGTGCCTTGCAGGCTAAGGACATTGAGGAGGCTGAACAGATTATATCGGAGGCTGCTGTTTGTCTAATTCACGGCCAACTGCCGCAAGAGGCGATTGTGAGTGCGATTCGCTGTGCGGGCCTACACGGTGCGAAGATTATTCTTAGCCCTGCCAAGCCGATAGAACAGCGAGAAAGTGAGCATTGTGACCTTCCGATCGATTATTTTTCAGCTAATATTATGATTCCAAATCTTCACGAGGCGGCGGATATAACTGAGCAATCGGCGAGCATCCGCACCGCAAAGATGATTGGCTCTGACCTTGTGGCACGCGGTGTGAATTACGCGGTGATTACGATGGGCCGACGCGGTTGTATGGTCGTTGAAAGAAACAGTGCCGATCATATTCCTGCTTTTGAGGTGGATCTGGTTGACCAGACGGGAAGAGGCGATGCCTTTGCCGGGGCGCTGGCAGCATACTGTGCGGTTGAGGATGACGTAAGGGAGGCAGTCAAATTTGCCTCTGCTGCAGGTGCTTTAGCCTGTACGAAGTTCGGCTCGATAGAGGCGCTGCCAACAAAGGCTGAGATTATCGAGCTACTGCAGAAGGAAGACATTGATCTTTTGCCCAACAGCCAGTAGTGTTTTCGTCTCGTGAAATGACGGATGTCATCCCAAAGTCCTCTAAAGGTGATAGTAACTGGTCCCCAAGCGACTGGTTAAATGGTTGACCAATTACCTGCACGGGTTTGCGCAAAATCGTGCAGATAGCGACACATCAAAAACGACAAATCTCAAGAATTTTTTTACTGCTTTTATGGCAACGGATTAGCCTCCGTATGATTTCTGCAAAGGGCATCTTTTTCGCAAAGATAATGCAGGTTCGTCCAATTGTGGAAGCAGTTATAGATTGCTGCCTGCCGGCAATAAAGCCGGTATGAAGTTAAGCCCTAAAAGGAGAAGCAGGTATGGGATTTGAGCTAAAGATTTTCAACGACCAACAGCTCGACGCGGACTATATCGAATGGTTGGTTGATGAGCGCTCGACAGATATTCACAGGCAATTTTCCAAGCTATGGCAATACTACGCAAATCCCATGTTAGAAGCTGTTGGAATCGGCGCAGTAGATAGAAAAGTTAATCGCTCAGGGCGATGCTATTTTCAAGCTCAGGAGTATGGGCTGCCCGCGAGAATAACAGGATTAGCTCATTCAAGTACGGCGGGCCTTCTTGGTTCACGACCTGTTAAGGATGTGCAGCGAAAGGAAGTCGTTATAGAGAATGACATTGGCTGGAGAATAAACGCAGCAGTGGATTTTCTCTTCGGTAAACCGATTAGCTTTGTCTCGAAATCGCCGGATGGCCAAAAACGTGCAGAAATTGAGTCGATACTGCGGGCATTGTTCTCGGCCAACGGCGGTATCGGATTTTTCCAGGATATGGCGGTGCTCGGAAGTGTGTACGGTTTCGTCGATTGTTTCGTCAGGCCTGGCGAAGAAATCATCAAACGCATTTCCTCCTCCTCCCAAACCCTCCCACTTGAAAATGTGCTGCAACTGGCACAGACAATCGAACTGGAACTGGTTGAAGCACCAAGAGCACTGCCTGTTCTGGATGAGAACGATTACAGACAGATTCGATACTATGTGCAGCACTTCTATCAAAGAAAAAACGCTCTGAATAGAAACCGCTCATTTTTGTCACGGATACTCTCGGCTGGCAGAACAAGTGGTGATACTCGCAGGGTGGTTGCGGTAACAGAGATTACATCGGCTGTAGCGTGGCAAAGGTATGATGATAAACAACTAATGGCTGAGGGAGAACTGCCCTGGGGTTTTCTGCCGGTGGTGCATATTCAGAATATTGCTCAGCCTTACTACTACGAAGGTCTGAGCGACGTTGAGCCTTTGATACCTCTACAAGATGAACTCAATACGCGGCTAAGTGATAGGGCCAGCAGGATTACGTTCCAGTCTTTCAAAATGTACTTGGGTAAGGGCATTGAAGGCTTTGAAGATAAGCCCATCTCGCCGGGCAGAATGTGGTACACAGACAATCCGGATGCCTCGATTGAAGAGTTTGGCGGAGATTCGGCTTCGCCGAGCGAGAACCTGCACATCGCGGAGATTAGAGAAGCTATGGATAAGGTCAGCGGAGTGACGCCGGTGGTAGCGGGAGTGCTGAAGAATAAGATCGGTAATCTCACAAGCGCGGTGGCGCTTAAGCTGACGCTTATGGGGATGCTCTCGAAAAACGAACGAAAGAAATTTACTTACAGCGAGGGCCTGAAAAAGATTAGCCAGATGGTTCTTAGCATTTTAGATACCGCAAATATATACAACAGCAGCAACGAAGACAGGCAGCTTGATATCATATTTCCCAGTCCGCTGCCGGAGAACATGACAGAAAAACTAAAAGAGGCTCAGATAAAAAAAGAGTTGGGCGTGCCGACTGAGCAGGTGCTCAGAGAATTAGGTTATGAGAGTTCGTAGTTCATCGATGAACGATGAACACAAAACAACGAATTCCAAAAGGAGGCTTTATGAGTTCGATTGACGCGAACGAGGTTTTGTCAGAGACAACGATGGAGCAAGGTGACCGTGACGATCTGAAGCTTGTTCCAGTAGCGGAATCGATCCGCTATCGTAAACGGGCACAGAGTGCCGAGAAAAGGACCGAAGTCCTCAGTGAGCAACTTGCAGCGGCAAATCAAAAAGTAAGCGAGCTTTCCGAGCAGCTAAACAGCTTACAAACGGAACAGAAGCTAACTCGCAGACTCACCGCTGCTGGAGCTGTGGACCTGGAGACGGCTGTTCTGATTGCCAAAGCCAGATTGCAAAGCGACGCCGAATCCGCCAAACCTACGGCGGATAAAGCGGATGTGGATGATATAATAAACCAGCTCAAAAAGGAAAAGCAGTATCTGTTTGACGGTGCTGGCGAAACGGTGACACCCGTAAAGACGGCTGGTGCCAAGGAGCGAATGTCACACAGCCAGGCGGCACTTGAAGGTGCGGCTAAAAAGGCAGTCAGAAGCGGCAATCGAGTGGATCTGCAGGAGTACCTGAAATTACGAAGAAATTTCCTTTAGCCCCCAGGTTTATCCTGGGGGTTATAACCCCAAAGTAAATTTGGGGGCTAATTATTGCAGGGTATATACGCAAAGTCATAGGAGAAAGAAAAATGGCATTTACTGGCAAAGCAACTTACTCGGCGGGTTCAACACTACCAGAACTTGCCGAAGATGTATCAGATTTGATCGGAATAGTATCGCCCTATGAGACACCGCTGCTGGATGCTCTGGGTGATCCATTAAGAGAAGCAACCAGCACACATCATGAGTGGCTAGAGGATGATCTTCTTCCAAACAAGGACGCAATCAACGACAGCACCTGGAGCGATCCGGCCAGTGATACGGAGTTCGACGTAGATCACGGCAACAGGTTCCGTGTAGGTGATCAGATTCAGGTCGAGGGCAGCGAGGAACTGATGCTGGTAACGGCGGTGGCCAACGATACATTGACGGTTGTTCGCGGATACGCGAGCACAACGTCAGAGAATCTCGCTGACAACCAAGTGATCAACATTCTGGGAAACGCTGCTCTTGAAGGTTCAGATAAGCCTGCCGTGAGGTTTACGAACCGCACACGCTGCGGAAACTACACGCAGATATACACCGCTGTGGTGGAGGTCAGCGGCACAGATATGGCTGCCAGACAACTTGGGCTTGCTGACGAGATGGATTATCAAAAGCAGGAACGAATACGGGAACTACTGCGGGACCTTGAGAATACCGTCATAAACGGTGGTCAGCCTACAAGCGATCCACAGGGTAGCGGCTCGGTAAGACGCAGTATGAAGGGAATCAATCAACATCTCTCGAGCAATGTGTTTCATACAGGTGACAGTGGTTTTCCTTCAGGCGCCGACCTTGATGAGGCAAAGATAAACTACGTGCTGCGAAACATCTGGGAAAACAGTAACGGCAACGTGGACTTGATAGTAGTGGGCGGTTTTCAGAAGCGAAAGATAAATGCGTTCTGCTCTGACAGCCGAACCTACTCAGCAACTGAGACCACCTTCACCGACATGATTAGCATCTATGAAAGCGATTTCGGCGTTTGCAGGATTGTCACCACCCGATGGATGCCGCAGGATGCGGCGTTACTCGTGGATTCTTCACGAGTCAGTGTGCTGCCTTTAGTTGGGCGTAGTTTCCACTTTAAGCCTCTGGCAAGCGGCGGCGACTACGAGTGTGGTGAGCTGATTGGCGAGTACACGCTCGAACTAAAGAATGAAGCCGCCCATGGGCTTATTCGGGACCTCAGTACCAGCTAACGACCAGGGGGACGTTTAGCCCCCAGGCCTGCCCTGAGCGAAGTCGAAGGGTTTATCCTGGGGGTTATAACCCCCAAAGTTTTTACCGGTGGGTCAAGCCCCACCCTACACAGGGGACAAGAATGGTTAAGTTCTCAAGTGATGCGGACATTCTCAAATACGAGCCGATGCTGTTTGGCCAGTTGCATCTGCCGTGGCAGGTTCTCGCGACCGGAGCAGACGGGACACTTAGCACAACGACGTTTACCGTAAACGATGCTGATTTCGTGGTTGCGCATATCGCCGCGGGCGGGGTCATATATATGCGGTCCGCTGACGGCCAACTGGATGGGGCATACGAAATAGTCTCAGTGGACTCAGCGACGCAGCTTACGGTCTCGGTGATAAGGTCGGATTTTGGTGATCCAGCCGTGGCACCGCCCGGTGCGAGTGACATAAGCTATCGTATAAGTACGTTCGATCCGCAGGCAACAGAGGCCGGCTTCAGATTGACAGAGTATTTCGATATCCAGCCCGGCAATCCGGCAAGCGACGTCGATGCAGGTGATATTCTCGATACGGAGGTTCTCAGGAGAGCATCTGTCTTTGCCACCATATCGAGTGTATATGCGATTCACGCCAGCAAAGCGGAAGATGATAACTACTGGAAGAAGAGCCTGCATTATCAAAAACAATTTGAAAAAGCCAGGCAGCGTTGTCGGCTCAGTATCGACCTCGGCTCAGATGGTGTAGCTGATGTCACGAGAGTCGGTGCGTCAATAAGAATGGTGCGTGATTAGTCAGCAAAGGAAGAGCGGATGAACGTGACGATCGATGGACAGGTTGTGTTTGAAGACGAGCAGTTAAAAATCGAACCTGATAGTTTCAAGAGGGAATCGATGTTAAAAGCGGTTCCCGGTTTGGACGGGACTTTGAGCATCGATCTAGGCGGACGTGGCAGGACTATAAAGCAAAAAGGTGTGCTGCGAGCCAAAAGCACAGCCCAGCTTACCGCACAAGTCAACGCAATATCGGCTTTGATTGACGGCAAAACGCACACATTGACAACACGCAGCGGACAGCAATTTGATAATCTTCAGATGGATATGTTCAAGGTAGGCCAGCAGCGAATAAGCGGCAGCGGCGTGGAAGTTGATTATGAAATCGTCTATATGCAGTTAAAGGTTCGGCAATAATGTCACTTACCGGCGAAGGTATAGATTTTGTGAGGATTTGCGAGCTGCCCGCGGGTATCTGGTTGGATGGTGTTTATTTTGCATCGCCGCGCACCGCACTTGTGAGATGGCGTTCAAGTTTAAGCAACATGTTCTATCAGATTTATGTAAATAGTCGGTACGCTGGGACGACCATCGATGGCGACCAGCGCGAAATGGTTGTACAGATACCCACGTCTATGGAATCCGCTGTTCGCATCGAGGTCTTTGCTGTTAAGCCCGAACAAGCTCACCTTAAATTTAGTGATGAGATTGGACTATTGCCGACCGACAGCGGACGTGTGAAGCTAAAACTGCCGCGAAGCCAGACTCTGCCGATGGGTGCTACTTTAAACATTTATTGCGATAGTGGCACCGGTCAGATCGATTACGAAGAGCCTGTCAACAAAACGCCGTTATTGGTCTGGCCGAGTTGGCTAAATAAGGCCGGCTTCGGAATGAGCAAATTTGCTCTGGGTGACTTCGGCTGGGACTCGCCCGCGGCGGTGGGATTCGCAAAGGGAAGTTTCGGTAACGGCGAGTTCGGCCTGGACGCAGACACCATCGAGTGGGTGAGCCAGCCGATGCCCTTGGGCGCCTACAAATTCGGTGTGAAAGTTACCGACGAGCGCGGCAATGAAAGTAACGCAAGTGAAATTGGTCCTGTAACCATGACACCGGCGGCAAGGCCCGCTGAGAAGCTAAGCATCATATCGTTCGATAAGCAAACCGGCGAATTGATTCTGTACATGGAAACACCCGAAGGGTTACAACCCCCAAAGTAAATTTGGGGGCTAAACATGGCAAGTAAAGGAGCACGCAATGGCTGAAGTTTATCCATCCGACAACGAGTTGTTGAACATGCAATCTGAGAGCGAAACCGGCGTTGAGTATATTCCGACCGGCACGGCACCATAT
>Ga0315544_1003000_pt1 | contig 11470 bp, 10 predicted proteins | sample SalMarSW160130MG_2_FD_202543 | JGI IMG/M metagenome (GOLD analysis project Ga0315544, IMG submission 202543) | Salt marsh sediment microbial communities from the Plum Island Ecosystem LTER, Massachusetts, United States - Salt Marsh Sediment SW1601-130 ... | reverse complement strand
TATATCCAAAATTGGGATATTATACTTTTTAGCTAAAGCTGTTGTCTTGCAGGAAGTCGATATAGCTTTAATTCTTAGACCATTGTTAATCAATTCCCCAACCTTTTTTATCACGTAATGAGCCGTCGAACCTGTTCCAAGGCCTATATTCATATTTTCTCTAATGAAGGAAACTGCTATTTCCGCAGCATTACTCTTCTCTAATTCAATATAATCCATTTTAAATGAGCCTCATCTTTTATTTTCCCTTGTATATCTTAAAACATGACTTTTTAAAGTTGATATAAATTCATTTTATCATATCTTTAGTGGTTTCATTGCTTATTATGCACATTTTACGCAAGGAATACTCTTGATATCAATTACTGTAACAAAAAGTTTATTTTCTTAATAATATTCCTCGTAACCATTACGGGTTTCGCTGCTATTATTCTAACTGCTTTTATTTAGATTTGTGGGTAGCAATACCAAAACAATCTTCGGCAGCTTCCATTACTGCTTCAGACAGAGTTGGATGGGAATGCACTGTAGCAGCAAGGCCATCAATTAAAACTTCACCTTCCATAGCTACTGCAATTTCATGGACCAGCTCGGAAGCTCTTGGTCCAATAATCTTGGATCCAAGTATTTCCCCGGTTTCCTTATCTGATACGATCTTAACAAATCCAGTAGTTTCTCCTGTTATGTAAGCCTTTCCGCTTGAAGAAAATGGGAATTTGCCTATACGTACCTCGTAACCTTTATGGATAGCCTGATCTTTATTTAATCCGACTGTACCTATCTCGGGAGAAGTAAACACTGCCCATGGTAAAACAAATTAAATCAATTTATTTGCATAGCTCTTTAACTATATAAGTTAAGATCAGTTTAATCACATCAGTTTTTAAATAATCAGCAGCGCTGCCATCAAACAGCACTCTGATATTTGCTTCAAATTCACTACTTTTCTCGTCAAAAATCATAAGAACAGGAAACATTTTAAAAGGATGAATAATTGAACTATGTTTAAAAGATGCGTATTTTTCTCCACCGATTTCAAATGTCTTTTTTAAAAACCTTTCACCATTATTTTCATACTTACTAATTAGAGGTCTTAGTATTTCTGGTATTTTCTGCCAGTAAAAAAGTCCTCCGGGAAGTTCCCTGTAAGATATCCAGCTGGCTGCCAGGTGGGTTCCTTTTGCATTAAGCAGATAATGTAAAACAAGAGAAGATGAAAATGTATCCAGTGGTTCTTTTTTATCTTTTGAACAATAAATCTCTTTTTTATCTAAATCCACAACTACTTCTTTTTCAAAAAAAGCTAATTTAATCTTTTTATTATTGAAACGTTTTGAATCTGTGCAGTTTATAATAATATCAATATCCCTGCCTGCAAGTTCTTCAAACATTTTATTACAAATATCCATAAAATTTTTCGTACTCTATCAGGTTTTAGGCCGATTCCGAATATCCACTGATATCAAAAAGAACAGCCCCCTTCATTTTTTACCGAATAGTAATTATAATATAACATCATTACAAACATGAAAAATTAATCTTATGTCAACCACCTATAAGGTAGTTAATTTTATAATACAGTTAGGACCTGTTTTTCTGATTCCTGTAATATTGTTTATAACAAGCCTTATCGTCACAAGAAGCCCATTAAGGAATTTAAAAAACTTTGCCTTTATGTTAGCAGGTATGATCGGAATTTCGGTAACGGTCACTCTTTTTGTAAATTTTTTTGCTCCTCTTATAAGTACCATATTAATAAATTCTTCAAAAAATTTTGAGATTATCGATGCAGGCTGGGTAGTTTCAAGAGCAGTCGTCTTAAATTCTCCTATTATCTTCCAAATAATAATAGCCGTATTTATTCTAAACCTGATTATGCTCTTTTTAAAATTTACAAGAACGATAAATATAGATTTTTGGAACTATTGGAGTTTTCTGCTGGCGGGTTCGATTGTTTATACTATTACCGAAATAAAATGGATAAGTATACTTATGGCCATTATAGTAGCTGCAATAACTTTTGTACTTTCAGATATATATGCACCCCACATCGAAAATTATTTTGGCATAAAGGGCATATCGAATCCACAGACCAATATCATATGCTGGGCTCCCTTTTCACAGCTTGTTAATGCTATATTTGACCGCATCCCTTTTATAAGAAGAATACACATCTTTTATGAAGAAATTCAATACAAGTTAGGGATTTTCTCGGAACCCATAATAATGGGCTTTATTATCGGAACTGTAATAGGAGCAATTACCCGTTATAAGAATTTTTTCCTGAATCCGGGGCCCAATATTTTTTATTCTTTATCAAGCGGTCTGGTACTTTCTATAATTATGGTAGTCATGCCAAGAGCAGCCAACCTGCTATTCAGGGGTCTTGTTCCCGCTATAAATGACATAAAAAGTTTTATAGCGCGGCGGATTACAAAAAGGGAACTGAATATCGGCCTGGATTCAGTGGTATTGGTCGGACAACCTTCTATAATCTTCTTATCGGTTTTTATCATTCCGCTTACGGTTTATGTTTCGACCATTCTCCCGGGTAATAACGTACTCCCGAATGCCGACCTTATAATAATCCCATTTCTCCTAATCTGGATCATAGCTCCTTCCAGAGGAGATATATTTAGAAGTTTTATATCTGCAATAATCATAATACCAGCCATTCTCTGGATAACTACTAACATGGGGTATTTATTTACTAACCTGTTCTTGAAATATGATCTGGGATTGGTAGAAGGATATAATAGGATTTCAAGTATTGGAGGCAGTTCTAATGTATTTTTCTGGATACTGCTAAAGACTCTGGAGCCGATATTTAACCTATTTCTATAGGACCTTAATTCTTACTTTCTTCTTGTTATCCTGTGGATATATTCCGTATATAAATTTTTATGGATTGCAGATTTTTCCCTGAAATTGTAGATTCCATTTCTTTCCAAGACCAGTTTTATTTTCTTATCGTTATGCATAATAATATCTCTTACGTTTAAAATATTTGTTCTGTTTACCCATAAATCCGATTCCTGGGAAATATAAGGGAAAAAAGAATGAGCCTTTATCATTTTCTCCCAGGGGATCTCGATCCTATCGACAAGATCTGCATAACTGATATCAGGAACCTTTGTTATGATATTTTTAGCCTGATTTAATATTTCCAGATTTACTTTTTTTTCGATTCTTTTGAGATTATATGAGGATATGGTCAGGAAAACGCCATAAGCAAATACAGGTGGAATTATAAAGTAGTAATAACTATAAATAAAATTTATAATATATTTTCCAATTCTGCCTAAAAATACTTCAAGCCAGATATTGGTCATTTTTTATCTCTCCGGTTAAATTGATTCGTTATTGCGCAGGTTAATATTTAAATATTCTAACAAAAATAATAGCAGCCGTATACGATAATAAAATATGAATTAATATTCAGTTAAAAAGTTGGTGGAGATGAGCGGGATCGAACCGCTGACCTCCTGCTTGCAAGGCAGGCGCTCTCCCAGCTGAGCTACACCCCCACATTTAGTTGACTGGTGGGCCTATCTGGACTCGAACCAGAGGCCTCATCCTTATCAGGGATGCGCTCTAACCAGCTGAGCTATAGGCCCCAATCCGAATTTAAAACAGAGGTCAAAATAACAATTTAATACTTTTTTGTCAAGGCAAAACCACACGTAAATATAGAAATAAATGATTTTAAAGAAAATCTATTTAACTGCTTCGGATTCCTTAACCTTTATTTCTACTTCTTTCCCTGGCAAAAATCTCAGTTCTATCCCTCCTGTGATCTTTAAAACCACATTTATTATCCAGACCACAAGGGTCCCGGCCGCAGCATAAAACAGGGATGCAACTAGTCCGCCAACAACGAGTACTATAATGGTTATCGCGGTACCTCCGCCAAGAAAACTGAATAAAACACCGATATTCCCGAGACCAAGGCTCGCAAGAATACTATCTATATTAATACCAAAGGAGGCAAATCCAAGCCATGTAAGAAGCCCGATGACCGTTAATACCATTGCGGATAATATAAAGAATATCAGATATAATACCAACAGATACTTGAACATAGAAAATTCGCCAATACTTCTTAAAACTTTTCTTTCGACAGCCATAAATACCTCTCGTTATAGAATGCAGATAACTTATATTCGGGACCACAGAAAAGCCGTATATTAAAAAATTCCATTGCTCAAATTAATCCTTTAAAACAAAACTTAGTATATCATATTCTGCTTTAAAAACTTTTTATTACTAACTTTTTAACTTTATAAAAGTTATTTTGTATATTTTTCTGCTAAATTTCCGAAAAATGGGAACTTGTAAAGTTCTCCCTTATTGGCCCTTGTCACTATCTTAAGCCTGATAACGAATTCTGCTATTACCACTAACCATGCTAATACTGTAAACAGGGTCCACCATCCTGCGCCATAATAGAATAAATAAGTCCTTACCATCATGCCTCTTATTACGCTGTATAAGACTACAAAAATAATTCTTAAAACCAGACCGGCAATTCCTACTAACATTGACTGCATTGCATGAAATTTGACATACTTATTCTCTTTTTCAAGTATGTACATTATAAGTCCTGAAAGAAAACCACCCCATCCATACAGTAATATTCCAGCATGTGAAATCCACATAGCTATCTTTGCATCCAGTCCTGTGGAACTCTTCTTATTAAAATCTGGATGAACTTCCACGTTTTTGGCTTCTGCCATTTTGTTTCCTCCTTATTCAAATTGGCATTTTGCAAATAAAAATAAATTTACTTATATTTATCGTAAAAAATACTTGTAGAAATTATAATAACAGATATATTAACAGATTTATATAACAAATTGAGATTAAAACAAATTACCAGCCAGCCTCTGGCGCCAATTAATTCTCCGATGCCACGATTGAATATGAGGCCACTTCTGCGCCTCCTCCCAGGTTGATTACCCTTACTCCCTGTGTGGATCTACCGATTCTTGATATCGATTTTGCGGGAATCCTGATAAGAATCCCCTCTTTAGAGATGATCATGACATCATGCTCATCCTTCAGTATGCCTGCACCGGCGACCTTTCCTTTTTTCTCGGTAATCTTTAAAGTCTTGACGCCCAATCCGCCTCTTTTTTGCTTATTATATTCGTCCAGCTGCGTCCTTTTTCCATAACCATTTTCGGTAAGAACAAAGAGATCTCCTTCCGTTTCTTTTACTACCATCATCGAAAGAACCTCATCCTCTTTTGATAGTCTCATTCCCTTTACTCCCTGCGAAGACCTTCCCATCGGTCTGCAGTCTTTTTCGCTGAATCTTATGGCCTTTCCGTCTCTTGAAACCATAATAATCTCATTATTGCCGCTGGATTTTTCTACACCGATGAGCTCGTCTCCCTTCTTGATGGTGATGGCAATTATCCCATCCTTTCTGGAAGTGTCATACGCCTCGATCGGAGTTTTTTTGATTATTCCTTTCTTTGTGGCCATTATCAGATACTTATCATCTCCATAATCTTTAACCGCTATTACTGCCGCAACCATTTCGCCGGGGACAAAAGGAAGCAAGTTTACGATTGCCTTACCTTTAGACATCCTGCTTCCGGCAGGAATTTGATGGACCTTCACCCTGTATACCTTTCCAAGATTTGAGAAGAACATTATATAGTGGTGGGTCGATGCTATAAACAGGTGCTTGACAAAATCATTCTCCTTTAAATTGGTCCCGGTCACTCCTTTCCCGCCTCTTCCCTGTTTTCTATAAGTAGTTGCCGGAACCCTTTTTATATAACCTGAATGGGATATGGATATTACATTCTCCTCCTCCGGTATCAGATCCTCGATCTCGATATCGGAAACATCAGTGGTGATATCCGATCTTCTTTCATCATTATATTTTTTCTTGATTTCTTCCAGTTCATTTTTAATCACTCCGTATATCAACTCATCGCTTGCCAGAAGCTTCTTTAGCTGCTTTATTCTTTCAACCAGCTTCATGTGCTCTGATTTTATTTTATCTCTTTCCAGTCCGGTCAGCCTGTGCAGTCTCAAATCCAGTATAGCCTGGGCCTGTATTACGGTAAGTTTGAAATTTTTTACAAGCCTTTTTCGTGCGGTGGGAACATCCTTAGAGGATCTTATAGTTTTTATTACTTCATCCAGATTATCCAGGGCTATCAGAAGCCCCTTGAGTATATGTTCACGCTCTTCAGCTTTCCTTAATTCATATTTTGTTCTCCTCACCACCACTGTAAACCTGTGTTTCACATACTCCTCTATCAGACTGGTTAAATTCATGGTTCTGGGTACACCGTCTACCAGAGCAAGCATAATAATTCCAAAAGTATCCTCAAGCTGGGTATTTTTATATAAGGAATTTATTATCACGCTGGGGATTGCATCCTTTTTAATCTCTACCACTACCCTCATTCCGCTTTTATCCGATTCATCCCGCAGGTCACTTATTCCTTCCAGCCTTTTGGTTTTAACAAGCTCGGCAATATTTCCGACAAATTTTGATTTATTTACCTGATATGGAAGCTCGCTTATTATGATCTGGGTCCTGCCTTTTTTGGGCTGCTCCTGGTGTACTCTTCCTCTTACCACTAAGCGCCCCCTACCGGTCTCGTATGCTTCCCTTATTCCTCCCATTCCCATTATGATCCCGCCGGTGGGAAAATCCGGACCTTTTATCTTTCTCATGAGATCTGTTGCCGTGGATTTGGGATTATCTATATAATAAATCACGCCGTCGATTATCTCTCCCAGATTATGGGGCGGAATATTTGTTGCCATACCCACTGCAATTCCCGAGGAACCATTGACCAGAAGATTAGGAAATTTTGCCGGCAGTAAAGATGGTTCCTTTAAGGAACTGTCAAAATTATCCACAAACTCTATGGTATCCTTATCAATATCCATAAGCAGTTCTTCGGATATCGGAGAAAGTCTGGCCTCGGTATATCTCATGGCTGCGGCTCTGTCGCCATCAACTGAACCGAAATTTCCGTGTCCGTCTATCAAGACATAGCGCTGCGAAAAATCCTGGGCCATTCGCACCATGGTGTCATAGACCGCAGTATCGCCATGAGGATGGTACTTACCGAGTACTTCTCCTACGATTCGCGCACATTTCTTGTAAGCTGTATTGGATCTCATACCCATATCATTCATGGCATATAAAATTCTCCGGTGGACCGGTTTGAGACCGTCTCTTGCATCCGGCAGCGCCCTTCCTATAATTACACTCATTGCATAACTTAAGTACGAATCCTGCATTTCGGACTCGATCTCAACATTCTTTATCTTACCTCTTAATTCAAAAACCATTTATACTCCTGACTATATATCTATAAACGATACGCCTTTAGCATTCTTTTCAATGAATTCTCTCCTTGGTTCCACTTTGGGTCCCATCAGAGTAGAGAAAACATCATCCGCTATCAATGCATCTTCAATTTCGACTTTGAGAAGTGTCCTTGCCTCGGGATTCATTGTTGTTTCCCAGAGCTGCTCCGGATCCATTTCTCCCAGACCTTTATACTGCTGGACGGTTATTTTTTTATCCTCAAACTTCTTTTTTATATTTTCCAGTTCCCTGTCGCTATAAGCATAAGAAACTTCTTTGTCATTTTTGACCTGATACAGCGGAGGCTGAGCTATATACACATATCCGGCCTTGATCATTCCCTTCATATGCCTGTAAAGGAAGGTCAAAATCAGCGTCCTTATATGAGCCCCGTCTACATCGGCATCGGTCATAATTATTACCTTATGATATCTCGCACTTTCTATATCGAATTCTTCCCCGATTCCTGAACCCATAGCGGTTATCATAGCCTGTATTTCTACACTGCTTAATATCTTGTGCAGTCTTGCTTTTTCGACATTTAATATTTTACCTTTAAGGGGAAGTATTGCCTGAAATCTTCTGTCCCTTGCCTGTTTTGCACTTCCTCCCGCGGAATCCCCTTCAACCAAAAACAACTCACTGTATTTGGGGTCATTTATGGAACAATCGGCAAGTTTTCCGGGAAGAGAACTGCTTTCCAGTAGTGATTTCTTCCTGGTAAGGTCCCTTGCTTTTTTCGCAGCATCTCTTGCTCTTGAGGCTTCCATGCATTTACTTACTATTATCCTCCCTATGGATGGATTTTCTCCCAGGTATTCGGCAAGTTTTGTATTTACAGTAGATTCTACAAAACCTTTCATCTCGCTGTTACCCAGTTTGGTCTTGGTCTGTCCCTCGAATTGAGGTTCTTTTAATTTGACGCTGATAATTGCGGTAAGCCCTTCCCTGATGTCTTCACCTGAAAGATTTTCATCTTTTTCCTTCAACATATTAGTGCTGCGGGCATAATCATTTATGGTTCTTGTAATGGCACCCTTAAAACCGCTCAGGTGCGTTCCGCCTTCCGTAGTATTTATATTGTTGGCAAATGAAAAGATGCTTTCCGAATAACCATCGGTATATTGCATTGCAACTTCTACTTCCTGGTCATTAACCACATTCTTGAAATATATTACCTTCTTATGTAAAACATCTTTTTTCTCGCACAAATATTTTACAAAATCCTCTATCCCGCCTTCATACTGATATACTTCTTTCTTTTCCGGTTTTTCTCTTGAATCTACCAGAGTAATTTTTAATCCTTTATTCAAGAAAGCCATTTCTTTCATTCTGCTTGCAAGTATCTCGAATTTATAATCAATTTCTTCAAATATTTCTTTATCGGGGTAGAAAGTGACAGCCGTTCCATGAGTATCGGTTTTTTCACCTTTCATAAGACTGGTTACCGGTTCTCCTCTTACGAAATCCTGCCTGTAGATGTGGCCATCTCTTCTTACTTCCACGGTCAGTTTTTCCGACAGAGCATTTACTACGGAAACTCCGACACCGTGCAGCCCGCCGGATACCTTGTATCCTTCCCCGCCAAACTTGCCGCCCGCATGTAACTTTGTAAGAACTATTTCTACTGCAGGCTTATTGAACTTTTCGACTTTCTTTACCGGTATTCCCCTGCCATTATCAACAACGGTAACCGAATTATCGTTATTTAATACAACCAGTATGTTGTCGCAAAATCCGCCCATTGCCTCATCTATGCTATTATCCACAACCTCGTAAATAAGATGGTGAAGACCTCTGGAACCGGTTGAACCAATATACATGCTTGGTCTTTTTCTGACCGCTGCAAGGCCTTCCAGAACTGTAATATCTTTAGCATCGTAACTTGATTTTTTCAAAAATAACTCCTCAAAAATTTAATAATTTCTTTTTTTAAATATAGATAAAGGGCAATAAGTAAACATTAAAACTGCACCGATACCCATTACCCTTTTCAGGTTTAGATATATAATTTTCTTCAAAAAATATGATATTTTTTATGAACTATCGACACCAAATATTATACCATATTTAAGTGAAAATTTGCTTAAGAAAGAGGAGAAAAATTTTAAAGATTTTGCTTAAATCTTATGTTTTTTATAGCTTCTTCACCGATAAACGAATTTATTTTTTTAATCAACTGTCCTGACATCAGGCTCAGTTCATTTGCCCAGGTGGAAGTGCTAACCGATATATACAATATCCCTCTTATTATCCTTTCAGGCTTTGTCTTTTTACATATTTCCGTACCCACGATTTCTTCCCAGCGATTAAAAATATTGGATATATTCAATTTTCTTTTCATATCCATTTTTTTTACCACATCATCGATTATGCTTCCAATATTATCAATTTCTTTCATAGTCATATTATATGCTGCAGATTACAAATCCGAAACTGCGATTCTATTATCTTTAATTAAAAACTTGCTCCCAAATTCCAGATCCAGCTTATCAAGATAACTTATATTAGTGGTGGTCACAAAAGTCTGAAACTTATCACTTACCGCTTTTACCAGCATTTTTTTTCTATCTATATCAAGCTCCGAAAATACATCATCCAGAAGAAGGACCGGATCCTTTTTTATTTTCTTTCTGAGAATATCCAGTTCACAGAGTCTCAGACTTATCGAAGCTATACGCTGCTGTCCCTGTGAACCAAAAAACCTGATATTCCTGCCATCGAGCAAAACCATAAAATCATCCCTGTGCGGCCCTATTGTAGTGGTTTTGTACAGCAGGTCCTTTTCAAAGTTTTCTTTTAATTTTCTGTGAAATTTTGTCTTGATATCATCGTGCTTGAAATTTTCCATTATCTGATTTTTTTTATCTTCATAATCCGTAAGATCATCTGAACCATACCCTCTGTCCCAACTAAAAATGTAATTAATATCAACTTTGATCCCTTTAAAAAAACTGCTTATGCAGTTTTTAAAATCAGCCGCAAATTCAGTCAATAAATCATATCTCTTTTTAATTATATCGGCACCGTATTTTACAAGATTATCGTCCCAAACATCCAGTGTAGTATTACCGCCTGCATCGATTCTCTTATTGAGACTCTTTATCAAGCTGCTTCTCTGGGCAAGTATTTTCTGATATTGCAAACGCTGCCGGTAATATAACGGATCGATTTTTTCAAGTATGCTGTCCAGGAAATTTCTCCTGTCCATGGGGCCTGATTTGATTATCTTCAAATCATCGGGAGAGAATATGACGGAGGGGAGTATCGATATAAAATCGGATTTTTTTCTCCGAATTATTTTATCTACCTTTATTTTTATATTATTACCCTTTTGCAGTTCTATTTCTATAAAACGGTCCGGTTCATCTTCTTTTTCGGAACCGATCAAAGCCTTTACTTTCGAGTAATCACTCCCCCAGTTAATGATTTCATCCTGACTGTATGTTCTGTGAGATCTGCCCGTGGATAGATAATATATGGATTCCAGTAAGTTGGTTTTACCATTACCATTGTTTCCCAGTATAAGAATAGTATTTTTATTAAAATTCAAATTGACCTGACTGTAATTCCTATAATTTTTAAGTTCTAACTTTTTTAAATACATTATGCTGTTATAAATTCCTTAAGTTTTCAACGCTTTTTTATAAAATGTTTATGCAATTTTTACCTTATTTTAAAAGTGATAACTTTTTTATATGAGAAATATAATTTCAAATTTCCCATATTTAATACTTTAAATAATATCATTTATGAGTTAAAACTTTAATTCTAATTGATGATTTTGAACCCTTGACTTTTATCATCTTGTCTCTAATGATATTTTGAAAGATAAAAAGAAGAAACTAAAAAATAATTATGATAAGATAAATCCAGCTGAGCTTAAAAGAAAGATTTCAAAGCTTCAGAATAAACTGTTAAAATTAAATTCTTTAAGGAGCAAAGAGAAATAGTGCCGATGCATTCTTATCTTAAGGGAAAAAGAGATAAATACTATGGATCTAACTATTAATGGGAAACTGGTTCAGGCAGAAAAAGGTTCTACCATTATGGAGGTAGCTTTAGCTAATGGAATTAAAATTCCTCATTTATGCTATAAAAAAGGCTTAAGTATTGCTGGAA
>Ga0315544_1002992_pt1 | contig 11491 bp, 12 predicted proteins | sample SalMarSW160130MG_2_FD_202543 | JGI IMG/M metagenome (GOLD analysis project Ga0315544, IMG submission 202543) | Salt marsh sediment microbial communities from the Plum Island Ecosystem LTER, Massachusetts, United States - Salt Marsh Sediment SW1601-130 ... | reverse complement strand
CCTTCGTCGCCCAGCCTCTGCCGGCGGTGGCCACGCCAAAGCCCATCAGGCCCAGCCCGGCAACACTGTGCGCATCGGTTCCGATGGCCAGCTTGACACCTGCCTCGATTGCCATCCTGCAATGGACATCCTTAAGGTCCAGACGCCAAGGGTTTGCGTTAACCTCAAATGCGGTCTGGGTCTGAGCGGCATGCTTAATGACAGCGTCAATGTCGAGGTCCATCGCCTCTCGCTGGCCGATGAGCCTGCCCGTCGGGTGAGCGATGCAGTTGACATACGGATTGTCCATCGCCTTCAATGTCCGGCTTGTTACCTTTTCACGCGGACTGGCCAGGCCCGAATGTATCGAAGCTATCACAAAATCCAGCTCAGCGAGCAATTTATCATCAAAATCCAATGACCCATTAGCAAGGATGTCAACCTCTGTTCCCGCTAAGATGGTTATGCCTTGCAGTTTTTCGTTGAGCTTGCGGATTTCCTTAATCTGCTGAGTCAATCGTTCTGCCGACAGGCCATTGGCAATTGCCGACGACCGTGAGTGGTCCGTAATACAAATATATTTATAACCTATCTCTTTCGCAGCCCGGGCAATTTCGGATATATCGCAGTCCCCATCGGATGCGATTGTATGCACGTGTAAATCTCCCTTGATGTCACCAGCCTTAATCAATTCAGGTAAAGAATTAGTCTTTGCCGCCTCAACCTCACCTCGGTCTTCGCGCAGCAGCGGCTCGATATAATCGAGCCCGAGTTTCTGATAGATTTCTTCTTCGACCGGCCCTGCAACTATTCTGTCCCCCTTGAACAGACCGTATTCATTCAGCTTCAAATTAGCCTTGATGGCGATTTCTCTCAAGCGCACATTATGCTCTTTTGAGCCGGTAAAGTATTGTGCTGCAGCGCCGAAACTCTCCTGCGGTACCACACGCACATCGACCTGAACGGGCGTGGTCTCGGTTTGGATAATCGCTGAGCCTTTTGTCAGCCCGGCTGCAAGGACCTCCTCGACGAATCCTGCGCTGGTAAATCCTTCTATGATCCGCTCAGAGGTTTTTTTACTCTTACCGGAAGAGACAAGTATGTCAACGTCCCCGATGGTCTCAGCTCTACGCCGCAGCGAGCCGGCGGTTTGGATTCTTTGAGTGCCGGACAGATCCCGGAGCAAATAAATAACCATCTCCGCCGCCCCCATAGCCTCATCGAGCCTTATTCGCCCTGTGGACCTTTCCAAAAACTCAATCCCTCTTACGATTGCCGCCGCTTTTTTATCGCCAAAGCCGGGCAGCGCAGCGAGAGAGCCGTTCTTAATTGCACTTTTCAGTTTAGCGATGCTTGTTACATTTAGTTTTTCATAGACTGCTTTTACGCCCTTAGGCCCCATGCCCGGCACCTTGAGCAATTCCAATAACTTCGGCGGGATCTTTTTGAGCAGCTGCCGGTGAGCGGTTATCATGCCGGTCTTTATAAACTCTTCAATTTTGGCAAGGCTTGATTTTCCGATACCGGGTATCTTTGCTAATTGACCCGTTGCCAGAAGGGTCTCTACGTCGGTCGGCATATCGCCAATAACCCGCCCGACCTTTCGATAGCTGTTGATGCGGAAACGGTCCTCGCCGAGTATCTCCATAACATCGGCCATCTCATCAAAAAGCTCACTCAGAATGGCGTTTTTCATAAGCTTTAACCCGTCAGAAATTGTCTTTTTTACAGGTTTGGCCTTGTTCATCAAATTTCTAACGGGGTTGATTATAACTCGGCATGAACAAAATCAAAATGATAATTTCTCTCTATGGCACAACGAACTGCCCACGTCTCAACGGCGGAAATAATTGATGAGCCAGAGGACGAGTGTCAGGATAATCGAGATTATTATGCAGCTTGCTATTGGGAAATAAATCCGCCAGCTCTTTGAGCCGAACTCCAAATCGCCGGGCAGCTTAAAAAAACCGACTCGACCAAGCACCATCATAATCACGCCTAACAGAACAATAATCCCCCCTGCCGCTATTAACCACTTACCAATTTGTTGCGGACCAAAATCCATATTATTCAAATCACTTGTATACCAATCATACGGATTACACAATGTCGGTACGTTCCCAAAAATCAGAGCCGTGTCCGTACAGAGCCGCGACCGTACAGAGCCGCGACCGTACAGAGCCGCGACCGTACAGAGCCGCGACCGTACAGAGCCGCGACCGTACAGAGCCGCGACCGTACAGAGCCGCGACCGTACAGAGCCGCGACCGTAAGGGAGCGGTAACCGCCTTACGCTTATACAATGGTTTACCGCCGAGCGTACATAATTGTTTTCATCAATATTATAACCGTTTCCTCCGAGCTTCAAAATGTTAAAATATCCCTTATGAGCAAAGCGGACTGCGATATTCGAATAGGCACTTCAGGATGGTATTATGACCACTGGAAGGAGCTGTTCTATCCCGCCGGTTTGCCCAAGAGCAAATGGTTCGAGCACTACGCACAGCATTTCGACACCGTAGAAATCAACAACACCTTCTACCACCTGCCGAAAGAGCAGTCTTTACAAAGATGGCACAAGCTCGCCCCTAAAGGTTTCCTTTACGCCGTAAAGGCCAATCGATATATAACTCATATTAAGAGACTGAAAGATGCCTCCGAACCGCTGCAGCGCTTCTTCGAAAGAATCGCCTTATTGAAAGGCAGGCTCGGCCCTGTTTTATATCAACTGCCGCCGAGCCTGCACATAGACCTTGACCTGCTCAAAACTTTTATCAGGCTACTTCCAGATAAGCCCCCTGCCGTCTTTGAATTTCGACACAAAAGCTGGTACGTTGGAGACACATTTGAACTCCTTTGTAAACTTCGAGCTGGATTCTGCATTCACGACATGCCCGGCAATGAATCGCCAAGAAGCATTGTCAGCGACATAATCTACATTCGCTTCCACGGCTCAACAGGCAGATATTCAGGCAGTTATTCAAAATCCGCCTTGCAGAACTGGGCCAAATGGCTAAAAGAACACAAGCACGAGGCACTTGGCATCTACGTCTATTTCAACAACGATGCCCACGCCCACGCCATAAAAAACGCAAAACAATTGAAACAGCAATTTCACATCTCGTGAAGCGTGAAGCGAAACAAGAATTAAAAAAACAGCATTTGCAGCAGTAGCCCAGAAGAGTATAATTTAGTATAATTCAGAAATTAGAGTAAGGGCACCCCAAAACAAAGTTTGAGGGTACCATCCAGTCATTTTTTTGAGATGTCGTCTAGCGGAAAAAGAAACAAATTGCGGATATGGTAAAAACGAAAGGTATAAGATGAGTTTTAAGGTGGTTATTAGCTACTCTACAAAAGATATACAGTTTGTTGAACAAGTTCAGCAAATGCTTGTTAGCACTTCAATTGATGTATTTGTCGCAGAACGTTCTGTATTACCGGGTCAATCACTTTCATCCGAAATAATATCTGCAATTAAGTCCTGTGATCTGTTTGTATTACTGTGGAGCAAGAATTCTCAGAGTTCTGAATGGGTACCTCAGGAGATCGGAATCGCTAAGGCCGCAGAAAGGCAAATTATTCCCTTAATGCTTGAACCGGGCCTCGAACCTTCAGGCTTTATCAGGGATATAAAATACCTATCGGTCCACGATGACCCCGAGAAATCCTTAGCTTGGCTACAACAACACGTTTTAGACCGCAGTCAGAATAAAGAGGTAACCGATTTTTGGACGCTTTTGGCAGTTATAGGCATACTGTATTTAGTCTTTCGTAAATGAAATCTCCTACAATCATAAAAAGTTATGTGGAGGATGGAACAAAGCAGATAGGTCGAATTTGCAAACTAATTATCTTGTTGTCGAAATAATTACTGAAAAAGGAATTTTTATGGACAACAAAGAAATTCACGAGTTGTTTAAACATGCCTACGAATTCGAACACCAGCGTAAAGATGCAATTAATTCTCGTCTGAGTCTGGTCTTCACCGCGCTTACAGTAATAATCGGAGGAGTAACTTATTTCATCAACAATATAAATTTCACCCCAATAAACGCTCTGAAAATCTTTTTCTTCATATTATTGACCATATTATTAATAATTATCGCATTCGCATTTTACTATCTTTTTAGGTGTTTGTTTTTCTATGAGTATCGCTATGTCTCAAGGCCTAATTTGATAAACAATTACATTACAGAGTTAAGAAAATATAAAGAAAAATCGAGTGACCCAATTGATATTGGCAGCGAGGTAGAGGATTTCCTGAAATCCCAGTATTGTGATGCTGCCTCAAAAAATAGGTCTAATAATAAAATCAAAAATGGATATTTCATACGTTCCTTAATGGCTGTTTTTCTTGCGGCAATTTTTGTTGCATTTTTAGCCATACCTTATTATGCTCTGAAAATAACTGAACCCGTAAAAAGCATTTATGTAAATATGAAAAATTTATCGGAGATTTCAAAAATGCCAAATGAAGATCAAAATAAAGATTATGAGGATACGTCAATACCTGAGCCTGTGGAAGAGCCAGTGAAACCTCAGCGTCCACCAGTTGAGGATATCAAAGAGGCAGAGATCGTTGACTCTGAAATCGAAACAAGAATGGACAACGATCAATGATCAAGCCGCGCCTGTTGCAACAGTTGAATAAAAAACCAGGTAGAACGTACAAACTTTCTTGAAGGTATCTCCACATTATTTTTTAGCTAAGAACATTCAATCCTCTTTCGACCGCATATTGGCGAACGGATTCGATTTCCTCGAAGGTCGGCCTGCGGTTTATTTTCGGGTGTGAGTCGGCTTTGTAGCAGGGACGGTACTGGTCCATAACGTTAATGGTAGTTGAAGTGCTAATCTGCCCTGCTAAAAAGTCTATAATCTTGAAACTGCCGGCTAAGTTCTCCGGCAAGACCAGGTGTCTGACCAAAAGGCCTTGTGTCGCAAGACCATTTGTTACTTGAAGGTCACCGACCTGGCGGTGCATCTCTTTGACGGCAGCAAAATTCACCTGCGGATAGTCGGACGCAGAGGAAAGCTCCTCAGCAACTTCAGGGTTTGAATACTTCATATCCGGCATATAAATATCCACAAAACCATCAAGTAATTTGAGAGTTTCAACACAATCATACCCGCCAGTATTATAGACTGTTGGTACTGTCAGGCCGTCCTTCCTGGCCAATTCAATGGCAGCTGTAATAGCTGGAATAACGTGTGTCGGAGTAACGAAATTAATATTGCTGCACCCGTAATCCTGCAATTCGAGCATAGATTGAGCCAACCGCTCGATTGACATCCGGCGGCCGTGCCGACGATGGCTGATATCGAAGTTCTGGCAGAAAACACAACCCAAATTACAGCCGGCAAAAAATATAGTGCCCGACCCCCCGCTGCCGACGAGAACGCTTTCCTCGCCGAAATGGGGCCCCACAGAGCTGACCACCGGCATCTCCCCGATTCCACAAAAGCCGGTTTCGCCCTTTCCGCGATAGACCTCGCACCTGCGCGGGCAGAGTGTGCAGGGATTCATACAGTCCCACAACTGCTGAACGGGCTTACTAAATGAACCGATATTAGCCGGCAAAGACGTCATAGTTTCGTATTTCGTATGTCGTATTATGTTCGAGGTCCTGCTCACCGTAGATTTATGCAGGACAATTATAGCATACTCCTTTAATTTAACAATTTCTTACGCAATGCCGCAGGCAAAAAACACCCTGGATTCAATAAATAATGCAAGGCTCAATATTATTGCAGAAAAAGCAGATTTAAGGTACACTGCTTTTTTCGGTACAAAAGATAGAGTTATGCAAAATTGAGGTTAGGCATATATTATTTAAGAAAATCAGGTCTTTGGTTTTCTTTAATAATCAAATAACTGCTTGCTTCACAAGAATTTACTGTTTGAAAAGAAAAAATAAAAAGTCCAATTTTTTCTTCTCAAAGTATGCCTAACCTCCATTTTGCAGAAGCCTTTAAAAAAGAGCTAAAATGACGGCAAAAAAGGCAAATTTAGCAGAACAGGATTTTGATTCGGCGCATCCCATAAATAAACTGCGAGAGCTCAACAAGCCGAAGGAGCACTCGGAGCAAAGGCAAGATTCGCTTGCTCAGCGATTAAGAGCCGGCGACCGTACAGCAGCAGCCGAGCTTGTTGATATATATTACAAACAGATTTATTTGTTTATGAGGAGACTCGGCCATGACCGCCAGGTCAGTGAAGACCTGACGCAGGAGAGCTTTCTCAACGCCTGGCACCATATTGGCCAGTTGAGAGACGGCAAAGCGCTAAATGGCTGGCTCTATCGCATTGCCGGCAACGTTTCAAAACTGTACTGGCGTAAGCACAAGGGCAGGAAAACGGCCACCCTTGAAGGATTTGATGTCCCTGACAATACTAATGCCCAGCTCGATCAAGTCGAGCGTAACGAACAGTTGGAGCAGTTGAAAAATGCTGTTGCAAGGCTGCCCATAAAATTGAGACAAACGATTGTTTTACATTACATACAGCAGTTGACTATCGCCGAATCCGCCGATGCAGCAGGCGTTAGAGAAGGAACTTTCAAAAGCAGGCTAAACAGAGCATTAACTGCTTTGAGGAAGCAGGTTACTTAAACGGGCTCCAAGGAAAAAGAAAGCCGCAATGGGAAAAGAAGAGCTGAAAGAGTTATTGAATAAATTACCGGATGTAACAACAGAACCGGTTCCCCAGCGTCTTGGCGAGGATATAAAACGCCAGATCCCGCACAGACTTTCGCCCCACAGGGTAGGGATGGATACCATCAACATTATAATTGACCTGAGAATAAATAAACTGGCTGCGGCGGCAGCTATAATCATAACAATAGTTTTTTGTGCTACCTTCCTTGGCGGCAGGGACTCGGCAGGCGGCAGTGTACTTCAGGACAGTATGCTATTGATAAAATATTGGGGGGCTCCCGATACGAGCGACATATCAGCCGGAAGAGCAAAATACGAGCATTTGCTTGGCCGGGGCGAAGACGTTGTATGGTACGGAGACCGGCTCGACCCGAAGGACAGCGGTGCAGTGCTGATGCAGCGCAAGCTTCCAGATGGTAAGTATGAGGTAATGTTCGTTGACGGGCGTGAAAGAGAAGTAACTGCCGAAGAATTAATACCACTGCTGACCAGGATGCTGCAAAAGAAAACGAAATAATAACTATTGCAGCAGAAAAAATGCCCATTTATCGCTTGAATCGCTGCCGATTATATGGTAGCATTTTAGTATGGATTGTAGTTTCTGAAAAACTTATTTCTTCACGGCAGGCAGAAGGATTATTATCATGAGGAGCCAAAGAGGGTTTACCCCGTTAGAAATTAGTCGAATTCAGAAAGTGCAAGGGTTTCGTGTGGCATTTCTAACGGGGTTTACCTTGATAGAACTTTTGGTAGTGATAGCCGTTATTGCGTTGTTGATGGCGATACTGATGCCGGCACTGGAAAAGGTAAGGCAGCAGGCAAAGGCCGTTATGTGCCAGTCCAACCTGAAACAGATGGGCGCTGCCGCTGCAATGTACACGAACGATAACGACGGCTATTTCCAATACGGTAATTGGCCTCCAACACCTGGTGCGACAAAAACACATCGTACCCATTGGGCATCGGCGTGGGAGTCGTACTACAGGGACGCTGACCTGCGCTGCTGCCCAACGGCCCCGAAATCAAAATCCCAGTACGATGAGAAGGGCCGGCGTACGAATGCCAGGTGCCCCTTTGTTGGCTGGGGCATTCGACCTGGCGGTGACGAGGACCAGTGGGTTAGAGGAGGTCATTACGGAAGCTATGGCATAAATGGCTTCGTTTTGAGTAGGCCATGTCCGAACGATGATATCTACTGGAAGAAGGATAATGTTAAAGGCGCAAATCGTGTACCTTTGCTTTTAGATAGTGATTGGATTGATGCCTGGCCGTCGGAAACCGACACACCTCGTGAATATGAAGATGAGCCTTTTAATACGTCAAGTAATATGGGGCGTTTCTGCATCAACCGCCACGAGGGCTATACAAACTGCGTTTTTTTGGATTTCACAGTCAAGAAGGTGGGGCTTAAGCAGTTGTGGCTGCTGAAGTGGCATCGGCAGTACAAAACACACTATGCAATCACTAACCCTGTGGACTGGAGCTATGGAAGCGGCTGGATGGCAAAATTTAAAGAGTTTGACAGCCCCCCCTAATCGAGAAATCGACTGTTGTACGGAAAAAAGGCCGGTGCTTCGGGGCTGGCTTTTCCTGCTGGTTGGTGCTTTTTGAAAATTTTTTTTAACAGAAAAAGGCTCCTGCAAAATTGAGGTTAGGCATATACTATTTAAGAAAATCTTTTTTTTGATTTTCTTAAATAATCACCTAACTGATTATTAAACAATGACTTACTGTTTGAAAAGAAAAAAACAAAAAACGATTTTTCTCTTTTAAAAGTATGCCTAACCTCAATTTTGCAGAACTCATTAACAGAAGGCAAAAGGAGTATTATCATGAGGAGCCGAAGAGGGTTTACCTTGATAGAGCTTTTGGTGGTGATCGCTATTATTGCGCTATTGATGGCGATATTGATGCCTGCTCTGAACCGCGTGAAGAAACAGGCACAGTCTGTTTCCTGTCAGGCAAAACTGAAACAATGGGGCCTTATATTCAAGTTGTACACAGATGACCACGAAGGCTACTTCAATAACAGGGACGTCAGTGGGGGGCTGTGGATGACTGCGCTGCAGTCGTACTACAAGGATGATGCGAAGATGCTCCTGTGCCCGACGGCCACAAAACTCATGCAAAACGCCTCCGATTGGGGAACCTACAAGGCCGCCTTTCTCGACGATTACGTTTTCAGCTATGGCATCAATTCCTGGACTAACTCCGTGGAGGTAGACCGCGGAGCACGTTTGGTGGAATGGTTCTGGAGGAGTGTTCAGAACAATACAACTGTAGTACCTGATACCAGGAAGACCGCCGGCAGACCGGTTAGTACAAATAGGATACCGGTGTTCGGCGATTCCACGTGGTATGATGCCTGGCCTCGCCACACCGACGAGCCGATGCCGGTTATGGACGGCTTCGGGATTGGCGACCAGGGCACATCCGGGGAAATGAATCATTTCTGCATCGACCGGCACAACGGTTTTGTTAACATCCTCTTTATGGACTGGTCCATCAGAAATACCGGGCTCAAAGAGTTGTGGACATTGAAATGGCATCGTGCATATATCACAAGCGGTCCGTGGACGAAAGCCGGAGGGGTCATGCCCAGCGACTGGCCGGTCTGGCTCAGAAACTACAGAGACTACTGAGAGAATAGACCTCAAACAAAAAAGACCGGTCTTTCGGGGCTGGCCTTTCTTACTGGTTAGCGCTTCTTGAAAACTTGTTTTTTTTAACAAAAGGCTTCTGCAAAATTGCAGGTTAGGCATACTTTGGAAAGAAAAAAACATTTTTTGTTTTTTTCTTTTCAAACAGTAAGCTCTTGCACAATGAACAGTTACAGGATTATTTAAGAAAATCAAAAAAACAATTTTCTTAAATAATATATGCCTAACCTCAATTTTGCAGAACTCATTTTAACAAAAGAACGGAGTACCATCATGAGCAAGCCCAGAGGATTTACCACGTTAGAAATTAAAATTCCTGATGTACACAGATGACAACGATGGGCGTAAAAAACAAGTAACTGACGAAGAATTAATACCACTGCTGACCAGGATGCTGCAAAAGAAGACGAAATAATAACTATTGCAGCAGAAAATTTTGCCTATTTCTCCCTTGAATTGAGACCGGTTTTATGGTAGCATATTTCGGTGTGGATTGTAGTTTCCGAAAAACTTATTTTTTTAACAGAAATGGGAGTATCATCATGAGGAGCCGAAGAGGGTTTACTTTGATAGAGCTTTTGGTAGTGATCGCTATTATTGCGCTATTGATGGCGATATTGATGCCCGCACTGGCACGGGTGAAGAAACAGGCACAGTCGGTTGTCTGCCAGGCGAGACTGAAAGAGTGGGGCCTTATGTTCAAGTTGTACACAGATGACAATGACGGCTATTTCAACGAAGGCTGGGGTGTGGGTGAGACAACGCTGTGGATGAACGCTCTGCGGCCATACTACAAGGATAACTGGAAGATGCTTGTATGCCCGACGGCAACGAGAGTTATGGCAAGTGCGGCTGACTGGGGTACATTTAAGGCCGCCCAGCGAAATGTTGCCACGCCCGGAGGTGGGTCCTACTTATACACATTCAGCTATAGCATAAACTCCTGGACCAACTATATGCACAGTGACCGCGGCGACCGTTGGGAAGAATGGTTCTGGAAAAATACACAGAACACTACAACTGTAATCCCTGGGACTCGGACTCCCGCTGGCAGACCAGTTAGTACAAATAATATACCGGTATTCGGTGACTCCACCTGGCATGACGGCTGGCCACGTCACACCGACCAGCCGGTGGAGAATATGGATGCTTTCGGGATAATGGACCAGGGAACATCCGGGGAAATGAACCATTTCAGCATCAACCGGCACAACGGATTTATTAATATGCTTTTTATGGACTGGTCCACTAGACGTATAGGGCTCAAGGAGAACTGGACATTGAAATGGCACCGTTCGTTTGATACAATGGGCCCGTGGACAAGAGCCGGCGGGGTCACGCCCAGCGACTGGCCGCGATGGCTGCAGCGCTTCAAAGATTACTAAAAAACACCTGTTACAAAACAAAAGGCCAGTCTTTCAAGGCTGGCCTTTCTTGCTGGCTAAGGACTCTTAAAAAGGAAATTCTCAAACACGGAGAATAAAGATATCATTATGCGCAAAAAAGAGGGATTCACCCTGTTGGAAATTAAGATTCCTGCTCGAAAAAGTGGAAGATTTCTAATGGACCCCGTTAGTCCTAAGGACTCCGCCGCAAGGCGTCCCTTACGGGACTTTCGGAGAAAAAACTTCTCTAACGGGGCGGGCTTCACACTAATAGAGCTTTTAGTGGTAATCGCCATTATTGCGCTGTTGATGGCCATATTAATGCCGGCACTACAACGCGTAAAAAAACAGGCACGAATGGTTGCCTGCCAGGCAAAACTAAAACAATGGGGCGTTATCTTTTCAATGTATGTTGATGATAACGATGGCAAGTTTATGAGGAGTCTCGGGTATAATATTGAGGGGTTTATGTGGATAGAAGCGCTGCGCCCGCTCTACCGGGACCCTAAGCTGCGCCTCTGCCCAATGGCCGCAAAAATAGAGCAGGAGGAAAGGCCGCTTCGATTTAAGGCCTGGAGCTGGAGCGGTGATGACGGCAGCTACGGGATAAACGACTGGGTTTATGATCCGGCGCCGGGAAGAAGTCCGGGTGGACGGCCGGCTGAAAATTTCTGGAGGACTCCCAATGTTAACGGCGCAGGTAATATACCGGTGCTTTTAGATGCCGCCCACCCTCATGGCGGTCCAGAAAACACCGACCCACCACCGGAATATATGGATATACCACCGGTTTGGGGAGCGGGAAAT
>Ga0315544_1002986_pt1 | contig 11499 bp, 8 predicted proteins | sample SalMarSW160130MG_2_FD_202543 | JGI IMG/M metagenome (GOLD analysis project Ga0315544, IMG submission 202543) | Salt marsh sediment microbial communities from the Plum Island Ecosystem LTER, Massachusetts, United States - Salt Marsh Sediment SW1601-130 ... | reverse complement strand
TGCCAGTACCACTGCGCCAACATTCAGGTCCAGGGTCTCCTCTTGCATGTCGTGATCAATGGCATTTGCTTCACAGACTTCTACACACTGAAGGCACTCAGAGCATATCGAACAGCTGAGACACCTCTTCGCCTCCGCGATCGCCATCTCTTCCGTGAAGCCACGGTCGATCTCGCAAAAGCTGGTCCTTCTTTCCTCCGGAGGCTCTTTCAGCATCACTTGCCTGGGTTGTTTTTCTACCTTCTCGCGAAGTTCAGTGATTTTTACCTCTTCGATTTCACGGCCAATCTTGAGGTCTTCACCCCGCAGGTATCTGTCGATCGACACCGCTGCCTCGTTGCCATGTTGGACCGCCTCCACTACGGAAGCCGGGCCGGTCACGATGTCACCGCCTGCAAAGACACCAGGTATGCTTGTCTCAAGAGTCATGGGATCGGCTTTGATAACGCCGCGATCCTGCTCTAATTGTTCAAAGCCGGTCAAGTCCGACCTCTGGCCAACCGCAATTATTAGGGTGTCGCCTTGAATCAAGGGAGAGGAACGATCTTTATCAAACTTGGGGCTGAATCTCCCACCCTCGTCATAGACCGAGATACAGACACTGGTTTGCAGACCAGCTACTCTTCCGTTCTCCGTGACGATCTTATCTGGGCCCAGGCATGGGTGGACTACCACACCTTCCTCCTCAGCCTCCTCAATCTCCCAATCGTGTGCCGGCATCCTATCTCTAGATTCCAGATCTCTAGTCTCTAAGCAGACCAGATGGACCTCTTCAGCTCCTAGCCGGAATGAGCTCTTAGCACAGTCTATCCCCACGTTGCCGCCACCGATGATGACCACTTTCTTGCCAAAGCTATCTGGCTTTGCGCCAATCTTCGCATCGCGCAGGAACGGCAAGCCGTACAAGACACCGGTGGAATCCATCCCTTCCAGTGGCAGCTTCGCTGGATCTTGTGCCCCAATCGCGATGTAGATCGCGTCGAAATCTTGTCTGAGTTCGTCAAACGTCATGTCGCTTCCTACTCTGGTGCTTGCCCTAAGCGCCATCCCGCGCGCAAGGATACGATCGATGTCGTACATGGCGCTCTCCATCGGAATCCTGTATTCGGGCAAACATGAAATCATCATTCCCCCGGGAGTGTCGGAGGCGTCAATAATCGTGGTTGGGTATCCCATCTCCTGAAGTCGGAGCGCGCATGTTAAGCCTGACGGTCCCGCCCCAACCACAGCCACCTTTTCGTTCTTGGTCGGTTCAACCGGATCAGGCCTCTCTTCTCCGTTCTCAACGGCGTAGTCGACCACAAATCTCTTCAGTGATCGGATAGCAATGGGCTCTTCGACTTTCCTTCTGAGGCACTCCTGTTCGCATGGGTGGTGGCATACGCGACCGCAAATTGCAGCAAACGGGTTCCTTTCCCTAATCACGGCTAGGGCTTCACTGAACTTGCCTTGAGAGATTAGCTGGACATATCCCTGCGCATTAACCTTCGCCGGGCAGGCAACCTTGCAGGGCGACTTCCCGTTTAGCTTGTCGATGGTGAATGCGTTCGGTATTGCCTGAGGATATGGCCTGTAGATGGCTTTTCTCTGCGAGAGGCCCAGGTTGAACTCATCAGCCAACTCTACAGGGCATGCCGATTCGCACTCCCCACATCCCGTACATTTCTCCAGATCGACGAATCTCTTGTGCTGCCTGACTCGGACCCTGAAGTTACCTGCCTTTCCGTCTATCTCGTCTACCGTGGAATAGGTAATGAGGGAAACATTTGGGTGTCTGGCGACCGTGACAAGTCTAGGTGCCATTGTACACATGGCGCAGTCATTGGTGGGAAACGTCTTGTCCAGCTGGGCCATCACCCCACCGATTGCGGGGCTCTTCTCCACAAGATAGACCTTGAACCCGGAGTCAGCCAGATCCAAGGCCGCCTGCATGCCGCCTATGCCTCCGCCGACTACAAGCACTGCCCCGATTTTGTCGGTTATTGCTGGCATCCTGCCTCTTTCAACGTATCGCGTTTTCCGTTGCCTAGCGGGGCATACACTGCTCATAGTCACTCACGTGACGCGTTTTTTGCTGAAAGAACCCTTTTAGGCATCCAATCGTAATTTTTGGCACGTTCGTGCACGTTCGTGCTTGTAACTATTTTCACAAGTTCTTATACCAAACTTCTTCGCTTTTGTCAAGGAGCAAGAAGATGGTGAACAGGCCCACCATAAATAACCCTCTCTCTTCGACAGCCCGACACTTCTCCATTAACTTATTGATTCCTCCTGGTTAAGGTAACGTGACCCAGAGAAAGACTCACAAGATGAGCCTCTCGCAAAGACGCGGAGAACGCCAAGGAGAGCAAACAACAGGGTGAAACAATGGTACTAAATATGTATTATGTATTCCTGGCGATCCCTGTCTCCTCTGCGGTAGAATACTCTTTAACCCCGGAGGCCACGGAGTACGCAGAGGAGTCCTTTTGTGAAGTTTCTAAACCATGAATTATGGCTTTCTCTGCGTCCTCTGTGTACTCTGTGGTAAGATGTCTATGCCTTCAAACCCATATTTCTGTTTTTTTAGCAATCTTAGCGTCTTGAGTAAGTGAAACGAACGGGCGAGAGAAAGGGAATTCGGCAAGGTATTGGTTTTCATTAAGTAATTACTAAATGAAAAATATTGCTGGGGAAACTCCATGGAAATATCTAAAAGCTGCTTGCCGCTATTGGTTATTATTCAGGTAGAGGTCTATCCCCCGCGCAGCGTCATGGCCGTTGGCAATGGCCGTAATAACGTTCGGCCCCTGGATCATGTCCCCACCGAAGAAGAGCCAGGGGAGGTTGCTCTGGAAGTGCTCGTTTACCTTGATCCGTCGCCCCTCGTACTCCAGACCCTCCTTAATCTCGTCTGATAGAAAGGTCTCGTCTAAACTCTGGCCAATCGCTTCCACTATCATGCTACCCTTGATGAACAGAGTATCTTCTTCGTTCACCGTGGGGTTGAATCTTCCCTGTTCGTCGAAGACCGAGGTACACTCGACCGTATGCAGACCCTTAATCTTTTCCCCCTCTATCTCAATTCGGTCCGGGGATCGTCCAGGGATGATCGATACACCCTCTTCGCGGGCCTCAACGATCTCGTTACGGGTAGCGGGCATGATCTGTTCGGTTTCCAGACATGTTGCTGTGAGGTTGACTTTGCCGTATTGGCCTTTCTGCAAGCGAGCAAGGCTTCTAGAGATGTCCATTGCAACATCTCCTCCACCAATGACAACTATCTTGTCGGTGACCTTAACCTCCTTGCCACGGGTGATGTCCCTGAGAAGGTTGACCGCCTGGAAGACATCCTCGTGATCGGTTCCCTCGACACGAGTACTGCGTCCCCCCTGCAAACCCGCCGCAACGTAAACGGCGTCATAGTCCTGGTGAAGCTCATCCAAGGAGAGGTCTTTGCCGATCCGCGTGTTACACTTGATCTTCACTCCGATCGACTCGATGTACTCGATGTCCTTATCCAGACCCTCGTAAGGCAACCTGTATTCAGGGATTCCGTAACGCGTCATGCCACCAGGCTTTTCCTTCTCCTCAAAAACTGTCACTTCGTACCCCATCAAGGCGAGATAGTACGCAGCAGATAGACCAGCCGGCCCTCCACCAACGATCGCTACCTTCTTACCGTTTGACTTTATGACCTCAGTCTCCAGAACGCGCTTGTAATCCTCCCTAGGGATTTCATCTATAGCGTAGCGTTTTAGCCAGCGGATGGAAACAGGATCGCCACGGTTACCAAGGCCACAGGCTGTCTCACAGTCATGGGTGCAAACCCGTCCGCACACATCCGGCAGTGGGTTTGTCTTGTAGATGTCTCGAGCAGCCTGCTCGGGGTTGTCCGACCATATGGCGCGGATATAGTCGCTTATGTTCATGTGAGCTGGGCAGGCCTCCTCGCACAGCGCGCACTCAAAGCAGCGAGCTGCCTCATTCAGTGCCTGCTCTTGGGTGAAGCCACGCACTATCTCCACAAATGAGTTGATCCTCTCATCGGCTGGCACGTGTTCCATCTGCTGTGCCTGACCCTCAAATTCAGCAAGACAGAAATCAAGGTCTGAAGAAAACCCCTTTTGCCCCAGTTTGCGGTGGTTGAGGCTAGCCTGGAGGTCGCTGTGTTTCTCGACGAATGCCTCGTTCGCCGATGCCTCGTTCTTGCCTAAGACGGCTACAAAGCTATCTGTGGCGTGGTCAATATGGATGAAGTCCTGTGACAGGCTTAGGCTACCACTGATGCAAACGTCAACACATAACCCGCAGTAGGTACATCTACCATAGTTGAACTGGGGCCGTTCGCCCTTATCCCCCTGTTTGGGCTTTGCCTCTACGCCCGGGACTTCCACCATCGTAATAGCCTGGCAGGGGCAAATGTCGGCGCAGTTGCCACAGCCGGTGCACTTATCAATATCATTTCTGTGGAACCCGCGATAACGCTCGGAGATCTCAAGCTTTTGAAACGGATAAGTAAGGGTTTGGGGCTTCTTGAACAGGTATTTCAAGGCGGCAAACGGACCTAGCACACTCCCCTTGTTTCTGGTCATTATATCACTCCATTCATAGCTCTTATCCTTCTTCCTTAGCGGTCAATCTCCGGGGCAGCGATATTCAAACTCAACAACATGTGACCGACGTCGGCGATGTTCATTCCCTGAAGAAGCTTCTCCAGTACCAGTATCCCGTGAGGGTAAGACGGAACACGATAGGCCATGCGGTAGATCTTATCACTCCCGTCGGAGACGGCGTACACTCCCAACTCGCCCCGGGCGGACTCCATCCTCACATACGTCTCCCCAGTAGGGATCTTCCACTTGAACGGGTTCGGTGGCCGGTGCCAGGCAGAGCCCTCGGGCATCTTGTCCAAGACTTGCCTGATGATTGAGATGCTCTGCTCCATCTCTTTTCGGACGACCATTGCCCGGGCATAGGAATCTCCGTCATCCATAGTCGGTACTTCGAAATCCATGTCCGCGTATGCCGCGTAGGGCTCCTCTTTCCTCACGTCCCTTTCTACTCCAGTAGCGCGAAGATCTCCTCCGGTCACTCCAAGACGTACAGCCTCCTCTTGAGAAAGCACCCCCACGCCATCCACTCGCCTACGAAAAACGCGGTTGTTAAAGAAGACAGCATCATAGTCCTTGAGACTGTCTTCCAACCCGCCTAAAGTCTGCTGCATCTTCTCCGCAAACCCGGTTGGCATATCCCGGCGCACGCCACCCGGCCAGATATAGATATGGTAGACCCTGGCGCCGGCTATCATATCGAACAGATCGATGAAGTAATCGCGCTGCGCCATCGCCCAATGCCCGATCGTATCGAAGCCAAGCTCGTTGGCATACGCCCACAGCCAGAGCAGATGGGAGCTCAGCCTGGACATCTCAAGGACCATCGTCCGGAGGTACTGAGCACGGGGAGGAACCTCCAGACCGGCCAGCTCCTCAATTGCCATCGCATAGACCTGCTCGCAAGGATCGGGATCCATGACGTTGATCCGGCAGACATAGGGAAACCCCTGAGTATACGTGCAGTTCTCCAGCAGCTTCTCGAACCCGCGGTGAAGGAAGCCTGGATTGGCGACCGCCTTCTGGATCGTATCGCCCTCCACAGTTAGGGTAATGCTGAAGTTTCCCACCATCCCGACGTGCTGAGGGCCAAAATAAAGCGTCAACTGCCGTTCCCCGTCCTTATTCATGCTCGAACGTCCTCTCCGAGTACTCTTTTGTGTCGAAGTCCTTTCTCATCGGTGGTATCTCCTGCCAGTTGGTCAGCAAAAAAGGTGTTAATCGATTATTGCCGACAAACTCCACCCCAAACATCTCGTGGATTTCCCGCTCATAGGTCTGGGCGTGTTCAAAGAGTGGGACGATGCTCAAGTAGGTTGGGTTGGTCCTATCGATTCTTGTCTTGACGATTGCGTGGATGCCATCCTGATACGTGGCGAGGTGATAAAGGAGCTCAAACTCACTTTCTTCTAACCAGTCCACACAGGTGATAAAGGACAGATGTTGAAAGCCTTGCTCCTTCATGAAGGCAATAAGTGAGAAAAGGCTATCCTTGGGTAAAGTAACGATTACTCGCTTCTCCCTTGGCACGGTGACCAGGCACGACTCATAGCGCTGCTCTATCTCCTGTCTTATGGTTTCTTCTATCATGCTGTCACCGCCACCGAGCCGGGTATACTCTCGATAAACTCCTTTCCTAGTACCCTCTCCTGATTTTTCCGGTAATACTCGATGTTCTCTTTGTATCGTTTGTAGCCATCGACCATTTCCCCATCTATCATCTTCCACAGCTTGGTCACAGCGATGAAGATGGCCTCAGGGCGCGGCATACACCCAGCGATCCACCCATCGATAGGGATATACCTGTCAAGATGGTTGATCGTGTTGTAGGAGGTATAGTAAAGACCCCCGTCAATAGGGCAGGAGCCAAATGCGACAGCATACTTGGGATCCGGCATTTGGTCATAGGTGGTGACAATGTACCCCAGGGTCTTGACCGAGACATAACCGGTGATCAAAAACAGGTTGGCTTGTCTCGGGGTCGCCATTGGGATAACCCCAAACCGTTCGGCGTCCCAACGGGACGTGATCACCGGTGGGATCTCAATGATCCCACAGCCGGTGCAAAAATACGTCACCCAGAGTGAGTACTTCTCACCCCATTTGTGCGGGTCTTTGAGCGCCTTTTTTATGTCTGCCCTATCCATGAGCATCAGCCCCCTATGATCATCACGAGTATGAGTCCTGACAACGCGAATAACGTTGGCCACTTCCAGCAGTATTTGAGGGCCTGATCGATCCGGAATCGAGGGTAGACCGCGCCGATAAATACCCCGATTAAGAACACAGCCAACATCTTGAGAAAGAACGTCCCCAGGTTTGCGGCGCCTCCCAGGAATAGGTCCACGAACAAAGCAATAACGATAAACAGGTGAAGGGCATGCTCTACGGTAGCAAGGGCCAGGTACTTACCACCAAACTCCACCTGTGGACCGGACGCTATCTCCTGTGGTGCTCCCACGATGTCAAATGGGCGGATGCCCAGCATGACCGGTAAGACAAGGAACGTCGCGAGCGCCGCTAAGGGGAAACGGAAAACGCCCCAGGAGAGGATCGAGCCAGCCTGCATCTGCACTACGCTCAATAGGGAGGTCGTTTCTCCGTAGGTCATCACGGTCAGCAGAACCAACAGATAAGGGACCTCGTAGCCAAGGGCGAGGATAAGCTTACGGGAGACCCCAAGCGATGCGTTCGGGTTCCCCGATGCCCCTGCTGACAGCGCAATCCCCATTGGGGGAATCAACATTAGATAGATGATTAGCAATAGATCTCCAGACGAACTCAGTGGATGAATCCCTCCTGCTGGGATGAGCAACACAGTCGCCAGTGAACCTGCCACTGCAATGATCAATCCTGCATCGAAGATTAATCCGTGAGAAATGTTGCTCCGCTGGGTAAATAGCTTGACCAGATCGATCACCGGTTGATAGATCGGAGGCCCGTATCGTCGCTGGATGCGTGCGGTAACCTTCCTGAACAGCCCCAGGAAAAGAACCGAGATCAAAAGCGCGATAATCGGCAGAGCAATGATCCAAACGACTTGCATCAATGTAGTCACGGTTTCCACCCCAACAGCCCCATAAAGATTAGCACCGCCACGAACAAGACGATCCACGTCGCATATGTATTGACGTTCCCCGTGTAGATCTTCCTGAGCTGTTCAAAGAAGCCTGTACTCACCCCTGCTATCCACGCGTAGAAGTCGTCGATTCTATCTCGCAGGTACGGTCTGATTAGCCGATCCGCCTGATCATAGAACTTCACGCTGTGCTGATACTGTCCTACAGGCACCCGCGCACCGGCTGCGTAGTTGTCATACTGGCTAACCCTCTTCGATCTTCGCGCAAGTGAGAATACACCATACCCGACCAGGCCCGCGGCCAGCACTGCAAAGAAAATGTTCAACGTGTTGAGTTCTCCCAGCGCTTTCGGCACTCCAAACAGCCTCGTGTCAAGCGGGGTCACTCCTAGATGAGTCTGTATGGCAGAAACAGCTTTCAGTGGCATACCGGGAAGAACGCCGAACAGGACAATCAGACTACTGAGCACAATCATTGGCGCCCTCATCGTCCAAGAGACCTCTTTGACTTCCTTATACTGTTCAGGCACCTGGCCAAGGAATACATTATGCACCACTTTATAACCGTAGAGGACCGTTCCCCATGTACCGACTAGAGCGATGAACGCGAGGAACGGGTGGCCGTCGAGGATCAATCCCTTGTACAGCAACCACTTGGAGACGAAGCCAGACGTTAACGGGACACCGATCATCCCAAAGACAGCGATCAGAGAAGCGATGAAGGTCACCGGCATGCGCGTGCACAACCCCCCGAGCTGGGTGAGGTCGCACGTCCCGGTGCGGTACTCCACCGCCCCCACGGCGAGGAACAACAGCGAGACGCTCATCGCATAGTTGAGGGCATGGAAGATCCCTCCGGCCAGGGTAAGGGAGCCGGCGAGCGCCAGCCCAAGGATCATATATCCACCGTGGCCGATCGACGACCAGGCAAGGATCCGCTTGGCATCGTCGTGAAACACGGCAACGAAGACCCCGAACAGGATCGTGATCCCAGCGATCCATGCCAGGATGATCCCATAGTTAACCGGGCCGAAGCTCATCCGCTGCACGAGTGGAAGGCCGATCATCCCATACATCACTACCAGGAATCCATACACTCCCAGTCGGGTGAGCATCCCCCCGAGGACCACGGTGAACGGGGTCGGGGACTCGGTGTATGCATCAGGAAGCCATGGGTGAAGCGGGAGAAGACCGTTCTTAATCCCAAACGCCAGGCTGAACATGACAAGAATGAAGATCGCGTATCCAACCGTCGCTCCTGATAGCGCGGTCGCTAGCGCGACGATATCAACCATGCCGAACGACACGTACAAACTGACAATGGCGATCAGCATCGCTGAGGAGCCAACCACAGAGAAGACGATGTATTTCAAGCCTGCGGGAAGCGCCTTTCCCCCGCGGAAGCTGATCGAAAGGAACGTAGCGATGCTCATGATCTCCCACAGGATATAGAACGTGAACAAATCCCCACTAAGCACCACCCCAAGTATCCCCGCATTCACGAGGAGGAACAAAAAGTAGTAGAGATCGAGCCGCTTTTGATCTTTCATATAGGAGAACGAGTACACGAGCGCGAACAACCCGATCGCCGCCACAGCGATCCCAAAGAACCAGGACAGCGGCGTTAGTCGTAGCGAGAGATCGATCCCGACAAACGGCAGGTGCGCATATTGCACTGCGATCGTGCGTCCGTACAGGGTCGCCAGGGTCACGAGCGGGAACAAGGCCACCAGAAGCGAATACATCCCCCGTACCCATGGGCGCCCCCAGCCGATGAAAAGTCCGAAAAGAGGGGCGACAAGTATGATTATCAACAACAGTTCCAGGATCATCTCACAACGCTCCCAACACGGATTGGATGTATGCCGACCGTTCTACAAGGCCGTTTGCCGCCTCTTGTAACAGATGAGTGATTATGTGCGGATAGACCCCGATCGCCACGATCAGCGCCGCGAGGATGGTGATCGGGATGAGGGCGGAAAGCGGCAGTTCCATTCTCTTCCCTTCCGTTTCCGTCTCGGTGAAGAATAGGATCTGTAACAGACGCAAGAAGTACCCTACCTCGATCACCGTCGCCACGAGGATGAGAACGACGAGTCCGGTATAGGTCGCGCTGTGCTGTTGAAGCCCCACCCGCACGATGGAGAACTTGCTCATGAACCCGGCAAATGGGGGAACCCCTACCAAAGACAGAACTGCCACGGCGATCATGACTCCGGTGATCGGCATCTTACGACCCAATCCGGCAAAAGCGGACAGTTTCTTGGAACCCACCCGATAGATCATGTAGCCAACGGCCAGGAACAACAGCGACTTTGCCAGTGTGTGACTCACTAACTGAAACAGCGCCGCGAAGACCCCTGATTGGGTAGAGATACCGAATGCAAAAAGGATCAAGCCCATCTGTCCAATGCTGGAATAGGCGAGGAGCCTCTTTACATCCTCCTTCTGCCTAAATGCCGACATCTCTCCGATGAGCAGAGTAATCACTCCCACTACCGCGATCAGTGTCATGATTCCGTCGGCGTTGAACACAGTGTAGGTTACCCTAGCCACAGCGTACGCCCCGGTCTCGATTGCGATCCCTGACAGGATGGCGCTGACCGAGGACGGTGCAGAGGAATGGGCATCAGGAAGCCAGGCGTTTAAGGGAAAGATCGCCGCCTCTATCCCAAATCCAGCGATCAGCAACGCTAAGCTGATAAACAAGAAAGCGGGATCAGCCCCCCCTACCATGCTCGCAATATCGGCCATGTTAAGCGTGCCGAATAGGCCGTAAAGAAAGGCAATAGCGATGAGGATGAAGGCCGAGCCGATCGACCCTTGAATCAGATACTTAATAGCAGCCTCTGTACCCCCTCGATCCTTGTTATAAGCGGTCAGCGCATAGGAGGACAGGCTCAGTATCTCGAAGAAGACGAATAAATTGAAGATATCCCCCGTGAGCACCATTCCTGTACCTCCAGCGAGCAGGCAGAGGAGGAGCATATGGTATTTCTCCCTCGGCTCCTCCTGAATGTAGTTGACCCCATAAATGGCAACCAAGAGCCCAATCAGAGAAATAAGGATCGCCAACAGGAGCCCCAGCGGACCCACCACCAAGTTGATACACAACGGAGGTGCCCAACCACCGATAGAGACGATAATGGGCGCACTCATCACCTGGGGGATGAGAACGATACTGATGATCAGATTGGCAAGAAGAGCCAGCGCTGGAACATAATGAGAAAGCCGCTTGGAGACCAGCCCAAACAAAGGAATGGCAAAGGCCCCGAGAAAGGGAATAGCGATCAATAACGAAGCTACCATTTCAGCCCCTTTATCTTCCTGAGATCAAGCGTTCCATGGTGCTGATAGACCTTAACCGTAATGGAAAGGGCGAGCGCTAGTACCCCAACTCCTATTACAATCGCGGTTAGCACCAATGCTTGCGGTATGGGATCGACAAACTGAGCAGGCCCGAGACTCGTTCCTGTAAATATGGGGGCCTTCCCTCCTTTGATGTAACCGACTGAAATCAGCAGTACGTTTACTCCTGTATCGAGCAGATGAATCCCAATAATTACTTTGATTAGATTTCTCTTGACAAGGATGACGTAAAGCCCGATCAGGATTAACGCCGCTGCCCCAACGTAATACATAGAGTTATGAAGTACTTCCATCTAGCCTCTCCCGCTCTCCATAAGTCCAGCAACGATTCCCGCGAGCTCAGCCCCCACCTTGAGACCGATAGCAACGTACAGAACGGGAATCACCCCAGCGCTAAACAAGCTGTACGGAACACCTTTGTCGAGGAAATTGCTCAAGAAATACCCGCCCATAGCGAGG
>Ga0315544_1002985_pt1 | contig 11509 bp, 12 predicted proteins | sample SalMarSW160130MG_2_FD_202543 | JGI IMG/M metagenome (GOLD analysis project Ga0315544, IMG submission 202543) | Salt marsh sediment microbial communities from the Plum Island Ecosystem LTER, Massachusetts, United States - Salt Marsh Sediment SW1601-130 ... | reverse complement strand
CCCAGGCGTCGTCGTCGGGCCGGTCGAACTCGAGCAGCGGAATGGGCGGCACGCCGTCCGTCTCGAAGCACGGCGGCTGCCCGCTCGACTCGGGAACGGCGCGGATGCCGATCATCGGATGGCGCCGCACGACGGCCGCCAGGGCGGCTTCCAGCCGTTCGCGCGTCAACGGCCCCCGCACGCGTGCGGCAGCGGCGAAGTTGATGTTGATCGAGCGCTCGCCCAGGAAGAGCGCGGCCCCGATCTCCGGACGATGAAGCTGCATCAAACCGTCCTGACGAAAGCAGAGCCCGGCCTGTTCGGATCCGAATCGTCCGGCCCCGTGGGATCGCCCTCGCGCATCTTGGCCTGCGCTTCTTCGATCTCGATGGCGACCAGCTCCATCCGCACCAGGTCGTCGTCGCCAGCCGGGGCGTAGTCCTGTGGCGTCTGGCGCCCGGCGAAGTAGCGCTCCAGCATGGCCCGCATGACCCGCCGCTTGCGCTCTGGGTCCGAGACGCGGTGGCCGCGGCCGTAGGCCACCACGCTGCGGTAGTTGGCGGTGTGGTTGGTCTCGGTCCGAGAGGCCACCAGGCCGTCCAGTATGGCCACAGAGACGGTCACCGGCCGGCCGTCGCCGATGGCCCGCATCGTGGCGCTGGCCGGCGAGCCGTGGACGTACAGGTGGCCGAAGTCATAGAGGTACAGGAACGGGATGACGCGCGGCTCGCCGTTCTCCACGTAGGCGATGTGGGCCACCATGCCGGCCCGCAGGAACTCCTCGATCCGCTCCGGGACGGCTCGGTCCGGCTTGCGGTGGAGTGCTGTTCGGGCAGTCCGGGGGGCGGGGACGTGGCTGTTGGGGGCGTGCGCGTGCTCCTCTGTCATCGGCGGCTCCTCGATGGGATGGGCACGGCCAAGGATATCGCCGGCTCCCATCGGGTGGGCACATCCGCGGCCGGCGGGCTCTGGCCGGGCGCCGGTTCCCATCGGGTGGGCACATCCGCGGCTGGCGGGCTCTGGCCGGGCGCCGGTTCCCATCGGGTGGGCACATCTGCGGAGCGCGGCCCCAGAAGAGTGACTGCGGCTCACCTGTTAGTCGTGGACGACTGACACGCTGCTTAGCGGTGAGCGTCGTGGCTTGGTGCTAGCCGTGGGTGGCTAACAATCCCCACCCAGCGGCCCGTGACAGAGCAATCGACCGCCGATGTACCCACCAGGCGGGCAGTGGGCGCTCAGTCCGAGCCAGGGGGCCGCGGCCGGCGTCACGGGCGGCCGTGAACAGGGGGCAGCGGGCCTCCGTCCGGACCGCGGGCCTCCGTCCGGACCGCGGGCCTCCGTCCGGACCGCGGGCCTCCGTCCGGACCGCGGGCCTCCGTCCGGACCGCGGGCCTCCGTCCGGACCGCGGGCCTCCGTCCGGACCGCGGGCCTCGAGCCTGTGTCGCGGCGTCGCGGTCCGGGCAGCCGGACGCGCCTATCATTCGGTCATGAGCGCCGAAGCTGCCCGACCCGCCCGCGAGGCTCGAATCCTCGTCCTGTACCACTCCGAGACCGGCAACACCAGGCTCATGGCCGAGCTGGTGGCCGAGGGAGCGCGCAGCGTGCCGGACACGGACGTCCGCCTGCTGAGCGTGGCCGAGGCCGGCGCCGACGACATCCTCTGGTGCGACGGCGTGGCCCTGGGATCGCCGACCTGCCTGGGCACCGTGGCCTGGCAGATGAAGCGCTTCTGGGATGAGCTGGTGAGCCCGCTCTGGCCGCAGATCGAAGGCAAGATCGGCTGCGCCTTCTCCTCGTCCGGCGGGCTGCAGGGGGGCGGCGAGCTGACCTGCCTGGCCCTCATGACCATCCTGATGAACTTCGGCCTGCTCACTTTCGGCATCCCCGACTACGTCGCCCCCGGCCGAACCCTCCACTACGGGGCGGTCTGCGCCGGGCGGCCGCGCGACGACGCCGACCGCGAGGCCTGCCGTCGGCTGGGGCGGCGGCTGACCGAATGGGTCCAGACGCTGATCCTGGGTCGCGCCGAGCACTCGCCCCGGCTCGCGACCTACGACCGCCGGGTGTAGGCAGCCCGATGAGACCGGTCGTCGTCGCGGGCCACGTCTGCCTGGACCTCACGCCGGCTCTCGACTCGCCGCCGGCCGTCGAGCCCGGCCGGCTGATCGCGGTCGGTCCCCTGGCACTGTCGCCGGGCGGCTGCGTCAGCAACACCGGGTTGGGCCTGGCGGCCCTGGGGGTCCCCACTCAGCTCGTCGCCGATGCCGGCTCGGACGAGCTGGGCCGCGTCCTGATCGCCCTGCTGGACGCCTCGGGGACCGGAGCCGATACCGCCGGGATAGCCCGCCTGGATGGCCGGGTTACGTCGTACTCGGTCGTGGTGGACTTCCCCGGCCGCGACCGAACGTTCTGGCATCACGTCGGCGCCAACGCGGCCTTCGACGGCGGCGGGGTCGTCGAACGGCTCGAAGCCGCGACGCGCGACGGCCGGGAGCCGATCCTCCACCTGGGCTACGTGACCCACCTGCCCGCCTTGTACGCCGAAGGGGGAGCGGCCTTGATCTGCCTGGTAGAGGCGGCGAGGTCGGCCGGGGCGATGGTCTCCTTCGACATGGCCGAGATCACGCCCGGCACGGAGGCTCGGGCCGTCGATTGGGAGGGCCTGCTGGCGAGGGCTCTGCCGGCGGTGGACGTGATCAAGGCCAGCACCGACGACCTGGCGGCGATGATGCCCGGCCGGGAGGGGCTGGGGCCGGCCGAATGGGCGGACCTGCTGGTCGAGCTGGGGGCTGCCGTGGCCCTGGTCACGGCCGGTGCGGACGGCCTGGATCTGCGGACGGGATCGAAAGAGCGCAGCGAGGGCGCGGACCGCGCGCTTCGGACGGCAGGCGACGAGTGGCCGAACAGGCAGCTGAGCCTGCCGTCTCTGGCGACGGAGGTCGTGGCTACGACCGGCGCCGGCGACGCCGTGGCGGCCGGGTTCCTGGCCGCCCTCGCCCGGGGCCTCGACCCGGCCGAGTCGACGCTCCTCTCGGCAGCCGCTGCCGCGGCGCGCATCTCGGGCCGCTCGATGGACCAGGCGGACGAGCTCGCCGCCGCGTTCGTGCCGGCGGAAGAACCGCCCGGCGGCCGTCCTGGCTGGTCGGCCGGGCCGGATCGCGTCTACCACGGCCCATTCGACCGGAAGCCCAGCAGGCCCACGTGATAGCGTGGCGCCGTGCCCAGCTCTCGCCAGTACGTGACCGACGCCATCGTCCTCACCCGCTTCGACTATGGCGAAGCGGACCGGATCATGACCCTGTTCACGCCGGCCCACGGCAAGCTCAAGGTCATCGCCAAGGGCGTGCGCCGGACCACCAGTCGCCTCGGCGGAGCGCTGGAGCCGCTGGCCGAGCTGAGGGTGGCGCTGGCCCGCGGCCGAACCTTCGATGTCGTGACCCAGGTCCAGGTCAACCATGCCTGGCTGCGCCTGCGCGACTCGCTCGAATCGGCGGCGACGGCCTGGTATCTGGCCGAGCTGGCCGACCGCTCGATCGAGGAACGCCACGCGGCCGAGGGCCTGTACGCCCTGCTGCGCCGGGCCTACGAGCTGCTCGACGAGGGCATGGACCCGGGGCGGGTGGCCCGCTGGTACGAGATGCACCTGGCCGACGAGCTGGGCGTTCGGCCGGAGGTGGATCGCTGCGTCGAATGCGACCGAACCCTCGAGGCGGACGAGCGTTTCCGCTGGGTGCCGCCGCTGGGCGGCGTGCTCTGCCCCCGCTGTCCCGGGCCGCCCCACGAGCTGACCGCCCTCTCGGTCGAGGCGCTCAAGGTCCTCAAGGCCTATCAGCGCATGGACGCCGAGGCCCTGGCCGCCCTGCGCCTGCCGGCCACCGTGGAGAGCGAGGTCGAGCAGGCTCTGCGCGACTTCCTCCGCGTCTCCCTGGAACGCGAGGCCCGCTCCCTGCAGTTCCTCGACGAGATCCGCCGCGTCTAGGCGCCTTCTGCCTCCGGTGCGCCGTCGCCGGCTTTTCGAGACAGGGCGATGTTGACGCGCGAGGCGAGCTGTTCGGACGTGTAGGGCTTGTAGAGCAGGAGGGCCGTCTCCATGGTCGAGCTGAACATCTCTCCCAGCAGCTCGGGTGAGTAGCCGGAGGTGAAGAGGACCGCCATCTCCGGGTGGCTGGTCCGCAGCGCGCCGGCCAGCACCGGGCCCCGCATGCCGGGCAGCATCACGTCGGAGAGCAACAGGTCGATCGGCTCGATCCGCTTCTCCGCCAGCTCGCAGGCCTCCTTGCCGTTGGCTCGGACGATGACCTCGTAATCGAGACGGCGCAGCCATTCGGCCGTCGTTGCCGCCACGTTCGGGTCGTCCTCGACAAGCAGAACCGTCAGCGCTCGCGCCCCCGTCTCGGGCTGCTTCTGGCTCGACTTCGCACTCATGCTCGTCACCTCTGGGGGCCAGCATACCCCCGCCACAGCCGGCCGGGTATCCGCCATCGATCGGATAGGCCGCCCCCGGCCGGGCGGCGGATTCGGTGTAGCCGGGCGGTCGATTTCGCTGTAACGGGGGCCCGAATCGTTCGTTCTCTCGCGCACCGAAGCGCCCTGTGCGCCAAGAACGCCATCAACGACGAAAGGCAGGTACCACCACATGATTGCCCTGATGCAGAGCCTCGGAGTCGCCAAGCTGGTGGCGGCCGCCACTGCGGTCGCTGTGGGCGGGGCCGTCGCCACGGGCGCCGGGGCCACGATCGTGGCCGACGTCCAGGCGACCATCACCGGCACGGACACTCCCGCTCAGGTGCAGGCGCAGACGCAAGCCCAGTACGAGGGCTGGGACATGCTCCAGAACCGCGAGCAGACCCAGGCCCAGAATGGATCCGGCGAGTGCGCTCAGACCCAGGCGGGCGATGCGTCCCAGGCCAAGAACGGCGAGAACGGCTGCGAGCAGACCCAGACCCAGGATCAGACCAAGACCCAGACGCAGAACGGCCCCCAGGGCGAAGGCCAGGGCCAGGGTGAGGGCGATCAGACCCAGACCCAGGATCAGACCCAGACCCAGGATCAGACCCAGACCCAGGATCAGACCCAGACCCAGGATCAGACCAAGACCCAGACGCAGAACGGCCCCCAGGGCGAAGGCCAGGGCCAGGGTGAGGGCGATCAGACCCAGACCCAGGATCAGACCCAGACCCAGGATCAGACCCAGACTCAGGACCGCGACCGCGACTGCAGCCAGGACTGCAAGTGAGACGGCTCGGCGAGCCATGACGCAAGCCGTTCGATCCAGCAGCTCTCAGCTCCCAGGCCGCGATGGGGCGTTCAGCAGAGCGCCCCATCGCCCGTTCTCCGGGCCGGTGCGCCCGCGAGCCACGATAGACTGGCGCCGGGAACATGATGAATGGCTGATGAGATCGAGCAGCTCGTCCCACGCGCTCGTGAGGGCGACGAGGCGGCCTTCGCCGCCATCTACGACGCGTTCGCCCCGCGCCTCTACCGCTTCTTCTGCTTTCGGGTTCCCGGCCCCGAGCTGGCCGAGGACCTGACGCAGCAGGTATTCGTCAAGATGATCGAGCAGCTTCCCAACTACCGGCACCAGGGGGCGCCGTTCGCGGCGTGGGTCTTCCGGATCGCCCGCAACATCTGGATCGACCAGCACCGCACCAGCCATCCGGCCACGCCGCTCGAGTCGCTCGCCGAGAGCGCCGAAGGTGAGCCCGGCCCGGAAGAGCTGGCGCTGCAGGCCGTCGATTCGGAGCGGGTGAAAGGGGCTCTCTATCGCCTCCCCGACGACCAGCGCGAAGTGGTCGTCTGCCGCTTCTTCGCCGAGCTCTCGCCGGCGGAGACCGCCGCCCTGATGGGACGCAGCGAGGGCTCGGTCAGGGTCATCCAGCACCGGGCCCTGGTCGCGCTGCGGCGCATGCTGGCGCCCACGGAGGTGGCCCGATGAAGCTGCCGAAGCTGCCGTGGGGCGCCCGGGCGCCCGGCTCGAGCGAGGATTGGTCGAACCATGGCGAGGATTCGACGGCCGGAGCCATGCATGCCGCGGCCCGGCAACTCTCCCCCGACGAGGCCGCCCTGGACCGCATGTTCCAGGCCAGCCGCCAGGCCTTCCGCGAGGCAAGGCTGGAGCGCTCGATTCGCGAGACGGACCGGCCGCGCGCGCCGCGCCGCCTGAAGCTGGCCGCCGCCCTGTCCGTGGCGCTGCTCGCGGTCTCGGCCACGGGGGTCCTTGCCGCTGCTGAGACCGACCCGGGCGAACCGTTCTACCGGACCAGGCTTGCCGTCGAAGCCTTCTTCCTTCCGGGGGCGGGGACGCCGGATCGGCTGACGGCCGATCTCGATCGCGCCCAGGCCCGACTGAACGAGGCGCTCCAGGCTTCTACTACGGGCAACGACAACGCCGAGGCGGACGCGCTGGGAGCCTACGCCGACGTCGTCGGCTCGATGTCGGTCCCCAACGACGAAGCGCTGCGGCTCCAGATGCGCCAGCGCTTGGATCAGCAGCTGGCCCAGCTGCAGGCCCTGGGCGCCGGTGGCTCGTCGTTCGCCGAGCTGGAGCGAGCAATGAACAGAGTGGGGCAGCTCATCCAAGGCTCGGGCGGGCAGCCCACTCCCACGCCTGCTCCGACGGGCCAGGGCCCCGACGCCACGCCCAGCCACGGGCCCGGGTCGCCCGGAGGCGGCCCGCGGCCCAGCCCGAGCGGTCAGGGCCCGAACCCCAGCGGCAGCCCCGGCGACATGGGAGGCGACGGGCAGGGCTCAGGCTCGGGCGGACCGGCCGGGCCCCAGGGGCCCAAGTCATCCTGACCGTCCGCTGAGACGCGGCTGGCGCTCCCGGCGCGGCGCTAGCGGCGGCCTCGGTTCGGGCGCCGGCTTCTGTGTCGAGGCTCAGGCGACGGTCTGGCCGGCGCTTCTGACGCCCCGCTGGGGGAGCGGCGGTATTCGGCCAGCCGCTTGCGCATCAAGGCCTCGACGTCCTCGACCGGCATCTCCATGTCGCGGCCCAGGAAGAGGTCGTCCTGGCGAGTCCGCTGCATGAACCTGGCAATCGGCCCCAGGTGGTGCCGGGCCACGTACTCGTCGGGGTCCACGAGCTGGACTCGCACGATCCTCGGTGCGCCGGGAGGCGAGGCCGGGTCGCTGACCATCGCCACCTCGTCCCAGCCCACCGGCTCGCCGCCGGCCGGGAGGAAGCCGTCCCTGCCTACGACCAGGGCCACTCGATGCCGCAGGCGCTGGGCGGACGCGAACGCGAGACGGGCGCCGTAGGCGAAGAGGAACGAGCTGCCGCCCACGAAGCCGATGCCCAGCAGAGTCGAGCCGCTCTGGAGGTCGCCGATGCCCCACATGAGGCCGGCCGGGCCCAGGCACATGCAGGCCAGGCCGAACAGCAGATTGCCGAGCGCCCTGGGTCGATCGTCGGCTATCTCCACCGAGGGCCCGAGCTGGGGATGGTTCGTCTGCTTCGCGTCGGCCTGCCGGCCACTGCTCATGACTCTGCGCTCCATGTCGTCTCTCGTTCGAGGCTACGTCATGCGGATCATGCCCTACCGGGACAGTCGGCTGCCCTGTCTGGCGACGAGACTCCGCCCTTGGCGAGCGTGGTTCCGCTTGACGCTCGAGGCCTCGCGCCCGAGGGCGGCCCGCGCCAACCTCGTATGCGAGAATTGGCGCCCCAGGGAGTCGGCCGCATGCCAGCGCGTCGACCGCCTGCGCCCAGGAGACCCGCCAGTGACTGCCGCCAAGCCCATGACCCCGGCCGAGGACCCGGGACCGTCCGTCGCCAACCTCGACACGATCGTCTCGCTGTCCAAGCGACGCGGCTTCATCTTCCCCAGCTCGGAGATCTACGGCGGCATCAACGCCGTGTGGGATTACGGGCAGCTGGGCGTCGAGCTGAAGAACAACGTCAAGCGGGCCTGGTGGCGGGCCATGGTCCAAGAGCGCGACGACATCGTCGGCCTGGACGCCGGGATCATCATGGCGCCCCAGGTGTGGGTGACCTCCGGCCACGTCGCCAGCTTCACCGATCCGCTGGTCGAATGTCAGACGTGCAAGAAGCGCTACCGCCTGGATGAGCTGCCTGGCGCCGAAGACCTGACCGTGCCCGAGCTTTCGGACCCCACGGTGGTCGATCGCCTGGGCCTGAAGTGCCCGGCGGACGACGGCCCGCTCAGCCCCCCGCGCCGCTTCAACCTGATGTTCAAGACCTACATGGGTCCGGTGGAGGAGGAGGCCTCCCAGGTCTACCTTCGGCCGGAGACCGCCCAGGGCATCTACGTCAACTTCCGAAACGTCCGCGAGACGTCGCGCAAGAAGCTGCCTTTCGGCATCGCCCAGATCGGCAAGGCCTTCCGCAACGAAATCAGCCCGGGCAACTTCGTCTTCCGAATGCGCGAGTTCGAGCAGATGGAGATGCAGTACTTCGTCAAGCCCGAGACGGCCGCTCAGACCTTTGAGGACTGGCTGCCGCGGCGGCGGGCCTGGTACGAGCGCTACGGCGTCACGCCCGAAAGGCTGCGCTTCCGCGAGCACCGGCCGGACGAGCTGGCCCACTACGCGAAGAAGGCGATCGACATCGAATACCGCTTCCCGTTCGGTTGGAAGGAGCTGGAGGGCATCCACAACCGCGGCGACTGGGACCTGGGCCGCCACCAGCAGGCCACCGGTGAGAACCTGGAGTACTTTGACCCCGCGACCGAAGAGAAGTACGTGCCCTGGATCGTCGAGACCTCGGCCGGCGGCGACCGCGCGGCCTTCACCTTCCTGATCGACGCCTACCGCGAGGAAGAGGTCCGCGGCGAGAAGCGCGTCGTCCTCGGCTTCCACCCCGAGCTGGCCCCGTACAAGGTGGCCGTCCTGCCGCTGCTCAAGAAGCGGGGCGAGATCGTCGAGATCTGCCGGAAGATGCGGGCCGATCTGGCCAAGGACACTATGGCCGTCTACGACGACACGGCTGCCATCGGCAAGCTGTACCGGCGCCAGGACGAGATCGGCACGCCGTGGTGCGTGACGGTGGACGTGGAGTCGCTCGAGGACGGCAAGGCCACGATCCGCGACCGCGATTCCATGGAGCAGGTGCGGGTGGACCTGAGCCAGGTCAAGCCCGTGATCCTGGAGCGGCTGGCGAAGGCGCGCGAGTAGCCGGGCGGGCGGCGAGGGTGGCGGCTGAGGCGGCCTGTCCATGAAGCCCATCGACGTCCCGCTGCGCGTCAACAGCCGGCGGTTCTGGCTGTGGGGCCTGGTCGCCGGGCTGGGCAGCACGGCCGTCATCGGCAACTCGCCCAACATCCTCTATGTGGACTTTCCTCAGTTTTGGGCCGCCGGCCGGACCGCCGGGACCCCTGATCTGCTGGACCCGCACCTCCATCACGCCTGGCAGCTGGCTCACGGCGTCCCGCCGGACTTCTGGCCCTACACGCCGGGCGCGGCATGGCTGTGGTGGCCGTTCGGGTACTTCTCGATGGGCGACGGCTTCTGGTTGCACGCCCTGGCCATGACGGCGTTGGTGCTGCTGGGCGGCTGGCTGGGGGCGCGCGTCTACGGGCTGGACGTTCGAGTGGGGCTCATCTTCGCCTTCGCCTGGGCGCCGAGCATGGCCTCCGTGGCCTTCGGCCAGAACGGGCCGCTGGGCCTGGTCTTCGCCCTGCTGGCGATCGAAGGGCTGCGGCGCGACGACGACCGCCTGGCCGGCCTGGGCACCGGGCTGCTGCTGTACAAACCCACTCTGGCAGTGCCGCTGCTGGTCCTGATGCTGCTCCGCCGCCGCTGGCTGGGGCTGGTGGTGGCCGCCGTCGTCGCCGCGGGTTGGTACCTGCTGAGCGTCTCCGCCACGGCCGGGGATTGGGCCTGGCCGGCGACGCTGCTGGGCGGCCTGGGGGATTGGTTCCGGGCCAACATCTCGTTCAACCCGGCCAAGTCCACTTCCATCCCCAGCGTGCTGATCGGCTATGGGGCGCCGTGGGCGGTGGCCTGGATCATCGCCGCCGCGGTTGCCCTGGCCGCCCTGCCGCGCCTGCTGCGGGCGCCGCTCGTGGAAGCGGCCGCGGGCGCCTGCCTGGTGGGCCTCGTCGTCAGCCCGCACTCGCTCAACTACGAGGCCACCCTGATGCTGCCGATCGTCCTGTGGTCACTCGGTGGGCGCGGCGCCGGCATCGCCGAGCCGTGGCGGACGCGGTTGGTCGTGGCCTGCTGCGTGGCCGGGCTGCTGCACTTGATCTCCACGGCGCTGGGCCTGTCCAGCGTGGGCGTGGCCGCGGTCGCCGCGACGGCGATCTGGATCTCAGGCTGGCAACGCTGCGAGGGGCCTCAGTGCGCCGCAGCCGTCTCCCCGCCGCAAGACGCTCGTCCGTGAAGTCCCGATCCGGTTCTAGCTCGAGGGGGCCGTCACGGGAGGGGCGGGGAACCGCTCCGTGGCCACGCTGATCTCGCATGCCCTGTCGGTGAAGACGAAGCTGACGGTGATCCGGGCGGTCTCCAGCGTGACCGTCACCGGCGCGGTGCACAGCACGGCCGGCTCCACGAACTCTGAACTCCGCAACTCCGCAGCCCCCACGAACTCCGCGCGAACCCCCGCCAGGATGTAGTTGCCCGGCTCGATCGAGCCCGGGCCATGGAAGCCACCCGTCAGCGTCCCGGTGACTGCTCCGCTCGGATTGAGTGGCCAGTCCATCCCGAACGCGCCGTCCCAGGCATCGGCCGTCCACCGGCCATCCCAATCGGGCGGCCGGATCAGGAAGAACGCCGAGCAGCTGTCGGGATAGGGATGGGCGCAGGTGATGCCGCCGGAGCCGCCCACGCGCAGTTGGGCAACTCCTCGACCGGCTCCCTGAACGATGTCGATGGAGCAGGAGAGATCCTCCGCGAAGCTGATGACTATCTGCACTCGGGTGGCCGATGGCTCGACGATCAGTTCCGAGGTGCAAAGGATGGAGTCGTTGAAGTAGCCGCCGCCGGGAACATCCGATATATCGGCGTGAGCGCCGCCCAGCATATAGCGCCCCGGGGCGATCGATGCCGGAAGGCCCTGGGCGGGCCCTGAGACCCGCCTCAGGGACCACATGCTGGACTCGTCTATGGGGACCGTGGTGAACGCGTGCTCGTCGGGGCCCGCCCTCCAGGGTCCGATCCAGTCCGCCTCTCGGATGACGAAGAAGGCTGTGCAGGCGTGGATGGTGTTGCAGGGCATGGTCCCGCTGGCGGTCACCTCCAGGGTGGCCGTGCCTTGCTCGCCAGGGCTCGAACAACCGGACAGCGCCGTCGACGCCACAAGAAGCCCTGTCGAGGCGGTCACGATCGCCCGCCGCATCCCGCTCGCCCACCGCATGCCGCACCCCTCTCCCTGCATTGCGTGTCACAGAGAGATACGAAGCAGGCGCTGGATTCGTTCACCTGAAATGGGTGACCACCTGGATCGACATCGGGTCGGCCAGGGCCCGTTGCCTGTCCGACTCAGTGCGCCGGAGCGGCCTCCGCCTGGGCGCCGGTGGTCGCGGCCTCCAGCTCGCCGCGCAGGTAGAGGTCGATGTTGCGGGCGGCGTT
>Ga0315544_1002983_pt1 | contig 11513 bp, 11 predicted proteins | sample SalMarSW160130MG_2_FD_202543 | JGI IMG/M metagenome (GOLD analysis project Ga0315544, IMG submission 202543) | Salt marsh sediment microbial communities from the Plum Island Ecosystem LTER, Massachusetts, United States - Salt Marsh Sediment SW1601-130 ... | reverse complement strand
CATTCTTTCCTGTGCTTCGCTTATCCAGATTTCCGCATAGTTAAGTCCTGCGTATTTCAGCGGCACTTTTTCCAAATCGACTTCCGCCCCGAGGTCTTTGCCCATCTCGCCCACTGCGCTACTTAACCCCCCTGCCCCGCAATCGGTAATTGCCTCGTATAACCCGGCTTCATTTGCCGAAATCAGCACATCGAGCATCTTTTTTTCTACTATCGGATTTCCGATTTGAACTGCATGGGAGAAGATTGTCTCGTATTCGTGAGTTATCTCGCCGCTTGAGAAAGTTGCCCCGTGAATCCCATCTCGTCCTGTTCGCCCGCCGACTACTATAATCAGGTTTCCGCTTTGTGGATTCTTAGAGCATTTCTTTTTGTCCATCAGGCCGATGTTGCCGCAATAGACTAACGGGTTACCCAAATATCTGTCATCGAAGTAAATTGCGCCGTTGACCGTTGGTATGCCCATCCTGTTGCCGTAGTCGCGAACGCCGGCTACAACACCTTTCATAATTCTTCTCGGGTGCAGAACTCCTTTAGGTATCTCCTCGAGCTTCTTGTCGGGTTCGCCGAAACAAAATATGTCTGTGTTGGCGATAGGTCTTGCGCCAAGCCCTGTCCCCATCGGGTCGCGTATTACACCCCCGATACCGGTGGCCGACCCGCCGTATGGGTCAAGTGCCGAGGGACGATTATGTGTTTCAACCTTAAAACAGACCGCAGTGTCCTCATCGAACTCTACTACACCGGCGTTATCGGAAAAAACGGATATGCACCAGCTCTTTGCGAGCTGCTGGGTAGCTTTGAAAACGGTCTCTTTCAGCAGATTTTCGAAGTGTATTTCCTCACCGTCGATTGACATATCAACCGCGCTTTTAAGCGTTTTATGGACACAGTGCTCGCTCCAGGTCTGCCCAAGTGATTCCAGTTCGACATCTGTCGGCTCTCTGCCGAGTTTTTGGTAGTATTTTTGGATGGCCTGCATTTCGACCAGATTAAGAAACAGGTCTTTGTCTTTGCTCAAAGCTACAAGCCCATCGTCATCAAGCTTGCATACCGGCCAGTGTTCTATCTTCAGCTCGTATGGTTTAAGATGTGGACTTGGCGGCTCGGCCTCGCTTCCGATTATTACGTCTTCGATACAGTCGTTTGCGAGAATTTTCTTTGCAATTGTGTTCGTCTGACTCTGGCTGATTTCGCCTAATAGAATATATTTCCGTGCTGTTCGCACATTATTGGCGGTGAAACCCATATCAGCCATTGCAGCCATCACTGATTCAGCTACGGGGTCTGTAACACCGCTTTTTAAGTGCACCTCGATTAATGTTGCCTTTGCCAGCCCTGCCGGTGCGCCGCTTCTGCCTATATAATATTCTTCGCAAACAGTATCGGTTAGAAGCTCTTTCGCCAGACGCTCTGCGAAATTTTTATCGAACTCAGCCTCAATCAGGAATACTTTAGCTGACTGAACCGCTTCGACCGAACGGACGCCTAATTCCCGAATATCTTCCAGCACACTGTTGCCGTGAACATCGGCAAATCCGGCTCGGTTAAATACCTCGAAACGCCATTGCTTCACGATATTAATTCCTTCTTTTCATCTTTAAGATTGAAAATACTTCTTCATCATCTCACTCGCTACCGGCGGACATCCGGGAATGAATGCTCTGCAGTTTTTATACCGCTCAGTACAGTTTCCGACACACAACGTACCATCTGGCAGCTGTTTATGGCCTTTACCGATAGCGATAACAATTTCTTTTTCATCTGATATATTGTCACGCAACTGCTTTCCATGTCGCCTTAGAAACATTAATAATGTTGATTGGCAGCCGCTGCATGATTGTTGGTCTAAAATAGTAATCCCCGGAAATTCAATCGACAATTTTTCTGGAGACAATTCAAAAATGCTTCGAACATCTTTCCAGTTTCCAGGAGACACACGGATTTTATCGATATCAATTACACCATAGCCTCTTTGTGCTCCCATCCTTAAATGTGGAACATCACAGGCAGATATTCCCATTAATTCACATGCAATTGAATCTGTTGCAAAAGCATCGACGCCTGCAAGTACCACACCCAAAGCTTTAGGTTTGCCGGCACTGGGGCCTAACCCTTCCATTCCAATTGTTCCATCGATAATTGATAGATGAGGCCGTATTACCGAAGCCATATCAGCAATGGCTATATCCAGAGGTTTTTCTTGATGTCCTGGAATTTGTGGCAGCATATGAAGATCCACTTTTGAACGTCGCCATAAGCAACCCTTCATGTTTTTAACGGACAACGTTACACCGGTATGCATGTGTGTCTTCATCACAGGAATCGAAACGATAATATCGTATTCTACAATCTCTTTACATAGCTTAAGTTTTTTTATAGCAACACCATCAGCAATTTCAATAGGTACAAAAGGATGGGCGTCCATATCTATCAAAAGACAATTTCGTTCTTCGGTAACAGATGTAATTCCGCTATTTTCGAATGCACTGAACATTTTAACACCGACTATTGGACTTTCACCTACGGCCACCTCGGCACCGGCTTCTCTAAAAGCATCAATCGCTGCTGCCACAACCTGCGGATGTGTAGTAACACCTGTTTCACGTTCTACATCCCGACCCACATTAGGCTTTAGTAAAACACGCTTATTTTTTGCAGGTTTTAAATCGATATTTGCAAGCGCTTTTCGTGTATTCCCATATGGCCCATCTCCCGATGCCCAAAAAACCGAGGGACGGGATGCATCAAACTTAAAAGGTATCTGCGATAATTTGGTCTTGACGTTAATGGTTTGTTTCCTTAATTTCACTCATTCACGCATTAACTCATTCACTCATTCACTTATCTTAATTTGCCAATCCTAAATCGTCAATCGGAAATTCCCTTTATTTGTCATTCTGAACGAAGTGAAGAATCTCAACCCATTAATCAATAATCATTCATCACTAATCACTTGATTCTGTCATTCTGAGCGCAGCGAAGAATCTATATTTTCGTTTTCAATTTTACCGCAGGTCTGTATTTTTTGAAAGTATTTTATTCCCCTCGGACTTTACGCGGTATTTTGTTTAGCCGTCGCCGTACCGGCGACGTTACATTGCCTGCCCTCCATAGCCTTGGCGTCGGAGGGTCATTCCTGCGAACGCAAGAATCCAAAATGTTTAGCCCCCTTGCTTGCATCTGGGAAATTCTTATCGTTGCCCCACGAAGTCTTTTCTCATTCGCAGCCCGGCCCCAGAGTGGTAGTACTTCGGTAGCTCTTTTACAACCCGGTATCCGTGTTGTTTGAAAAAGGTAGTGGCACCAATATCACCCTTCTTCGTTTCAAGGGTTATAAAAGAGACTGATGACCGGGCTAGGTCCTGCTCCATAGCTTTAAGAAGAATGGACCCTGCCCCTTGTCTTTGGTACGTTTGGAGGATTCCGATTGAGTATATTCGCCCCTTCATTACCCCATTGCGAAGCCGGCTAAGAAGAGAAATACCATAACCGATGCAGCACTTGCTAGCATAACAGAACCTGAAGCACGTGTTTTTGGATGAGAGAAGGTATCGGATTCGCTGTCTTGAGAACTGATCTGATGACCTGAAGATTCTTTCTTCAAGTTTACAAATGGTATCCAAATCTGAAGTACTTACTTTCCTTGTTACGAAGAAACATTTGGAAACCATGATACTTCACCTCGATCTGAACTTGTAGTGAATAAAGAGTACAATCGGGAGCACTGTTGTGGCAATCAGAACTAGGAGAATGTTTTGTTTGGACAGTAGGGTTGCACAAAGCCAGCCTGTTCCAGTGCCAAGGGAAAGGCTTGTCAAGGGATTCAGGATCGTTCTTCCTAGAGCGAAGCACACAGATGTGCGTCTGCACCAGCGAAGGAGTGTTTTAAACTGATTGACGATATCATTTCCTACACCTGCTTTATCGAGTTTTGAAAGGCAGTCAATGCATATTTCACCTTTTTGCATACCTTTGCTGAAATCGCTCCGGTCCTCGCAGTCATCAAAGAGACAGTAGTGCGTAGCAGAGTGCATCAGATCCTGCTTAGCCAAATTTATAAGCAATTCTCCTGTTATTAAGTATCCCACATATTGGTATGTAGTCTTACTTGGAGAGTTGTGTCGGTAGACAGCATGATTTAGACTGATGACACTAAGCTTATTGAAATCGCTAAGTGAGAAATAATCTCTTCGTTCGTGAGATTTGTTTAATGGTAGCTCTGTCATTTTCACGTGTGTAATCCCGATCAGAAAATCGCACTTCGAGAAATCTCTATGACTTTGAAGGTGCTGGAAGAGCACATGCGCATCGTACCACTCATTCTGAATTGTGGGATTACCAATTCTCCCGGTTGTAACTGGTTCAAGTAACTGGAAATGGAAGTTGGTGAGGTGTTTGTTCATTTCACTTTCTAGCCTTCGTAGGCTAATTGGGAGTCGTTCGCCAAGATCGACGAGCCCTACTTTGATTGTTGTCATAATAGCTCTCTCCCTAAATTTAATGATTGTACTAATATAATATTACTCAACACTATTTGTAAAAAGTTTCGGTTTTATCAGCAGGGGATGTCTCCTTCTTAGTACCTTTTTGAATCTTACCAAACTTGAGTTTGTATAGCAATTACTTATATTTGGCTAAAATCAGTTCCAACCCTTGTCAAATAAATCTGGAGCCTTGAGCCGCCTCCCTATACCTTTTGAGTGAGGGATTTTATTCTAATACAAGGCTTTCAGCTCAAAAATTAGAAAGTCATCGCGAAGCGATACTACAACTCAGATCCCTGTCCTGAGCGCAGTCGAATGGATCAAAACTAACCTGTCCGCTACCCGCTGTACGCTCTACGCTGAAAGCGAAATACTCATCCGCTCATCTACGCATTTACTCATATTCTCATTGAGCATCGGGTATCTAGAATCGAGAAATTTTTTTATGGCCCAAGACCTTATTGGCCAATCCCTTAGGCATTCTCGTTCCTGAAAAATCAAAAAAACCGCATTTTTAGCTTTAAAAAACAGGCATAATTTGGTATAATTACTATTGTGCTCAGGTAGCACACGTTCGCGGAGCCCCGCAAGTCACAGGACAAGCCTGCCCTGAGCAAAGTCGAAGGGCCGTCCAAGTCAAATAAACCATAAATCCTTTTACATTAAGGATTAGCCAATTATATGTTTTTGGTTCATTTACATTTTGAATTTTTAACTGTATCTATGAAACCTTTGTGTCTTGGTGCCTTTGTGGCTAAACTTTTTTTGCAAAACGAACCCAATTTTCGAAAGACTAAAAATGAGCGTAAGCGTAGCTTACACAACAACTAAGAACAAAAAACTATGAACAATGAACTATCAAAAACGAACCCAAAACGAACCCAATCGAACCCAATTTCCAGTGGCGAAAGGGGAAAATCAGGTATTAGAAAATGGTTGATTCTAAATGGTTAAAACCGAGAGATACGTTTTACGAGATAAGTTCGTTTTTCTTTATCTTGTATTTGATGAGTTCGCTGCGTTTATGTCTTGCTGTCTCCAGCAGATTCTCAATTTGTTTTTTGTTGTTTTCTTTAATTGCCTTTTTCATCTTTTTTAATTCGGTGATGATTTTATCGATTCCTTTGGTTGTGTTATTTGTATTTGTCGCCAATACATCAGCCCATATGTTAGGTGGCCCTAATACTATCCTTGTAGTATCTATAAATCCTTTGCCTGCAAATTTAAGTTCTTCGATATCATTGGCATTTATCAACGCCGCCGCTGTTATATGTGTCAGATGGCTTATATTTGCAAAAATCCTGTCGTGCTCAGCCGGCCTCATTAATTTAACGCTGCACCCGAGTTTCGACCAGAATTTCTTAAGAGTTTGCACCGCCTGTCGATTGGTTTTTTTTGTAGTTGTTAGAATGCAGGCCGCCCCCTCAAACAAATCATCTCTGGCAAATTCAATGCCTCTTTGTTCTGAGCCGGCTATCGGATGGGAGCCGACATATTGGACGGATTTCGGCAGCTTCTTTGCTGCCCAGCGGTGCGGTAGAACTTTCGTTGAGCCGACATCTGTAACAATGCAGCCGGCCGGCAGTGCATCACTAATTTCGCTGAATATTTTCTCGAACGTACCTATAGGCGTGGCCAGGATAACAAGGTCTGCATTAGATACGCTTTTCCTTATATCATTTGCGATTTCGGTTGCTACTGCTAATTGTTGGGCTTTTCTACGGGTAGTGCTGCGGTGAGTATAACCTACTGCTTTTACACCGGCAAATGTGCGTAGAACCGCCAGCGTTATTGAGCCGCCTAATAGACCCAGTCCCACAACCGTTATTTGCTTTAACTCTTTCAGAGTAAAGACCTTATAGAAAATAGCTCAGAAAATACACCGCTAAAAAAATATAGCAAGATACTCCGGATGTCAAATTTTTTCTTTGATTTGTGCTGCTAAAATGGTATTATTCCGACTTTAGTGGAGAAGAGTCGACGGATTCGGCAGAAAAGATGGATGTCCCGCTTACTGTTTGTGAGCAGGCTTTTTTTATGACTGTTTTTGTTTAAGCAGCCGAATTTTATATTTTTGGATTAAACTTTAGTAAATGTAGTTGAACAAAATGTTGAATAATAAAAATAGAATCAGCGAGGGTGATTACCTTGACTTCGAGGATAAAATAGCCGACCTTGACCGCCAGATAAACGAGCTTCGCAGGCTCAGTTCCGTAAAAGGCATCGACTATTCTGCTGAGATTTCTCGCCTGCAGCAAAGGCGGGTTGCTGAGCTTAAACGAATCTATTCGAATCTGACTGCCTGGCAGACTGTTCAGGTGGCACGCCATCCGAAACTACCTCAGCCTAATGGTGAAAGATTTTCGCAATTTGCACGGCGACAGATGTTTTGGCGATGACCGGGCGATAGTAACCGGGTTAGGACAAATCGGTAGAGAAAAGGTATTAATTGTCGGCCAAGAAAAAGGTAGAAGCACTAATGAAAAGGTTGCCTGCAATTTCGGCTGCCCCAATCCTGAAGGATACCGAAAGGCGATAGCCAAAATGAAATTCGCCGAAAAGTACAATATTCCTGTTGTTACTCTCATTGACACCCCGGGCGCATACCCCGGCGTTGGTGCTGAGGAACGCGGGCAGGCGCAGGCCATAGCGGTCAACCTTATGGAGATGGCTCGTTTGTCAGTGCCGATAATTTGCGTTTGTATAGGCGAGGGCGGTTCAGGTGGTGCCCTCGGGATAGGCGTAGGCGACAGGATGGCGATGCTTGAATTCGCATATTATTCGGTAATATCGCCTGAGGGTTGTGCTGCGATTCTTTGGCGTGATGGCTCACAGGCCCCCGATGCCGCTGAGGCCCTTAAATTAACAAGTAAGGATTTGTATAAGTTAAATCTCATTGACGAAATTATTCCTGAGCCGCTCGGCGGTGCTCATCGTAACGTTCACGACACTATTTACAATGTCGAAGAATACATTGTTAGAACTCTACGCGACCTCAAACGCAAAAAAATTGACATTCTTCTGGACAGCAGATACGAAAAATTGCGTTCGATAGGCAGCGCAGGCCCAAAAGAAAAACCCCCCAAAGCCGGTATAAAATCTGCACCCAGGCCCAGCCGGGCAAAATCGTCAAAATGGCCTGAACAGAAACCTGTACCCACGAAGGTCTGATTGTTTACCCCCCTGCTGAAAACAACAATCTTAAAACTAAAAAATACTTTTTGTGGTTATTGTTCCTTTTTACTGTTTATCTCTCTTGGGTCCCTGCCTTCTTCGATAGCTGCTATCTTATCGTTTCTTCTTTGGTGTCTTCCGCCGTTGAATTCTGTATTTAGCCATACTTCCACTATTTTTCGCAGTAATACCTCTCCTGTTAGGTCCCCGGATATACAGAGCACATTTGCGTTGTTATGATGGCGTGAAACCTGGGCAGTCAGTTCATCATGGCACAAAGCAGCCCTGATTCCCTTGATTTTATTTGCAGTTATGCTCATCCCTATCCCGGTTCCACAGGTCAAAATAGCCCTGTCTGCTTGTTTTTTCGATACTGCCATAGCTGCCAGGTAGGCAAGGTCGGGATAATCAACCGGATTATTGTCGTCGCTGCCGACATCGATACACTCATGGCCCAATTGGGTTATTATAGCTTTGATTTGCTGTTTGGTTTCAAAGCCGCGGTGATCGTTTCCTACTGCTATTTTCATATCCAAAGTTCCCTAATCCTTTCTCTCACAGCTTTTTCTATCGAATCTGCACAATCCTTAAAAACCCGTTCTGACTGACCTATCGGGTCAGGAATCTCTTCATCTCCTGCTATCAATACGCACTTATCTGCTTCTTCGGGGCACAAATCAGCGACCCGTTCGCGGTGTATTCGTGCCATTGCGTATATAACATCGTATTCTTCGATAAGCTGCTGCGTCAATGTTGTGCTCTTATGGTCTTTTATATCGACCCCTTTATCCGCACAAGCCGCTATTGCCTCTTCACTTGCCGGTGAACCTGCCATATTTAACACGCCTGCGGACGCTACTTTATAACCTTTTTTTTGTAGTTGGTCAACATTGCATTGCAATTTTTCTGCTAAGTATTTACAGAATATTCCCTCCGCCATAGGGCTTCTGCAGGTATTACCAGTGCATATAAACAAAAATTTGACCTGCGACATCGCCTCCAGCTCATCTTTGCCGTATACGCCTTCCCTTAGAATCTCCAGCCCTTTTTTACCTATTTTAACAACAGTACTGCTTTTTTTATATTTACAAGGCCCGCCGTCTATCAACAAATCAATCTGACCTGAGAATTGCTCTAAAACCTGCCCTGCTTCTGTTGCTGGCTGATGGCCTGTTTTATTCGCACTTGGTGCAACTACAGGCCGCTTTGTTTGCTGCAGCAGCATCGAAGCTACCGCGTTATCGGGGCAGCGAATACCTATTGAATTATCGTTATACAGGCACTTGAAAACTTCTTTTTTCAGGTTTTTTTTCTGCTTCTTAATATCACTATCGCTCAGTTCGAAAACTATAGTCAAAGGTCCCGGCCAGGCCGTTTTAATCAGCTTTTTCGCCCTCAATCCGATGTTTGGCACGTATTTTCCGACATTGTCTTTTCGACCGATATGCAGTGTGTAATATTTACCTGCACCTCTGCCCTTGAGATTATTGAGCTTGGTCAATGAGTTGTCTTCAACCATACAGGCAATTCCATAGACCGTTTCGGTAGGAAAAGCTGCCAGTCCCCCTTCATCGATTAATCTTGCAGCCTCGGCAATTTTCTCCGAATCAATCTTTGCAGGGTCAATTTTTATGATTTTCGTCTCCATAATTTCAAGAATACACCAAACAACCCCCAATTGCAAGTTCCCAGTCCTCTCGCAGTTAATATCTCAATCCGAAAGCCCCACCGAGGATTTATTAAATTTATTTTGGATTTTTGTTTTTGACTGATAAGTGCCGTCACGGCCTTCTCAAAAATTGCAGCAGTTCGATGACGAGTATAACGAACCAGCCGATTTGCAGAACAAAGAATGCGATGATTTGCACCCATTCCGCGCGATGTTTTGTTGAGACTGTGAAGTTCTCAACGACTAACGAGTAAGTATCTTCCAGCGATTCCAGTTTATTGCGAATGGTTTTTCGCCATTCGTCGATTTTAAATTTCGATGCAGCCAATTCATAAAACCGCGCTGAGTACCAGTCTCCGATGAGCTTTATATCGCGTTCCAGCCGTTGCAGTTCCGAAATGGAAACCATCCGTATTTCCATTGTTTCCTTCATTCTTTGCATCATCTCTTTGCTGCTGAGCCGCATTCCGCTGGCCGGTATTTTGTGTACCAGCTCCGCCATTCTCGACAGTCTGCCGTCAATCTGGTGGTCGAGAATTCTATATCGCAGAAGCTGCACGTTCGCAAGCATCAGCAGTTCCATATCTTCCTCGATATCTCCGTTTGGGTCGAATAGGAAAGCACCATCCCAGTCGATTATGGACAAATCGTTATTGCCGTATTTTATCTTGATTCCAAGTGTGTACTGCACCTCCTGCGGGTCGAGTTCCAGCACTTCCGATTTCAAGAGCGAGACGATGACGTCCTGATATTTCAGAAACTGTTCCGGCGCACCCTCGTAATTAGTAACTGCGAAGACCGAGTATGCTTCGCTGAAAAGTGTATCACCGCCGTACTCTTTCAGTATGCGGTATGAGTGCTCGTATGATTGCTTTTCGAGTGCGAAAATACCTTCCTTATGAAATATATTTTCCACCTCTATTGTTGTCTGAATCAGAAGCACGTCAGGCTGGTATCCCCGGAGGTGAAATGTTACTTCTCTGCCGCCGATAGTGAAATTTTCTTGCCCGACCACCACCTGTTTTGGCACTGCTGTTTTATAATAGACAGGCGAGCTTTTAATAATCGACGGATTAAACACTTCACCTGCCAGTTCCCGCGAGACCTTGCCCAATACTAATGTAATTAGTTGTTGTTTGATTTCAGCCATAGCCGCAATTATATCCTGAAATCGTCGGCCTTGCCAGATGTACATTTATTGTCCGGATAGAAAATCCCAAATCGAAAATAATAAATTAAAAATTCCCTTCGGCTATCCCATCAGGGCGAGGATTGTTTTTTGTTTAGCAATCGCTGGCGCGGCGACTTACCCTGCCTGCCCTCCATAGCACAAAGTGCGACGGAGGGTCACCGGAACGGCGACGATGGTTAGCCCAACCCGTCTTCTGTAGTTGGGGGGTTCCTTCCTCTTTCACGGCGGGTTGCATGCGCGAGGATTGCTTTCTAACCAACATACTCTTTACGCATCACGCACGACGTAATACGAAACTGTCCATTTTCCCCTTTACTCTATAGCTGTATTAGATAATAATACCAGGCAAATGCCTGGACGAGATAAGCCTACGTCCGCGCCCGATACGACAGCGGCTATAAAATAACTAAAGAACAGTTGGAATACTTAGCGGAGAGAGTGAAGGTATTACAAAAACTGACGAAGAAGATTTGCAAAGCGAAAATAGAAAGCTTTATTACATAGTAAAAAAGACAAGGGTGGATCAAGTTTTACCCTTAGGAGATTTTATATGAAAGCATCATTCATGTATAGCGAATCAGAAGAAATTATTTATTGTCGAAGATGCGGCCAAATTGCTGGCGAACCAACCAAGTGTCCCGGATATTCGTCGCACGATTTCGCCTCAACAACTTCTGCGCTAGTATGCGCCCGCTGTGGTGTTTTTATCGGAAAAGCAACCAAATGCCCTGGTTACTCATCACACAAGTTTCAACGCGTGGAATAATAGTCAAACGAGGTACAGGGAGAAAAATTTTAGGAATTGACCAAAAAGAGTTGCGTTGAGAAAATAGAATCGTTTACTTGAAAACTAAGGTGAACAAGTTATCTACTAGTTGAAGGTAGAATTGATATTGAATCTATAAATATGGGACAATGGATATCGATTTTAATCGGGGTAGCGACTCTTCTTTTCGGAGGAGGATTAATTTGGCGTTTCTTCTTCAGGCATC
>Ga0315544_1002977_pt1 | contig 11524 bp, 13 predicted proteins | sample SalMarSW160130MG_2_FD_202543 | JGI IMG/M metagenome (GOLD analysis project Ga0315544, IMG submission 202543) | Salt marsh sediment microbial communities from the Plum Island Ecosystem LTER, Massachusetts, United States - Salt Marsh Sediment SW1601-130 ... | reverse complement strand
TTTCTTTTATCTCGGCAAGCCATGCTGGATGAGTAAAATCTCCTGTGCCAATAAGGGAAACACCTTTTAAACTAGCCCACTGATATAGTGTCTCGAAACATAAATCTTTGGAAGTGGCACGGGAGTATGGAGAATGAATATGAAAGTCAGCTATGAAAGACATAAAAAATATTTCCTTTTAACAATAAGAGACTAATCCCTTAACATTTCTTCCAGAATCTCCGCAGCATCTCGGACGAACTTGGGACAAAGCTTGGAAAATAAGGCTTCCTCTCTTGCTGTCCTCAAGCCTTGCGGAGTGCTGATATCACATCCCAATATGTCTTTACAGATAATTGAGTCGTGACGAACTTCAAATTTTCCTGCAAATCTTTTGACCAATACATATGTCTTTTCTTTTGATTTATTATCTTCGGCTCTCATCTCAGAAATAGCATGCTTTCCCCCTCACCCCCGATCTCTCACTTCAGGGAAGAGGGAGACTAGATACGATTCTCTGGCGGAGAGGGTGGGATTCCTTCGGGGGAGAACACCCCCGTCGCTACGGGGTGCTCACCGTCGCGCAGCAACTATCCCCGTCACGAACCCTATTTATATCAGAAATAATCCCAAAAAGCAACCAAACTGCGTTTGTTAGGAATGTCCTATAAACAAATAGCCAAAAGTCTAAACACTAATAAAAAACTGGCGTAAGAGCTTGTAGGTACGGAAGGAGGTAGTTCCTATGTTCTGGCTTAACATTTTCCTGTCATTGCGAGGCTTGTCCCGAGTGCAAGCGAGGGAACTCGACGAAGCAATCTCAAAGCATACAAGGCGATCTCGTACATCCCAAAGAAAAGATATATATGGGCCTAAATTCGTATCTTACACAGAGCTGATAGAGCTATATTGGTTGACAACGGTATGAAAATTTGAATCCCAAAGTCGCAGATACACGGAATAAGGCTACGAAACAATTATAGGTGAATATCTAATTGCAACTTTGATAGCACCATCTTCAGCATGGAAAGCAAAATTGATGAGTGGAATGCCGCTCTAACGTTTAGACAGGAAAGAAAAAATTGAATTTTGACCCCCAATCAATCTAAACAAGTTCAACCTTCAACCGTTTCTCTAATACATGCGCAAGTTCAATCAATGTTCTTAAAGAATAACTTCTATTATCAATGTTTTCTAATCGAGATATGGTCTGTTGAGTAGTGTGTAATCGTTTAGCCAATTCCTGTTGAGTTAAGTTTTTCTTTTGCCTGATTTTAGCTATCTGGATAGCCAAAGAGGCACAAACTTCTTCTTCATCAAACGCTTTGCGAAATTCCGGATCTCTCAAATCCTTTTTCAACCTGTCTTTAAATCGTCTTACGCCTTTCATAATTCAATCTCACCCCTTTCATGTCTTTGCAAAAAATCTCGCATACTTCGCTCTGCTCTTTCAATCTCTCCTACAGGAATTCTATCACTTTTCTTTGAAAAACCGTGGGTAATAATAACTTTTTTACCGAAGAAAAAATACAAAAACCGATAATGATTTGAACCAAAGCTAATTCTAAGCTCCCGAATTTTGCCTCTTACAACATCCGCAAATGGTCTTGGTAAGCTCGGTCCCTCCTCTCCGAGTTTTTCCATCCATTTCTCAACCTTTGCCTTTATTCTCAATTCCAGCTGGTCTAAAAATTCCTCTGTAGGACATCTTTCTCGTTTATCTAAGTAAAAGAGTACCTCGTACATTATTGCTTTTGTTCAATCATACACTATTTTTAGTGTATTGTCAACCCCCCTCTCCTCTAAATCATTTTCTAAGCTTGTGAAACACTTCATAATCAGTATCTCCTGAATGAATAAGCAATATCTCCCAACAGATTGTCGAGTTTGCGAATTTGCTAATCATCGTCGGATCATCCAGCCCCTCGGCGATTATGACCCCTTTGAAGTCTTTTATGATTCGCCTCCTCAAATGAGTACCCTATAACAGAACTAGGGTCTTTATGGATGGTAGCGATGCACCGGTTTCATATCGAGAGATGCTGTGTGGCGGACGCAGTTGCAACCAATTCGAACCATTGGCGAAATAACCGCACATATTAAAATATTCCCTGTCCACCAGCCCTATTTATATCAAAAACTATCCAAAAAAGCAACCCAATTGCGTCTGCTCGGAATGAGCTATGGAGAAATAGCTAAAAGCTTAAATATCAACAGAAAAACCGCCACAAAAGCTTGTAAATATGAAGGGAGGTAGGTCAATGTTTTGGCTATTGAGCATTTACAGGCTAATGCACCCAAAGGAAAGATGTATCTGGGTCCAAGTTCCCATACTACACGAGACTGATAAGACCGTATTGGTTGACGACGGCACGAAAATCTGGATTCCCAAATCACGGATACACGGAATAAAACTAAGAAACAATATCTTTGAAATTTACGTCAAGGAAAGCACTGTCGCATAATACTGGGATCTTATTCAGGATTTTCTTCTCCAACAGTTACAATCTTGGCCTCTAATCGTTCTTGCGCGCAACGTTATCACTATATACGCCGTTCTGCCGAAGTGTAGCGAAGGTAACATGTGGCGAAGCCGGTGCAGCAAAGCAACAAAAACGTATATGCTGATAGCACGCGTTCTTTTATTTTCAAGCGAAACACGGATATTGAGCTTAATTTATCTAACCCAAGATTAATCAGCCCGTCGTGGCTCCGCCAATCCACGTGCCAGAAGTAGTGACCTTGAATGTACTTCAAGAATCGGCGCAGAGTTACGGGTCAGGTTGAACCCATTTTTGGGTATTCTGCACAGCTCTCAACTGATCACGTCGTGTTTTTGCTCAAGTCTGTGAAATGTTGTATTGCATCTTCGGCTTTAGGGCCAATTGTCCCCAAAGCTCCTGGCGTCACATGTTGACTTGGCCACAGCATGGGCCCCTCAAAAGATTCAGGCAGAAATGAGGACAATTCTTTGGCATAATCATCGTTGTCCGTTTGTCCCTGAATTATCCATTTCATGCATCTCGCCATTGCGCCAGCCATAATGTCAACAAGTTGCAGCCCTGCGAAATCTTTAGAATTTTCGAAGTCAGTTTTTTCTACCCTAATGGGAAAATACATTTTTCTCCTGTCGTAGCCCACAATTTTGGGGGTTACATCGGGATGGAGGACTTTATCCCATACTTTTTTATTTTTTGCCATATTGGAAGACTTGTCATGGACAAGAGTAAAATTGCCAGTAATGAATTTTGACCACTCAGCCACTAAGTTAAGTGCCACAGTAAAAGCAATTTCAAGAGATTCCTTTGGTATAGACCTCAAAAGATTCGGGCCATATCTGATGTGACTTACTCTTAATGGGTCAAGAAACTTGTCGAGTTCCTTATCGAAGTGGGTTTCAAAAAGTGGTTTGAAAAAGGATTCATAAGTGTCATAAGTCCTTTCTCTCATCATTAGTTGGAAATTGTGAATCATATTCTCAAAAAATTCTTTCCCCGCGAGTGTTTGTGTTACTGAATATAGGATATTTGAAAATGCTATGTTGAGGCCGTCTCGATAGAAGTCCAACCCATCTTCATGCGCCATTGGCTCAACAATGAGGTCAACGATTTTAGTTACGAGAACATAACGTTTATGAGCAACAGCAAATTTTACGGAATCTGATTCCTTCGCCATGTCACTAAGAAAATTAATTACCATTCCTTGTTGGGCAGGATATTTTGAGAGGCGAGAGTGCTTGAGTTCTTTTGCTTTTACTTTTGAGAAGTATTTGTTTTTTAACTCAATACAGCATTCATCGGACAGACAGAAACTTGCCAAAATAAATACAGGTTGGTCTGCATTAAAAAGATCTTCTCCAGTATACCCACACTCATCAATAAAAATTCGATTTAACTCAATCATATCACCGTACAATTGGGGGTGGTCTAGTTTTTTGTGTTTATTTGCGCCGAACGACCAAGCTCGGTCGCCGTGTGGAGCGTAGCGGAACACGATCGGTTGCAGCGCTTTGTTAGCGGTTATATATGTCTTCTTTCCTCATTTCTCCTTGGTCGCAATAAAAAAGAGTTGCTTTGATTTTGTCATTTCCATAAATAACTTGAAGCCCATACTGATACTTGTAGCTACTATTTTTAATAAACGCTTTAAGTTTTTTCACATCATCATTTTTTTCATCTTTCTCAACATTGCTTTTTTTACACTCAGCAACAAGGAAATTGTCCTTTTCATCTCTGGTTTTCCGATTGTGAACAATAATATCTGGGCGGACAACTTTTTCTATACCATTTATTTTGATTTTCTTTTTATTCACTCCTTCTCTATTAAATTCAATATCAACAAAATATTTCATATTCTTGTATTCAAGAATTGGGAGTATAAATTCCTCTAGATAATTTGCAAGCTTATGGTTTATACACACTTCATGCAATTTCCTAGCGTCACAATTAAATCCTTCCTCAATTGGGCAATTAAAAAGAGAGCCATCTTCATTTTGTAATTTCTGACATGCGCTTTTAATAGCTTTAATTATTTTTCTTTTCATTTCGATTATCATTCTACCAGCTAACGTGTCAGGCGAGCGGGCCTCATTTACCGCGCACGCTCCATCTGTTTGTCCGGCAAATCACTTCTTTTTCGTCTTAGCCGTACTCTTCTTCTTGGTCTGTACAGCTTCCAGCTCTAGATATGCAGACAAAGCGCTATGAATCTTATATCGTGTACTCTTGAGCAGTGTCTTATCCGGATTCGATCTCTGTAGAACATAAATGTATCGGTGCTCCGATGGAGCGAAGTAACCGACTATGCCGGCGCGGTATAAGATATCTACAAAAAGGAATGGTGTGGACATCCGCACCCATGAAAGGTGTGAAAAGTCTTGTCTTGCAGTTGGGTTTGTCAGCAGGTCTTTGTTTATTTCGGTTTCGAGTTCTTCGCGTGAATAGACTTGCTTCTTCCTCCTAAAAAGACGATCAATGACTTTGTCAATATCGGGGTATATTCGCTGAAAATTGCTGTTTATTTGCCTGAGTTTTGCCTTGCCGTATTCGTACTCACTTTCTTCTAGGTCGCGGATTGCGATTCGCTGTGCTTTGCCAGCATACGCCACTCTACGGGCAAGTTCCGTCAACAGTATAAGATCTCTTGGCCCGTTCATGAGTCGCTCCAAGAGGTAAGACTGGAGGTCAACAGTTGAAGCTTTGTTTTTTGTGTCAAAAAGGACTGCCCAGTACTTCCAGTCCGGGAGTCTTTCTTCTGCACCTATAACCCATCGGACTCTCTCTGATAGGCATTTCTTCAACGACTCGTCATCCCAAGCCACTTCCCAGAAATAGGCTGTTTCCTTGTCCATCTCCGTTGCTAGACGAGTGAGTTCCTCATAGATTTCTGAACGCAGCAATAGAACAATCCAGACCTTTTTCTTAAGCTCTCGAACGCTTAAGTCACTGACTGCGTAAATGAGACCTTCCACGAACTTCAGTGAAGCATTATTGTCATCACTTGTGAAAATAGTGTCTATATCATCGATAAAAACCCATAAATCCTTGTCCCCCAGAAGGTCCATGATAAGCCCATTCACGCCAGGATCGAGGAGTCTCGCAAGTTGGCCACGTTTATTCTTCGGGAACAGCCCACTCAAAGCATAATCAATGATACCCGCCTTGATGGTGGCACCTTGAAGAAGACGCTGATAAAGTGGAGTGTCACCAAGGAGTTTCTCAACTTTATTCTTTTGTCCTTTCGTCAAGTCAGAAGACGCAACGATATACTGAAGAATAATGGTCTTCAAATAACCTTTCATCTTGTTCTTTATCTCTGCCGGGCTTTGAGTCTTGAGTGCGCTTAAGGAAAAGCCAAGAGACTCATCGAACTCAATGACTGGCAACTTGCTTGATTTACGCGTCGTACTCAGATGTTTCTTTATTGCCGACTTACCCGTTCCTTTCGCACCAACCACAGCAAAGCGGCTTTTTTTATTAAGGTCTTGAAAATCGCCAAACAAAACGAAGTAGTTGCTCAAGTTGTCATCGTCATTGGCATCTTCTGGGCCCAGTATGGGGACTGATATATCCAATTTATTCATAATGATTTCTCCATAGCCTTCCGTGCACGTCTGATTTTGGCGTCGGTCAGGTAGAGTTTTTTCTCAAAACTTTTCAAAATATTCTGTCCTTCTTCTTCCCCGCACTCTGATAGTAGAAAGAGGCACGTGCGGAATAGATCCTCTGATATGGCAGGCTTAAGGTACTGAAAGAGTGCAGAGGTATGTGGTAGAACCAATTTGTTTATGGCGGATTCAATCTTACTCATAGGCACCGCATTCTTCTCCAGAAAAGAATTAACTGCTGTTTGGAGTTGTAGATCAAACCTGCCTTTCATTTGAGCGTTTTTTCCCTCTCCAGTCAGTGTGCAGTTCTCTTCGCTGTCGAGAAGTCCTAGACGTATGCAGAAACGGATTTTGCGCCTTATGCTAGCTTCATTGCATGGGTGTTCCTTGACAACTCCATCACGGTCTCGCTTGAAGTAGACGAAGGCGTCCGAATTCCCTTTGATGGAATCCGCCAGCTTAGCAACGTTTCCTTTGTGCAACGATGCGGCATTTAGGACCTCTCGGATCTTGCTATAGGTAGATGTCCTTTGCATGATACCTCCTTTTTTCTTGTTATGTCGAATATATTATTAGCATGTCTTACCTGCGTCTACAATGCCCACTCTTCAGAAGTGTTCAAGCTCATATCCACCGTCTATATGCCCTTGATAGAGCATCATAACCTCGTAGTCTAATAGGGACACCGCCCATTTATTGATTCTTGCTCATGGGACAATATACCCATAGCCTTAGGAAGTTTCTTCGAGCATAATCTCAATGCCACTCTAAATATTACCTAAGAGCATTCTCATCTTCAAAAAGACGTTCCTAATAACTTCCCCTTTGAGTAATATGATGAGCAAAACCTGTTGCAGCAGTCTTTGATATCCGCGGCATATCACAAGTTTACATGCAGCGGATCAATCCGCCAATAATGATGTTCGCTGTCCCTATTCTTATCTTTTATCATGGCAAGTGGTACTATTGATGGGGGCAGGCCATAAATACTTTTTACATTTATTGTTTTTTCCTCATATTCTGTGTGAGTTATTATAATGTTAAATCTTATACCCCGAGAGACGGAGTTCTCGTACGGATTCAATTTTACATCTTCTATATTCGTATTATCCCTCCTCTAAATGTTGCGTTGTTCTTAAAAGAAACCTTACTTTTCTATTTGCAGCTTTTTAAATTCCTATTCTCATAAGTCACGCTGGACTCGTATGACAATTCCTCTAACCCTTTGCAGCAACCGTTGTGCTTGAGCCATGGTTAGGACTGCTTCCGGCCGTTGCGCAGTCCCGTCTGGTTGCATAATCGGATATAGGCATTGATTCCTGAGATTCTGAAGCTGTATAGATAACTGAGCGACAGCAATTCCATACCTTCTTGATTGGGTAATAGCTACAAATTGGTTCAACTTTCTCTGATGAGAGCGGGGAACGTTTCTACCAAAAGATGATATAAACGCCGCGCCGATCGACTCAAAAGCATGATAAGCATAGAACATCATTGATTCTTGAATGCTCGCAGCAGATAGATGCTGAGCGGCGTCTAAGGCACGTTCGGCTATTCGTTCATAGCTTTCCTGGAGAGGTACTATCTCGATTCCCCGTGCTGTTCATAAACAACCAGCCCGTGTTTATTGATTTTTCGCCAAACCTTAGCCCCTACCTCCTTATACGACTTCCATTGTTCGATGGAAATGATATGAACCTTGGGCATGACCAACATCTCCGTATAGACAGGAGCCAAAATCCTCGATAACTTCTCTATAAGGGTATAAGGTTTCCGAACATTCGCCACGACATAAAGGTTTATGTAAGTCGGTTTTCTCCACCAGTCAGTAGGAGGGAGCAAAATAAGTCTTCTGACCTGAGAGATTCTTGCCCGTTTAACTTGTCTAAAGACCATGTTAGCAAAAGCAGACGTACTTTCCCTGATTTTTGGTGGAAACCTTTCAGCCTTGAGATTGTACATTAAAATATAGCCTCTCTAAAACCAAAATATTGTCTTACGTATTGCCCGCAAGTTCCGCTCCGTGTGGCAGAAGGGGAGTCTGGAGGCAATTCTGCCCGAGTCTTGATAGGGACAGCAACCATTCATATATACCAATATCTTCAAGAAGTCTCTTCGAGTAAAATCCCTAGACCACACTAGATATTGCCTAAAATTATTCTTATCTCCAAAAAGACGTTCCCCATGATTCTTCCTCTGAGTAACGCGATGACGAGAACCTATTGCCACAGCTCTTGATATTCGTGGTATGTCAGAAGTTTATATGTAGCGGATCAATCCTTCAATAATAATGGGCACTGCCCCTATTCGTTTTTATTTATTTTCGAATTTGAGTACAGCATAATCAAGACCACTTTGTGTGATTTGGCCACTTTTTGATTTGAGAGAACTTTTACTAATACCTGCAAATTCGCCAATCTCCTTCAAAGCAACTCCCTTTTCAGGCATGTTGTTCTCGAGCCACAACTTATATAGAATCTCTTGCTTAGCCATACTTATCAACTCTCAATTTCACAAGACTTGTTTATATACGCAATGCGGACATGCTCTCATACTAGGATGATATCTGCATTGGAGATATACTGCTTTTAGGCGAAGTACGACATGAAGAATTAGAATCTAACTTGGTATTGAGGTGAACCAGCATCTACGCCAAAGATTAAGACCGATGGTAGTTTCTTACAAAGTATATAATAGCATTGTGTTGGAGTAGCTTCATTTCCAGCGAATTCTATCCACAACCTTCCGTCATTAGATCTTTTGCTACCTGCATTAGACAAAGAAGTACCTAATAATCCCGCTTCCAAAGGACTGCGCTTAGCAGGACCGTGATGCAGCCTTGGTGAGACATTATCCTTCTCATTTAAAGGGATAGCTGCAAAGAATGGAACCCATGTACCTGCCCGCGGTCTAACTTCGATGGCGTATCTATTGTTACGATCTCTACTCGAGCTGTAAATTTTAAGAGCATAGGGCTCAACTTGAGGTTTTGCGATATCTGGCTGTCGCCTTTTAACTCCTGCCACTATTCTCTGTTTCCAGTCTGGGTCAACAAGACTTACAAAAAGTCTTGTCTTGATGCCCGCCGGAATGAGTTCTGTATCCATTGGTGCTGGAAAGAGAGCGATTACTGGGAAGTCAGTACCGCGGGTGTACAGAGCGCGATTCAGAGCGTACGCAAATTCCTCTTTGCAGGCTTGACTACCGAGACTTGCCTGAGTGGCATAAAGAAGCCAACCATCAGATTTTGAAGAGTCCTGAATAAAAGACTCAATCTGCTCCCACAGACGCTTTCCTGCAGTAAGATTCCAGCGATCAAGTTTGACTTCGAGCCCTGCCCTGGATAGTTCTTGAGCAGCAAAGTCAACATCGCCGTCTACATTGTCATCCCAAGCGTAGGTAAGCCAAATTGATTTCTTATGAGACATTTTCTCCTCCATCAAATTCGACTATTTCGGCTAACCTCGGGCGAAGCCGATGTCCCCGAAGGGCGAAAGGAGCGAAACGACTTCAGATATACTCGCTGTTATAGGTGGTTACTGGCGCCACTGTATGATTTCTTCCATTTAAGATATCTTTGAATGCTTTCATACTTTGGATGTAATTCTATTCCACATATTTCATCCCAACTTAAATCCAGTAATTTTATTGATGTACTATATTTTTCAGTCATTATTGATTTGTCTAAGGATAGACCCATTATTACATACTCATTAATCGAAGGCCATATGATTCTACCATACTTATCAATAAACTCTATTCTTAAATCAATTTGATCTTTGTCTTGTTTTTTTCCTTGCATCTTCCCAACCTTAGATAGCCATTTTGCTTCTCCCAATACGAGGGTATTTTCTGTTTGTAAACCAAAATCAATTTCCGGACCCCCAGAGACACCGGTATCAGGATGTAGTATTCTTCTCCACAACCAAACATTAACTGCTGTAAAAGTAGTATCCAATTGCAAAATAGAGAATAACTTTTTTGTAAAATTAATTGCACTATGACTATCAGAATACATCAATGTCCCAAAAACACTCCATGTAATAACATCTTCGCTATTCAGAGATTACAAATCAGTATAATATCCTATACTGCTTTTTATATCTTCATTGAAAGCTCTTTCTTGCCTGCTTTTATATAACTTTTGAACGATCTCGGGCGTTGGAAAAGGAAAAATATTATCGTGTATTAGATTATCGAAAGGGTTATAAGTAGCTAAAACACCCCCAGCACTTCTAATAACTGGTATAACTTGATCGTTCCAGTTCTTAATTGTTTTCATTCTTGCCTCTTGTGCAGGGATATCACATAACGGTTCGCGGATGAAAGAAGTTGCCGAAGGCAATTTGTGGAAATTAAAGTTTCCCCTTTTATCCGCTGTTAGATGAAGTGGTAGCCGTCCTTGGTCTAAATTCAATCCCTATCTTTTCTTTTAGATAATCCTTTAGCACAAATACCTCTATTCTTTTGGGACTTGCAGGGTCATCTAAAAAATACTTGGTGTATTTATCACTATTGTTCGGGTCAGAAGAAGAAATAACTTTCATTGTTCTTTCTTTCTCCGATACATCTGTAATAGTCCCTCCATCTAAAATGTCAGTATCCCAACAAATAATACTTTTCAGATAGTTAAATGAATGGTTAAGCGGAGAAGTTAATTTCCCCTTAAACTCTATATAGTTTAGTTGGGATCTATCCAAACTAAGATTCGAATGTTCTCTTGCTATTACATCAATCCCAAAGTGAGTATCATAATCGACTATCTCAAATGGAAATAAATCTGGCTTTAGAACTTTCAAGATCAAAAATAAAGAATATACCCCCTGCTCCGAGTAATATTTATTTTCTTTCACCGGTTCAACTAGCGTAAGGCCTTCGTATTCAGCAATTCTTACTTTTGCGCTTCTTTTTATCCGCTTCTCATAATCTTTTTTCTCCTTTTCCTTAGTCAGTTCACCAAAAGCCTCTCGCTCTAACCATTCTAGATTATCCCAATCATCACTCTCGGTTATTTCCTTGTATATTTTTCTTACTTCTTTCTCTATATCCTTCATTATCTCAGAAGGTGTATTCTCTACCGAACCTCGATTAGCAGTTAACCTGAATCCTTGGAAATTGAAGAAAGTATGAAATCTGACATATTCTGTACCTTTAGTCACAATCCATTCATTTTTCCTTTGCATAGGAATATAATCTTTGCATAACCATAAACCATATCTTTCCGCTACAGCATATGCTCCTTCTGGAGCTGTATAACCTGGCCTACGTAGCATTGGATTGTATCCCCGTTTTATTGCATCTCCCTCCACATAAAAAATAGCTTGATATTTTTTATCTGGAAAATTGGGTAAGTGCCCTTCTTTTTTCCATCTTCTTACATAATATTTAGGTGCAGATGTTCCCTTTTCATCAAATAATTTATTCACATCTTTAGCTTCC
>Ga0315544_1002976_pt1 | contig 11529 bp, 9 predicted proteins | sample SalMarSW160130MG_2_FD_202543 | JGI IMG/M metagenome (GOLD analysis project Ga0315544, IMG submission 202543) | Salt marsh sediment microbial communities from the Plum Island Ecosystem LTER, Massachusetts, United States - Salt Marsh Sediment SW1601-130 ... | reverse complement strand
GTGGCTAAAGAACTTCAAGCGAAAATGAAAATATAATGTAAAGTAGAATGTTCTCGTATTGTTGAATTACAATACTTTACGTGTTCTACTTTACATAATCATTTGCTTTACATAACCTACCCCTGTGGATCCGGTTATTATGATGTTCTGACATTTAGTGATCCAATCACAGGAGCTAAATCTCAGTAATTGGTTTTTATCAAGATTTCTTTTCGCTGAATAATCTATTTCTTCAAAACTTGATTGATACCTGAACCGTGCCATGGATATCAGCCGTTGCAACTTTTTGTTATACCTGTCATCCCACTCAGCCTCCACCAGGTGGGCAATTAACTCGTCAGATGTAAAGTCCCTGTTGACACCCGTTTCGGTTACTTCTTTATAAGCTCTGGCAAAACCACCAAATCTCATTTCTTCCAGTTTCTGTAATGTCGCTTTTACGTTCATAATGTAATTTCATTTTTAAGGGTTATTGATCTTATGATTAATTGTAATGATCTTTTCCTCTTATATTATCATGGAAAGGAAGGGAAAGATCATCTGTTTTTTCTTGTTCTATCATATATGTTTTGTTTTTCAGCGAGTTGTCTATAAAACGGTATGATATGCTGTTAATCTCAATAGCCTTTTTACATACTGCCTGTAATGTTTTTTCATCGTATTTCCTGCCCAGTTTTAATATACCCATGCAGGCTTTAAAGGCTTGTTCAGGATGTTCTCTGCTATCGAGCAATAACCTTATAAAATCTTTCACAGAACCACCCATCGTGGCGGCCCACTGAATAAATCTGTCAGGATTCCACCCATTAACAAACTGATGCTCCGGCGGCATATGTTCTTTCTTTGTTGTATATGCATAATTTCTCCTGTCCCTTCTGTGTATGGCAATACGGATATTATTTTTATAGATCTCAACTACTGTGGAGGTATAAATTATTTTTACTTTTCTCCCTGTAAATTGCCATGGAACACTATAGTAATGCTTATCTTCTTTCAGATAAACATGATAGTTGAACTGAACTTTAACTACCTGGAATTCTTTTAATTCATACCTCTCAGCTGGTAGCGGCTTAAGCTCATGTTTTTCTATTTGTTCAAACAACTGGCGACGGCTTATTTCTCTTTTCTGGAATGAGGCATTATTGTGCCTTTCCATCTCTTTCCATATGGCCTCGTTCAACTCTTGCAAGGAGAAAAATGTCATATTCCTTAACCTGGCAAATATTCTTTGATAAACCAGGCTCACAGCATTTTCAACCAGTGGCTTGTCTTTTGGTTTGCCTGGCCGTGCAGGCAATATAACAGTATTATAATGTTGTGCAAAGTCATAATAGGTATCATTTATTAAAGGTTCGTAATTGCATGCTTTTGTTACGGCTGATTTTAAATTATCAGGTGATATAGCCCTGGGAACTCCTCCATAATACAACAGAGCATTCTCATTTAACATTATCCAATCTTCCTTTCTTTGACTAACCGAGGCTTCTACATAAGTTAATTGACTCGCTCCCAATAAAGAAACAAAGACCTCGGTTTCCCGGATCTCCCCTGTCAAGGGATTTATTACATGCATTTTTTTACCTGTAAAATCTACATACATTTTATCGCCGGCTTTATGATCAATGTGCATGCCCGGCTTTTGTTTATTTTTCCACATCCCGTAGTGATGGCAGAATCTTGAATAACTAAACCCATCCTTGTGCTGTTCTTTATATTCTTCCCATAACAGATATAATGTGACTCCAGGCCTGGTCAGTTCCTTCTGGTAATGTTGAAAATTATTTGATAGCTCTTCGTATTTTGGGTTTGATGATTTGTTACTCTTTTCAAAAAGCTCAATAACTTTAACATCATCCATCTGAGTAATATCCTTATAGGATAAGCCGGTTCGTTTAAATTCTGCAATGTATTCACCAATTGTTGTTTTGCTAACTCCAACAGCTTCTGCTGCTTTTCTTATACTGAACTTGAGCTCTATGCAAAGGCGAAGTATTTCTCTTATTTTTCCCACGTTTGTTCTGCTTTTTGACATTTAGTTTTCCTCCTGTTAATTTGTTTGGTTTATTTTAAAATCAACAGGAGTTTAATTATTATCCCAGGAAATGAGCAATGAATTTATTAACATGATGTCTATTCCCGGAGTGTCCGGAATAAACAAGAATCAGTGTCCGGTTTGCTCAGGAATCAGTGTCCGGAATAAACAAGAATCAGTGTCCGGTTTGCTCAGGAATCAGTGTCCGGTTTGGGCAAGAATATGCAACTTAACCTAACAAAGATATTTGCAAAATGTATATATTTGGTTATAATAATATTAAATTAACTAAGTAAAATTAAAACATATGTCATTTAATGTCAAATTATAAAATGATATTCATTTAGTATAAAATTGTTACTATTTTGTTACTTTAGTTGACCTACTCTCCCCTATCCTATTAACATACAAATGTTTACAGCCCAACTTAACTTTCTGTATTGTTATATACAGATAAAACTTAATCAATTTGTACTCTTCTTCCAAAAAACTTGTACCCCATTTGTACCTCATCAAAAATAAATCATTGATTGACAATATACTTAACTTTCTGTATTAACATGTTTAGGTTTTATAGATTAACGCAACTGTTTTAAATGAAAATGCATCATTTGAGAAAACATAAATAATATGAGATCAATAAACATTTTAATATTCCTAATCACCATTTTTTCATTTAGTTGCGAGAACAGCGAAACTGACTTGATTATTGATTCAACAGAAGGATTTTGCATTAAAATTGGTGATTCAATATTTTTCAATCATAATCAAATTGACTTCTATGATTTTTCTTCACATTTGATTTATTTAAAAAATGGTAATTCATTTTTATACTCTACTAGGGGTATTTTTACTGTTTTTGCTGATAATATTGAAATTTATTCTGGACAAATGTCTCCATCGTATTCATCATATTTGCCAATAGGACCAGTGATTTATTGTGCACCTTCATTTTACAGCGATTATATAATACCAATTGGATTTATTCAAGTATGTGACACTTTAGGTAATAAAAATGCAGATCCTAGAAAGGACATGAGAATCATTGAAGCTTTGAACAAATATAATCAATATCGTGAAGGACTTAAATGTGAAATTATTGCAGTTCAAAATATAACTTTTAAAAATGTTAAAATTGAACTACGATTGACCAATAATGATTTTAATAATCTATACTATTTAGATCCCGATAAAATGGGTATAAATCTATTTCATTATTTTACAAATGGATTATTTCTACGAGATTCAACTAATAAAACATATACTCATAGTGTTTCAATAACTCATCCTGATCCTTGGAATGCATGGAAAATTGAATGGTTATCTATTTTAAAAAGCAAAGAGAGTAAAACATTATCAATCATTTATGAAAATTTTGAGACTATAACTCCAGGACAATATAATGCATTTTTTTCATTTCCTGGACTTAAACATCAAGTAGCCAGAGATGAATTTCGAAAAGATAACGGTAGGATTTGGTTAGGAGATTTACATGTGACAAAAAAGATAATACTTGAATAAGCTACGAAACCTAACAGCGCATTTAGCCAATTGGGCGCTGAAGGAAGTAAATGAAATTCAGTAAATTTGTAAAAACAGTTCGTGCATACAGACTGTGAAATACTTTTAAATACCCAACTGGCTGTATGCGCAAACCGTTAATATTTAATTTGTGGTAAAAAAAATGATTGGTAAGCAACCATAATCATTGAATAATAATCTTGGATACAAAATAATCAACTTTAAGATATGAAAATAATAAATTTCTTATCTATTTTATCACTAATCATTCATATTGAAATGATATCTTGTGATAATGATGATAAAAATGAATATAATAAATTGTCATTTAACGAATTTTGTTCTATCATCCCTAATGGATGGGATTGTGAGATTATTGTTAGCGATTTTAATATTCATGATATACCTCACTCAGCTGATACACCATTAGCGATTATTAAATATATAAATCCTAATAAAGAATTTACTAGGTATGATAATAGGAAACAACATCCTTCATTAATACTTAATTTTTATGATATTAAAGAAAAACAAGAACTAATTGAATTTATTGAATCTCAGCAGAGCTATTCTTGGTGTATTCCATGGTATTACGGGGAGACAAATGACTATTATATAATTACATCACCGTGTTTTATTAATGGAGGTTGTTTTACAGAAGAATGCAATAACTGTTTAAAAGAATTACATACTTCATTAAAAAAAATTATAATAATAAATAGTTTATTTATATATTAAAGTTTGATAATTGCTGATATATCCCAAACTAAATATAAAGCCGCTTATAGCAAATTGTACAGATAGGGTAATATGTTTGCCTACACTCCTCAATAAAGTTGGTGTATCAGGATAGGTAGGTACTCAGAAACGCACTAATGACCATATGCCAAAGGTTGGACATAACTTGTTAAGGCGCAACCATTTTGAACAGGAAAGCATCATTAAAAGAAAAACCATGAAAAGGTTTATTATCTATATTCTTCTTTCTTGATATTTAACTGTGAAAAAGATGAAATAAATTCACTAGAAAAAAGTTACATAAAAGGAAAGTAAAAAACAATTGTATCCAGTTTAATATGAAAATTATAAATCTAAACTAAGATTTATATGAAAAACAAATTATTATTGTTAGTTATATTATTTCCCCTATTTTCGATTATTAGCTGTGAAAAAAATAATTCTGGTAAAGAAGTACTACCCAAACAATTGACTTCAACAAATCTGGATTCACGTGCATATCTATCACCGAATGGAATATATATTGCATTTTATACTTATAGAAATTCATTTATTCCATATGCTGCACATTCACTAGTTGAACTCTGGATTATGAATCGAAATGGATCAAACCAACATGCAATAATTGAAGTTAATGAGATATACGAAGATACCTCAATAGATTATTTCTTGTGGTCTCCAGCTTCGGATTATATAATTGTTTTTTTATCTGCCCAGGCGATTGATTATAAGAGTGAAATCTGGAGAATAACAGTGAGTGGAGATAAAACTAAATTACAATCCTCAGATTTTTCTTTAGGACAGCCATCTTATTCCCCGGATGGTACAAGAACAGCATTCATTATTCAGGGACCTAATCCACCTGAAGGGTCTCCTGTTGAAAGATTATATTCTGCAAATACTAATTTTTCTGATACAATTCTTATTGAGAAAGGTCTTATCGGAGATTATGATTGGATGTACGATTCTGAAGGATTTGTTTATTCATTATATGATCGGGCAAATGAAAATTATGATTTATGGAAATCTACCGTAAATGGAGCTGAAAAGTCAAGGATTTCGGAAACTCCGGAAAATGAAAAGATTTTATCATGTTCATACGATGGAAATTATATCGCCTATTCTGATTACAATGCTGTTTATATCACACCTTCAGATATATTTAATTCGAGTTTAATATTAGATAATGCACGATTGCCTGAGTGGATACCTAACAGAAATCTTATTTTACTTTACAGCCACCAGTCAAAGGACAATGTTTTTTGGACAGAGTCATGGATAGTTGATATCCATGGAAATGTAATTAGAAAAATAGCTGAAGGTGGATTCAGTGAGGTAACATTTTCTTCTGCAGGAGATTATTTTTTATATACTTTTGAAGGTAATATTTGGCTCGATTATTTACCGTGACGCGATTCGCTGATAATTTGAAGATTTACAAATAGTATAAGTCCATTGGATCCGTACAGCCAAGTATTCAAAGCAGGAAACTAATCTGACACACTGGGAACAAGATCTTATGTGGAATTCTATATATTGGTAAGACGAACAAATTTTCAGGCGTAATTATTGATTTAAAAAGTCACTTTTACTAAACTCTAAAAGCAATAATCGTGATTTTGGAAAACATTACAATGAGACATCTATTTTAATGGGATTTTTTGGACTCAAACAAGCATGAGATTTGGAATTCCAGTAATGAATGATTAATAATCTTAAAATTACTTTTAATGGATTGCATACATGAGCCAGAATTTATTTATTCCCTATTAAGAAAGTATTTATACTTGCATTAACATATTGTGCAGCACAGGGGCTTATTTTAAGTCATTTTTAAAACATTTCATCTGGAGCCCGGATTCTATATTTAAGAAACCGAAAAGTTGGAATTTATAAATATTTTATAGCAATTCTAATCATTTGTTAGTTGCCAAAGAAAAGTGTAATTTTATGTAAAGATTTATCAATAAAAGTTGATAAGTACATATTATAGTTAAGTCAAGTAGTTTCAAAGGGAAAATAATTTCATTAAAAATAGTTAGATATACGAATGCTTACGTGAACATGTTTAACGTCAATTTTTGCATCATCTTACTTGAAATTATTATTAATGAATTAAGACATTTTAATAAACAAAATCTTAATCACCATGAAAACTAAAAATCTTATAACTTTTTTCATTGTTTTTCTTGCTTCAATAATGATATTTTTATTTTCAAAGCAATTAAATGCGAATAATTATATAATAATATACATGGATAGTGTAACAGTAGTTGATACTATTTATGTATGTGATGCATACGATTCAATTAAATTAATCCATAAAAGTAACTGTGTGGATTTTTCTTTCTGGAGAGCTAGATATTATAATGACAATCATTATTATAAAGAAGACACAATTTATTCTGACACACTTTATCTTCCAACCAGCTTCAAAGGTTATGTAAATAATTGCGGAAATTCTGTTAATATCAGACAATTACTTTTACTTGGTGAAGATAAATCCGCTTCATGCGGTAGTCTAATCGAGTTAAATGTACGTACAAACTTTTATGGTACTGGCAATTTAATTTACAGTTGGTCACCAACCACTGGTCTAAGCGATCCTTCTATACCAAATCCTTCTTTAAAAGTGACAGGAGATATGCAATATACAGCTACTATGAATGCTCCAAATGGATGTGTTGTTTCAAAAAATATAAATGTAACACTGCAACCCATAAGTAGCCCATCAATATGCCTGGTAAGTGTCGATACTATAAATAAGAACATTGTCTACTGGGAAAAAACAGGTTCAATTTCTATTGATTCGTTCTTTATATACAAAGAAACCAATGTAACAAATGTTTATAAAAAGATTGGTTCTATTGATTATAATGATAACAGCTTTTACATTGATACTTCTTCATTTCCATTGATTCAATCAAATAAATATAAGATTTCATTTAAGGACTCTTGCAATTTGGAATCCAATAAAAGTTCAGCTCATAAAACAATTCATTTGACAATTAGTCAAGGAGCCAATAATTCATGGAATTTAATTTGGGAACCTTATGAAGGATTTGAGGTTTCTACTTATTATATTTATCGGGGAACTAATTCCAAAAATCTTCAATTGATAGGATCAACCGCTGGCAGCAGTACGCAATATACTGATTTCACAGCACCGGTTGGTTATATATTTTATCAAATTGAAGTAGTTAGCCCCACTGTATGTAACATTTCAGATTTAAAATCAACACAGGTATCCATAAACACTTCCCGTTCAAATATTGCAACAAATAGCCCAACTGGATTTGAAGCTAATGCATTTCAATCAAATATATTATCCATCTACCCTAATCCATTCAATGATAGATTATTTATAGAATTAAAATCTCAGGATTTTAAAAATGGAATTATTGAAATAAATGATTTTTCTGGAAAAAGAATAAAAACTATAGATATGAAATCTGTAAAAATTGAGATAAATACTAAAGATTTGAATAATGGATTGTATATAATAAAAATAAAAACAGATAAAGACATATATATACAAAAAATAGTTAAGAATTAAATCATAATAAATAACTTTTGCCAACCCCGCAATTAGCCAATAGCGTGGATAGTGGGTATGCATTTGCCTCCACTCCGCAATAAAATTGGTGTATCAGGATAGGTAAGTACTCCGAAACGCGCTACTGACCATATGCCAAAGGTTGGACATAACCTGTTAAGGCGCAACCATTTTGCACAAGAAAGCATCATTAAAAAACCATGAAAAGGTTTATTATATATATTCTTCTTTCTTTCTTGATATTTAGCTGCGAAAAAGATGAAATAAATTTACCAGGAAAAAGTTATATAAAAATAAGGTACAATTATTCGTCTTCTACTGATAGCGAACCATATTCATTTACATCATATTTTTATGATGATAAGTGGAATTTAATAAAAGAATTAATTTCCGACTATCCTAAACCTGTTTGGGCTTCATATACTTATGAATATTCTGATGATGGTAAATTATTAAATAAAAAATATAAGGGTAAAGAAGGGAATAATTACCCAAATCAAACCGAATCAGAATTTATCTTAATAAGGGAATATAAATATCAGTATATTGATAATAAACAGATTGAGAAAGAATATAATAGAAATAATGAACTGACAGATAGCGCTATTTTTATTTACAGGGATGATTTTTTAATGGCCGAATATCATTATGACTTAATAATATCAAGTGAGTGGAGTATTATTTATGAGTATGACTTAAATAATAATTTAATAAAGAGAACATCTAATCCGGATGGAACATATACAGTTTATTATTATGAAGGATTAAAAATACACAAAACCTTGAATTATAATCAAAATGATTCATTACTAGTTGAAAATTTATTTATTTATACTCAATCAGATAATAAAGAAATAGTTGAAGTACTTTATAAGGGTCCTTATGGAGAATATATTTCTGATAAATCAACCTATAAAGACGGAAAAATAATAGAATATATAAAGTATCATCCAACATTTATAGGAGCAGAATGGTATTGTGAAAGATATGAATATTATTAAATAAAAGCTGTACACAATATGCTGTGAAAAGTAATTTGGCAGTTAATAGTTTTCTAAGATCAGTTCTTTAAATTAATTTTATATTAAATCGATAAAGAATTAGCTTTGATATACCAAACTACTTTTGTAGCTAGATGTTTTGTACTTTATAATAAATAAACAGCGAAATAAAATGAGAATAGCACTCTTATTCATAATTTCTTCACTTTTCCTTTTAATATGTTGTGAAGATGATAACAAAGAAATTAATGATAATTGTATTAATTATGATTTTTCTGATACAGTTTTTATAGGGTATGAACCTATAAATATTCATAAAATAAATTCACAATTTGATGATTACAATGTTTATATAGGACATTCATTAGGATTAAGTCACCTGATAGTGTTTTCAACCAACAGAACGACAAATGGGGGAAATTTTGACTTAGTAAGTTATAATTTAATATTAACAAGCGATTATACAAGGCCTGATACTACTACTTTTAAATATTACGTTCAAAATGATACTTTATTCAATAAAATACTTCCTGAAATTAATTCGGATAATAATGAGTTAGGGCCATATTTACATTTGATCGATTTTACTCCTTATGAATATAAACCCGGAAATGACAGTATATTATTCTTCATAACAAAAGATATTGATGGAAACCAGGATATTTTTTATAAAAAATATTCTCACAGAACATATTTAAGTGATTATATTCCACTTGAAAACAATTTTCAAAATCCATCCTTTATAAATTCGGATTTTGATGATGCTTATGTATCTATTAATTTTGATTTCAATACTCTATATTTCTGTTCAAACAGGAGCGACGATTTTGATATTTACCAGATGTGTTCAAAAAATAATGCAAACATTTACAATGTCTTGTATAATGATAGTTCTTATCAAATAGAAAAAGTCATAGAATTATGCAGTGATAAGGCAGACAAATGTCCTTTTGTAAATTGGAATATGATATTTTTTGCCTCAAACAGAGATGGCGGATATGGCGGATATGATTTATATTATTCAGTCCTGGAAGATAGTAATTGGTGTGAACCGATCAACTTTGGAGATAAAATTAATACACAATTTGATGAATTCAGGCCGGTTAGTATAGATAATAGTATAATGATATTTTCTTCAAACCGACCTTGTGGTAAGGGCGGATATGATTTATATATCGTTAGGATAACTGATATGAAATAATACTAAGCACAGCAAGTGATACAAGTCATTTGGTGGCAAGGGCATGATTTAAGAGTATGGAAATTAGAGTAACATATTAGCGGTCTGATGCTGAGATACTTAGAATTATGCAATGTATCATTTGCCCGACCATTTTGTGCAAGCAGCAAAAACGCAACCATCTCAATCAGAATGGAATCTAAATAAAAAATTAATAATTCTTATGAAAACGGCACTGGTCTTTATGACGATTGCTACAACGTACTTACTCATAAGTTGTGAGAAATCTGATAATGCCCCTAAAAACTTAAATACTGATTTCAACAAGAGAATTTTAGATGGATACTTTGTGACGTCAATTGCATTTGATAATCAAGCTAATGCATGGATTGGGACTTTTAAGCAAGGATTAATAAAATATAATTCTGACACGATAATTCTTTATAATTCCTCCAATTCAATAATTTCCGATAGTTCAGTTATTTATGATATTCAAGTTGATAGCAAAAATAACATTTGGATTAGTTGTGAGGGATTAATAAAATACGATGGTAATAAATTTACCCGGTTTAATTCCACAAATACTCCAATTCCCGAGGACTATGTTAGATCGATTGCAATTGATTCAAAAGATAATATTTGGTTTGCATCCTGTGTATCAAACAATGGAGGATTAGTAAAATATGATGCTAATACCTGGAGTATATATACACCAGATAATTCTGAATTACCAGCCAACTTAATCAATGATATTGCTGTTGACAAAAATGATAATATTTGGGTAACAACTCACTCTAAAACATTAACTAAAATATCTAATAGCAATAACTGGATTACATTTTCTTTCGATTCATTAAACGGGAGTTATTATGTTCTTGGTGATATAGAAATAAATAGTAAACAAGATATTTACATTGTTATTTATAACGGGGCGACTTCAGGTGGGATTGCTGCATGTATGGAGTGCTCAAAGCTTTTAATATTTGACGGCCATGAAAGTTTGGAACTTTATAATGATAGCATTTCAATGAAATTTGAGTCTATGGTCATTGATACTGATGATAATATCTGGAGTATTGATCGTAATTACTATGCAATTTACAATGGGAATAGTTGGATTACTGATAATACAGGTTTAGAAGAAGAGAGTTTATTTGCTATTGCACAAGCATTAGATGGTAAAATCTGGATTGGTACGGGAAATGGAATTTATATTAATGATTGAAAATAAATAAAGTAAAGCTGCCAGTAACGCATATAGCTTATCACCGGTGGTTAGCTTGTAAACTGGTAAATGTGGTTTCCTAAATTTGTAGCTTTGAACAAGGAAGTAAATATAATTCGGTAACTAACTATATGAGTGGCCGTTTCTATATATGATGACTCGTCCTAAAAAATGTCTACACAAAATGTAGTAGATATGTACAAAAATGAACGAGTAACTAGACGTTACAGCGAGGGTTTCAAACTCAAAATTTTATCAGAACTTAGTACCGGAAAG
>Ga0315544_1002962_pt1 | contig 11570 bp, 11 predicted proteins | sample SalMarSW160130MG_2_FD_202543 | JGI IMG/M metagenome (GOLD analysis project Ga0315544, IMG submission 202543) | Salt marsh sediment microbial communities from the Plum Island Ecosystem LTER, Massachusetts, United States - Salt Marsh Sediment SW1601-130 ... | reverse complement strand
ATACTCTTTCTTGTTTTCCTGCTTAAGGTTGTGATGCAGTTTTTCTCAAAGTCAATGTCCCTGATTTTTAAAGATTCTATATCTCCACGCCTGAGTCCGGTTCCCAAAGCTAATAAAATTCGTATTTTCATTGATGGATATGGCTCTGCTGCTTTAAGTAAATTCTTAGCCTGAGTATCATTTAATGATTTTATCGGTCTTTCATCTAATTTTAATTCTCTGATTTCTATTTCACCATTCAGGTATCTATTTTTTCTGCACCAGTATACAAATGTTTTAATGTTCCTGAGATCCTTGTTGAACGTTGGTCGTTTTACTTCCCGGCTTCTTTGCAAAATAAAACTGTCAATTTTATTTTGAGTAATCTGTTTTGAATTGCATTTTCCAACGATACGCTCAAAATTCCGAAGTGAGAGTGAATGCTCATAAAGCGTGCCATCTGTGACTCCTTGGACTTTTTTTGCCTCTCGATATTCATCGATCATTTGTTGCCAATCGGCTAATACTTGACCTGTGAAAACATCGGAATTCAATTGAGCATACTTGATATGTTTGAAGTGTTCAGCGAGTTCCTTCGTCGGTAGAGCCTTCGCTTTGCGTTTATAGCTTTCGTACCATCCCACCCACCAACCTTTAGCATCTTTTCGCTTGTAAATCCACACCTTCTTCATGACATTTATTTTATCGTAAAGATAGGCAAGCAAATCAAGCTGGAAAACAAGTCGGATTCGGTAACAAAATGGAGACATGGAGACAAAAGTCAAATGTGGCTACACCATAATTATTTGTGATATAAACACTTATATATAGCTATTTAAAGATGCCATTCGGATATATAATCCGTTTACTACTGTTCCTACCAACCTGCTCAAAATTCTCCCGGTTTGACATGTTTAATTATGATTTTGCAGGTCGAATTCAATGCTAGTTTTGGGTAGGTCAGTGCCAGACAAGTAGTTCTTGTACCTGCTGACAAGGAGTAGAAAAACTTTTAGGATATAGAAATCACACGGACCATGTTTTACGGTGATAACCAAAAGAATTTTGGATACGATAATAATGAAACTACAACCGAACTACAACCAATAGATACGATATCTATCATTAGATGCGAAATCTACCACTTGCTAAGTTTTGAAATCTGCGATATTTGCAAAAAAGTGAAATTTTTCAAAAGCCGTGTCGAGCAGGCGCTCTAACCACCTGAGCTAACCGCCCCTTCAGTGGATTCGACAGGCTCACCACAAGCAGAGAACTATACCATTTGAAAACACAGGAATCAAGAAGTTTTGTGAGAAACCCGGTTGTTACCACAGGTTTTTTCTGATGACCGCAGCGGCCACGAGTGTCTTTTGTAAACCGCCGCTCTGAACCGTTATCGATATCTGAACACTTTTCACATAGACAACCGTATCCCGTATGGCCGTATTCTTCGTGAAAGTCATTGCAGTAACATTGTCACAAAGGACGTAGTCGCTGTCAGTGAGGTCGTCATTCGTGATAAGGTAAAGCCTGTTATCAGCGCTGCTGTACCGATAGGTTATATCATCTCCCTCGACGGTAATCAGTGAGCATTCGTTATTCGGCGTGTTCGGGTCAACGGCGGTCGCCGTGCGAAGCTGCGTTGTTATCCTAAAAAGAGCCTGGCGTGCGCTGTTGATTGCCCTGAAGGTATCTTCGTTTACTCTGTAACTAATAACCGAGGCGTTGAAAGCCACCGCCACAGCCGCGAGCAGTATTGCAGTTACCGCCAGCGCAATCAGCATTTCCGCTATGGTCAAGGCGCTGCGGTTATCCATTTTATCCTGCATAAATCCAGCCTTTTTTCATCAGTATCTTGTTCGAATCCAGCTGACAGAACTGATTGGCCTGGAGTTTAGAGAAACTTCCACACTTACCCTGATGAAGTCGCTGTCGCCGACCACCTGTTGCAGGTCTGATGCGCTGACGTTTTCGACGGTAACTTTCTGAGTAAACGCAGCAAAATCATTCAAGACCGTTCCGCCAGCACCAACCGGAGGACAAAAGCTCGCACCGTCGAAGTCATCCAAATCGTCATAAGGCAGCATCGCCGTCATCTCGCGTATCTGCTCGATTAGAAATTCAGCGGTCGACAATTCCGCGCCGGCTGCGTTGGCCCTTGTGAATGAGCTGCCGGCTGCAACCAACGCTGCGATTGCAAGGCCTACCAGTATTATCGCAACCAGTACCTCTATCAGTGAAAAACCGGCCTTTTTCATTTGCGATTTCCCACCTTTGATTCCTTCGACAATCATTCCCGGCTACGGCACACTCCGCCGTGACGAACGCCGAGACGAGTTATTTGCCTGCAACGACACTGGACATCTTAAATATCGGCAGAACAATACTCATCGCGATAAAGCCGACCAGTACACCCATTACAACTATCATTAAGGGTTCTATCATTGAGATGGTGGTTTTAATTACGGCCTTTAGTTCTCTGCCGTAGTAGTCGGAGACGTCTCTGAGCACGTCAGCGAGGGTACCTGAATCTTCGCCGCTTCTTATCATTTGTACTACATGTTCCGGCAGCAGGTTGTATTGGCCCAGGCTCGCTGTGATTTTGTTGCCCTGACGAACATCCTCGCCGACACCGAGCCACATATTCCTGTAAAGCACATTGCCGGCTATCTGGGCCGTTATCGAAATGGTATCCAGCACCGGCACCCCTGCCCGTGTCAGAACCCCCATCGTATGAAGGCTCCTTGTTATATACAAACTTCTGCATAGGGTCTTTATAAGAGGAAGCCTCAGTTTTGTCTTATCCCACCATAGCCGCCCGAGTCCTGTACGAATAAAGTACAGAAACCCGCCGACCGCCGCACCGACAGCAGGCACTATCAGAAACCAATAGCCTCGCAGCAATGCACTCGCCGCCATCAAGACTTTGGTCGGCCCTGGCAGCAGGTGTTCCTTTCCCTCGAATATTTTTGCAAATCGCGGCAGAACAAAAGTAAGCAGAAAAATAGTTACCACAACCGCCATCACCGCTATTATAAGCGGGTACACCATTGCCCCTTTGACCTGTGAGCTGGTTTCATTCTCGGCACCGAGGTACTCAGTTAGTTTCTGCAGCATATCACTTAAAGCGCCGGAGGTCTCTGCCGCTGCCACCATATTTATGTAAATACCGCTGAAGACGTCACTGTGCTCGGCAAGCGCCTGTGAAAAGCTCTGTCCCGCTTCGATTCTGTCTTTAACATCCGTGATTATAGCCCTGAATTTTTCATTCTGTATTTGGCTGGCGATTGACTCAAGCGAGTCCTGAAGACTGATGCCGGCCCTGACCATAACGGCAAGCTGATTGGTAAAGTTGAGTATGTCTTTTTTACCAGGCCCGAACTCGACCTTGAAATTTTGTACTTTTTGCAAAAAACCTTGTCCTGCCCCGGCCTGCCTATCCCTTGCTCTACTGCCTTGCTGTGGGACAGCGGCTTTACCTGCAGCCGGAGCCTGACCGTTAGGCCCCGATTCCTCGCGGGCCGCTGTCACCTGCCGGGCCTTTGCTACCGCAGTACCGCTATCGTTTTCTCGTAACGATTCAAGCATAACGTTAAATTCGAATATCGAATTTCTAAAACGGTTTTTCGATTTTACATTGCGCCGTAGAAGCAGTGTTGCAGCACTATTTACTACAGGCCGCTTCCAACGGCGCCAACGTCTTCGCCATCTTGGCGGGGTTAGTCGACCAGGAAATCGCCTCCTCTCTGTCTATAAAGCCTCCGGAATACATCTGGGTGATACTGTAATCCATATTCTGCATGCCGAACCTTCGGCTGGTCTCAATAATATTGGGTATTTCGTAGATTCGGTTCTCCCGAATGCAGCTTCTCACCGCCGAGGTGCACAGCAAAATCTCCACGCACGGCACCATTCCAGGCCGGTCTACACGCCGAAACAACGTCTGTGATATAACCGCCTGAATGGTGTTGGCCAGCATCGTGCGAATCTGATTCTGCTGATTGGCCGGGTAAATATCTATGATACGTTCAACCGTCTGGGGAGCATTGACCGTGTGCAGCGTACTGAAAACCAGATGCCCCGTTTCAGCGGCTGTAATTGTCGAGCTGGTGGTTTCAAGGTCCCTCATCTCGCCTACCATAATGATGTCGGGGTCCTGACGCAGCACATGGCGCAGCCCCGACGCAAAATCCGGGCAGTCAGAGCCTATCTCACGCTGCTCTATCATGCCTTGATTGTTCTCGAGCGCATATTCCACGGGGTCCTCCAGGGTGATTATCCGCTTTTTATATTTTGAGTTTATCAACCCTATCATGGCGGCTAACGTCGTGCTTTTGCCCGAGCCGGTATGGCCGGTTACCAGAACCAGACCCCTCGGCAAATCGGTCAGCTCTTTTACTATCGGAGGAAGGTTTAAATCATCTATTGTGGGAACCAGACTGGGAATAACTCTGAACGAAATCGCGATTGTCTCACGCTGGTAATGCGCGTTTACTCGGAACCGGTGACTGCTGTCAAGACAAGTTGAAAAATCAATGTCCCTATTTACCTCGAATTTCCTGAACTTTTCGGGCCCGACCATATCGAGAACCATTTGCCTGGCGTCTTCATCGGTGACCAGCGGCAGGTCCATAATGATTAGTTCAGTATTTCTTCTCAGTACCGGAGGCATCGTAACGTTTATATGCACGTCGCTGGCCTCGGCCTCTATCGCCCAAGCTAATATACTTTTAACATCCAGCATAAGAGACTCCCTTTCGCTATGTGTAATGAATATCACGCAGGCCGAAACCACCATCCGGCAGGCACCGGTTTAATTATGCGGATTTTCGACAAGCTCCCGCTCGGCGTCCTGGCCGGATACTTCGGTAACACGCAGCACCTCTTCAATCGTCGTCAGACCCCGTGTTACTTTCTTAATGCCGTCCTCAAACAAACTGATTCCTCCGCTTTCACGGAACGCCTGGCGCATATTTTCAACAGACGAATCTTTGTTAATCACATCACGGAATCTTCCGTCAACCACCAACAGTTCGAAGATTCCGATTCGCCCCGAGTAGCCGCTGCCCCTGCAGGACTCACAGCCTCGGCCTGTAAAAAGCTGGCCGGCGTCGAGGCCGGTTTTCTCCAGATATCTAACGATGTTCCTCGGCGGCTTGTAAATCTCTTTACATTCCGGGCAAATCTTCCTGACTAATCTCTGCGCCAGAACACCATTTAGCGATGCCGCTATCAGGTAGGCGTCGATGCCGATGTTGACCAGCCTTGTTACACTGCTGGCCGCGTCATTTGTATGCAGCGTCGAAAGCACCAGATGCCCGGTTAAAGCCGCCTGCACCGCAATCCTCGCCGTTTGATAATCTCTGATTTCCCCAATCATTATGATATCAGGGTCCTGTCGAAGCAGACTCCTCAGCGCCGAGGCAAAATCAAGCCCCGCTTTTTCTTTGATCTGCACCTGATTGCAAAATCCAAGTTCATATTCGATGGGGTCCTCAACAGTCGAGATGTTCAGCTTATCTCCGTCCATCTGACACAGTGCCGAGTACAAAGTCGTGCTCTTGCCCGAGCCTGTCGGCCCCGTTACAAGTAAAATCCCATGAGGCATTTCTATCTGCCTGCGGAAAACCACCATAGTTTCAGGCTCCATACCCAGATGCTCAAGCTCCTGCATTATTGACCCGCTGTCGAGGATACGGATAACAACCTTTTCGCCGTAATTGGTCGGAAGTGTCGAAATACGCAGGTCAACCGCTCTGCCGCCCACAATCGCAGCAACCTTGCCGTCCTGCGGCATACGCCTTTCGGAAATATCAAGGTTCGACATAATCTTTATCCGCGAGACAATCGCAGGATGCATCCTTGCGGGCGGCTGCATCGTTTCGAAAAGAACACCGTCTATCCGGTACCTTATTTTCGTGAACTTTTTCTTCGGCTCAATGTGAATGTCACTGGCACCGTCGTGTACAGCGCTGCTGATTAGATAATTAACGAATTTTATAACAGGCGATTCGGCTGCTATTTTCTCGAGGTCATCCTCATCCTTTTTTTCATCCTGAACGACCTCGACATCCGTCATATCCTGGATGATGCCATCGAGGCAGCCTTCCAGTTTCTCCTCCTGTAACAGTTCGCATATCGCACCAAGCTCTGCCTCAGTGCACACAACAAGACGGACGTTCATCCGGGCGCGTCTTTTAAGGTCCTCTATGGCGAACACATTTGCCGGCTCACAGGTCGCGACAACCAGCGAGTCCGCCTCTATCGCGACCGGAGCGACTTTATTGTTCTCTATGAAATTGACGTCAAGCTTCCCAAGGGCGCTTCTGTCAACCTCTGCCGGCTCGATGTGTCGAAATTCCAGGCCATACAACTTTGCTTTCGCCAGGAGAATATCTTCGGTGCTGACTAATCCTTCCTCTACCAGCATCGCTGCGACGTCACTCTCAGGACTCTCGGCCAGTTTCTCCTGCAACTGTTGATGCTGCTGGTCGGTAATTTTGCCCATATCCAGTAAAACGTCTGCGATGCGAAGAACACGCCACCGGCCAGCTTCTTCGGGCACATACAACTCGGTCAATCCAGGTATCGGCTGAGCCCCAGGGCAGCTCTGACTACCGGCCCCGCCGCGCCTGGATTCGCTGCGGTCCCTTTCCGGCTCTGACAAACCGCGCCCTTTTTCAGGTGTAAATGGCACTCTCATTTTTTCACACCTCTGAGCATATATGACCAGAAGCTTTAACCGGGATTTTTTAACACCCCAGCCGGCCTCTGCCTATCTCCTACTGTGAAAGCTTCAATATTATCTCGGCCTCCTGCCGCTCCTGCCCGCCTGAGGGTGTGCCTTCCAGTTTGACAAAATTCTCGCCGATTTGAACAATCTTAAAATCTCTTATCGAATCGCCTTCATAAAGAATCTTGTCGTTAATCATACAGCAATTACCTTCCTCCGTCTTCATGATGCTCAAAAGCTCTATAGGGCCGTCACTGTTAGGGTCACCGTACTCAGCAGCGAAAAGAGCATCTCTGTCTCCGATAAATATCTCGTGCTTGAACGGATTTTTGACAAGCTCATTAACCCCAACCTGCGGTACCCTGCTGAACTCATAAAACTTCTTCACTATCCGGTCCATCCGTCTGAACATTACCGAACTGGTTCCCGCAAGCCGGATAATGGCCTTTTCAATCTGTTCCTGCTGGGTTTTGGCAGCAGGGCCGGATGCCGTCGCTGTGCAGGGCGTGTTATGTCTTATCATAAACCAAAGGCATAGCAATGCTGCACCGAACAAAACAGCGAGCAGACGAGTCGTATTGTGAACTTTTTTACCGTGAATCGCTACGTTAAGATATTCCTCGTTCTGCTGTTTGTTATTGGTACTGTCACCTCCGCTCCGCTCCCGGCCGGCGCCATCACAGCGGCCCTCGTGCACCGAGGAATCTTCGGATTCTTCGCCCCTCAAAAAAGACAACATTCTAAAGCTCCCTTAACTTCTCTCATATACTGACCGTATGATATTGAGATACACCCTCTTACCGGTACCGTTGCCAAAGAACCATACTCGCCCCTGCCGTACCGCCGGTGCCAGGTCATAGCCTCACGGTCCTGGAAAAAAATGCTGACTATAAAGACCGCCGCTATATTCCCCTCGCCGTCGCTTTGTTTTTCCAGTTTGAGCTCCCTGAGTTTCATTATCCGGGGCAGCTTTTCAAGCTCAAGCAGAAACGCGTAAAAGGAGTTAAAGTTGCCTACTAATTCCATCTCCAGCGGTTGTTCTATATATCGTGGTTGACCGGCCCTGCTTGTCTCGTCCCCATGGTCGGTCTTCTGCTCGAGCGTCCGAATCGTCTTGGGATGCAGACCATTCTTTTGGGCAATCACAGTCACCTGCTCGAGCACCTTGTGAATCTCACTTTTCGGCGGCAGCTTACTTTCAAAGAAATCAATCGCATCCTGCAGTTCGTCAAGCTGCTTTGTAAATCCTTCCATTGCCATCGTTGCTTTTTCGAATTCCTTCAATTTGTCCAGTTTCTCCTGCACCCGAGCTTTCTGCTCAGCCAAATGGTGGTCGGCCGGCCTAATCAGGTAGCGGTCCGCAACGTAAGTTACGCTCATCAGCAAAACAAAACACACTATCTTACCCAAATCCTTCATCATAGCTTTGCCCTGATTTTGTCGATGTCCTCGTCAGTAAGATGAATATCCTCTTTAAGCATCGCGGTTAACCTGAATTGCCGAAACGTCCTATCTTCGGCTTCACGTTCCCTGGATTCCACCAGTGTCACATTCTCCAGCAGTTTTGAATTGCTCAGACGCTCGATATACGCCGCCACCTCGATGTCGCTTGGTGCAATACCTTCGATACCAATGTGCATCCTCAACAGCTTTTCTCGTGACGGCTCGGTCTCTGCAGCAGCCTTTTTGGCCCGCGTCCTTTTGTACTTGCTGGTTTTTGCCACATCCATCTGCGAGCGCGGCCTCGGCGGCTCTTTCTGAATAGCGCTGAGCTGCAAAAGTGATACACCGGCCGGCAGGTTATTCGTCAACGACGCCAGCAGCATACTTCTCGAGACCGGTTCAAGCAGCTCTGCCGTAGTCAGCGCCCGCTTCCACATCGCATCGCGATTTGCCTGAAGCTGCTCAAATTGTTTTATCGCCTCATGAGCCTTCGCCATTTTCGCGTCTATAAGCTTCTCCCTCGCCACCAGCACACGCTGCTGTACCTTAATGTTTACGAACAAACCAGCCAATACCACCATCACCGGCACAAACAACACAAGACAAATCATGTTTGTTCGCCGGGTTTCGTTGCTTCGGACATAATCATCCGGTACTAAGTTCACATTAAGCATCGTTTAACCTAATCAGTTGCACGCCCTTTATATTCAGCCACGCAATTCATTGCGAGGTTGTCAGTTCCGGCTCGACATCTCTTCACGACAGGCTAAGCCCAAAAGCGACAGACCAGTTAGTTTGCAATTGTCTTCTGTCTATACCGGCCCCGCCGGCATCCAGTATCTTAACCGCCCCCAAGGGGTCTCCTATCTGCGCCGGCATCTCTAATTGTTTCGCTATTGCCAGGCATATCTCTCTGCTCTGCAACGGACCCAGGAGGAAAATCAAACGCTCAATTTCGCCATCTCCGTGCATCGTGCTGAAGTGCTGCCTGCACGCCGCCAACTCCAGTATCAATCTCGCCATCGCTTCCTCTGTGCCAAGCTGATTTGCCCCTATTGCTACCGACCGGGCGAAAAGAAGATTCTTATGTCGGCAAATCACAACGTTTGCGCTGTTGTCTTCTATACAGATGAGCATCACAATGGATTCTGCGTCGGACTCACGCCTGCCGAAAAATCCGGCATAGGTATTTGCCAGAGCGGCCGGCCAGATAGCAATCGACTTAATCTGCAACTCGGCTTTTTCGTATATCGCCAGATGCCTGTCGATTATCTGGCGCCTGGTCGCTATCACCACGACATTATCCTGCTCAGCTGGAACAGGCCTGATTACCATATCATCGCAGTCAAACGGCAGCTCTTGTTTTATTTTTGAAATAGTCTCAGGGTTTGACCTGCGCAGTCTGTCCCACTCGGCCTGTGGCAGCTTGATATGCTCGACAAAAATCTCACTGGCGGGCAGCACCGCTACCACCTCTCTGCCGCGATATTTACTGTCTGCGGTCAACTCGCTGATTGTCTCCATGGCCCACCTTTGCCAGCCGGCACTGCCGCCTTCGAGAGCTTCCGGGCGATACCTGACGTCCGCTGCGATTAATGTTGCTCCTTCTTCGCCCCTTTCAAGCTGAGCCAGCCTCAGCGAATCGCTGCCCATATCAACACCGATGGGGCACCATTTCCTGCTTCGCCGCAAAATGACCCCTCTGCGGTGCAAAGGGGTTTTTAAGGCCCAAACCATAGCCGCACTCCTCGCTCTTATAAGACGTACCGATGCTGCTCTGCGAAGTCCCTAAGGGACGTAGCACGAGATGCACCTATACATTCATAACCCCATCATCGTCACAAGCTGACAGCCGCATTAAAGGTATATAGATGCACTTTTTCCGTCAGCCGGACCCCCCTCGTTTTGCTTCGCAAAACGAAGCAGAGGGGGCCGGCATCGGGCCAATTAAAACATAGATAATAAACGCCCCCCGACCAAACTTCCGGAAATATACCGTTCGTTGCTCTTAATATTAGGACTTCATCCCCATCAGCACCGTAGTCCGGATTTTTACCCCGTTAGAAAGAAAGCTCCGTCCTTTTGAGCGGAGTAAAAAAACATAGCAAGGGTGGAGTTTAAAACCCCACCCGACCTTTCTAACGGGGTAAAACAGGTGATTTCAACCGCTCCTGTAGTGAGCTTGCCTGCCCTGAGCGCAGTCGAAGGGTCGAACCTACACCGAATGTGCCGTAAGACGATAGACGAAACGAGTAACGCAACCGAAAGACGAAACACGTACTCCGCCCTTCGCTCAAACAACAAAAAAATACGAAACAAGGATTATGGGACATTTTCAAGGGCTATTCTGCCTTGAGGCGCCGCTTCATTAAATCGGCAATCGCTTTTTCCACCGATTTACCTTCAAACAAAATCTGATAAACCGCCTCGGTAATCGGCATCTCAACGTTATGCCGCTCAGCAAGAGCGACAACCGATTTGCAGGTATCGACCCCCTCGATGACCGACTCGGTGGCCCTTTGGGCCTGCTCGACGGTCTGACCTTTGCCTATCCTTTCGCCGAACGAGCGGTTTCTGCCTTTTGGCGAGATGCACGTCGTCACCAAATCACCTAATCCGGTCAGGCCGGTGAATGTCTGCGGCCTTGCACCGCACGCAACGCCTAACCGTGTTATCTCAGCAAGTCCCCTGCTCAAAAGAGCCGCCTTTGCATTATCACCGGCAGCTATGCCGTCTATTATCCCAGCCGCTATCGCGATAATGTTCTTCATCGCACCAGCTAACTCAACTCCTAAGATGTCCGTATTGGTATAAATCCGAAACCAGGATGTATTAAAGGTTTGCTGAACATCTTTCGCTAACTGCCCATCAGCCGATGCCGCACAGGCCGTCGCAGGCAGTTTCCTCGCCAACTCATCCGCGATAGTAGGCCCGCTGAGTGCAACCAGCTTGCCATTCTGAGCTTCCCCTTTGTCATTCTGAGCGAAGCGAAGAATCTCAGCGATTATCTGGGTCGGACGCAGCAGCGTACCATTCTCGATACCCTTCGCTACCGAAACGATTGGCACACCCTGCGGAACATAATCTTTGAGCCTTTTCCAGATACCCCGCATAAACTGACACGGCACCGCCGAGATAATCAAATCAGCACCAGCCATTATGCGCTCATCGTCAGCCTCGAATACAAGCCCGTCAGGCAGCTTATAGCCCGGCAGAAACTTTTTATTTTCACCGGCTTCTTCTATCTGCTTCAACTGTTCGCCGTCATATCCCCACATTTTTACTCGTATTGTGTATTGTGTATTGCGTATTGCGTTTAGCTTTGATTTTTTCTCGGCGGTCTTTGCGAACTCTGCGGTTGATGCTTTCTCGCACAGCAGCATCGCCAAGACCGTGCCCATCGCGCCATCGC
>Ga0315544_1002961_pt1 | contig 11572 bp, 15 predicted proteins | sample SalMarSW160130MG_2_FD_202543 | JGI IMG/M metagenome (GOLD analysis project Ga0315544, IMG submission 202543) | Salt marsh sediment microbial communities from the Plum Island Ecosystem LTER, Massachusetts, United States - Salt Marsh Sediment SW1601-130 ... | reverse complement strand
ACACTCTTCAGGAAAATGCTTGGACCGAGAAGTACAAATGAGAAAAATTTCTGATAAATTTTTTCAAAAAATAAAAGAGTTTTTGTACCGGGAAATTTCTTTAGAAGATTAAGCCTGAAGTTTGAAACACTTATTGATCTCTTTATAGTAAAATTCCTTTTTTGAAGAAGATCCGATATATGGTCCGGGTGAAAATTAAATATAGTCTCACCTATCTGGGAGGGTTTCAGGCTAAAAGGAGAAGTATCCATCTTTCTCGCAAAAAACCTCAATATGTTTTTAAGATTTCTTTTATTGGCAAATTCTAAGAAAAACAATCCATTATTCTTGAGTATTCTGGCAATCTCATCTAAAAATTTATCAGGATTATCCAGATGATGCACCACTCTGACTGTTAATATTATATTTGCACAATCGGACTTAACCGGAAGAGAGGTGGCATCAGCTGCAATAAAATATACGGATGCTAATTTTCCAGGAGTATTTTTTAAAAATCTTTCTATCCTGTCCCTGGCATTTTTTAAATTATTGAGTGAGTAATCAATTAGAACTATAGTTTCAAAATCCTTATATTCATTAAACAGACGACCATAACCGCAGCCGATATCAAAAAATATTTTGTTCTCTCCTCCGATTCCGGCAATGAGTCTCCTCAGGGCCATTCTTTCGGCTTTGTCTTCATATAATCTCCTGTCATCTTCCCAGAACTTACTGTAGTCATAACTCTCATAATCAGATTTCCTGAAATTCACTTTCCGGTACCTTTCTTTTCCTCAAATACAATTTTGGCGATTATTTTATTAAAATCTTTTCCTTGATCTTAAAAATATATATTAATTATTACTAACAATAAATGCAAATCTCAATCGAGACTTAAGTTGTTTCAACCTTTTCTTTTTTCAAATTCTTCTTTTTGCCTTTCTCGAGGTTATCTTTCTCCGGAATACTTACATGATCGAACTCCAGACTTGCCGCCACTACATCAGCCGTGATATTTATTATATTGTATTTCTTACCTTCTTTATTTTCCCAGCTTCTCAGATTCAAATGACCGCCTATAATAACCCTATCTCCTTTTTTCAATGCAGCGGCACAATTTTCTGCAAGGTTACTCCAGGTAGTGACATTAAAAAAATCAACCATCTCGGACTCTTTTCCATTTTTATCGGTCCATTTCTTATTTACAGCAAGCCCCATCTCGGTAATAGCTATCCCCTCATTCGTATATTTGATTTCCGGATTCCGGGTAAGATTCCCCAGCAAATATATATTATTCACATAATTCATAAGTAATCCTCCTGTCTTATAAGTTATTATTGAAATATAATTTTAATAAAGATTTTTAATACCCAAATTTATAAGTCTTACAATAACCGAATCGATCATCCCATGGGTATATAACTTTAGTTTTAGAAGTAGATCTGATACTACTGCTTTTTGTAATAAACTTATCTATCAATACAAAATCGAATGTCTTTTCCACGGTGACAATTACATCATCATAGTCATAACTATATTCAATAAGAATACAATTGTTTTTTCGAGCCATTTCTTCAGCAATCATATTGCAATCCGAATCCTCAAAAAATAACATGTTTTGTGCAACAGCAAGCGAAATAGCATCAGATGCATTTTTCGTTTCCTCCCTTGCTATGAAAATATGGCATAAATCGAAAATAAGAAGAAGCAAAACTGAAAATACGATTACCGCAGCCATTGCAAGAAAAGATATATTACCCCTATTTTGCGTATTTAAATCTTTTAGTAACATTCCATCCTCATATTGCTTTTAGCCTTTATAAAACCACCCTTTCCTGAAAATATTCCCTGTAAACCGGCAATACCTGCATCTTTATATATTACAGCCACCTCGATCATATCCCCGACTTTTCTGGAAGTTCTGCTTCCCGGAGTAACTATTATTTCAAGCATATTCTGATCCAGATCAGAACAAACTTTTTTTATACATGCATAGGCTTCCTGATCAGAATTTGTAGTAGCAATCGCCCTTGCTCCTTCGCGAGCTGCCTGCTCCAATATATTTTTCTGATAGATCAGTAATCCAAAATGGGAAACAGCTAAAACTATTAAAATCAGCAGAGGAATAATCAGAATAAATTCCAGTGAAGCCTGACCAGCCGAACCATGTGTTGATATTTTTAATTTATTCTTTTTCCTTTTTATCTCCATAATGATTTTTAATATAAAACTGTTTCCCATTTTTTTTATTTGCAGAGAATAATTTACTCTTCATTGATTTTTAAACCATCGAAGCTATTTTCCCAAATACCTTTGAAATGACATCAATTATCAGCGGTTTCCCTACCGCTATGAGTATTGCGCTTATTATTCCTGCAATTACTGTAACAAGTGCATATTCGAGAGTAGATTGCCCTTTCTGGCACCAGAGTCTTATTCCGATACCCTTCTTTTCTATTTTTATCTTACTCACCTCCTTCCGTAAAATATAAAAGTTTAATTTTGAACTTTTCACCTCCTTTATCAATAATTTATGGCTTTGCTCATCTATGTATATACTCATACCAGTAATTTACCATAATTATGTATATGTGTAAATACATAATTGTGAATTTATTAAAATTTTCGAATAAATATATTATAAAACCCTATATTTTATACTTTTTTATTAATTATAGTATTAATATAAATATATTAACATTATTTAAAAGAATTCTCTTGACATTAGTAATAAGATGTATTAATATTCATATGTAACATTAAATCTTTAGTTTTATTGAAAATTTAAATTTCTATCAGTAATAGAGGCTATGACTTACATTCCGTTATTTGGGCACTTTGGAATGTAACGAGCAAGTGGTGCAACCGGCTATTGCTTTTTTATTGAAAAAAAGTATGCCATCTAGCCTCTAAGTTAGATGGCTTTTTTTTGGGGATAAAATAAATGAAAAACGGAATTAAAAAAATATTAATAATATCAGTAATCACAGCATTATTGGCAGCAGTAATCTTATTCTGTGCTTTTACCTATAAAACTTCAAACATAAACAGCAGTTTTACAGAAACCAGTACATACAAACCAGAAGATATAGAAAAAGCAGGAATAGTCCAGGAAAATGTATCTGTAAAAGATAATGTTGCAGATACAGCCGCAATACTGGCAAAGATATCGGACAATCTCGATAACGAAACTAACACCATACACTCGGATTATAATGCTGAAGTTCTTGGAAGTGCTGCAGCAAATCAGGTTGCTGTAGCTGCTGCTCCGGTAGAATCTGCTGCTAATCTAAGTGATTATGAAGCAGCCGTTCTTAACCTTATCAATAATATAAGAGCATCAAACGGACTTGGTTCACTGCAATCGAATCAAATACTGACAAATATAGCCAGATCAAGATGCAGTGACATGATAGGTAATTCTTACTTTTCACATTATATGCCTGATGGCCGAAACATCTTCAATTTACTCGCCGAAAATGGGGTTTCTTATATAAATGCCGGAGAAAATCTGGGACAGTCCACACCTGCTTCTAATGGGACACCTGATGCATTCGCCAACGCATGGATGCAGAGTCCTACTCATAAGGCAAATATCTTGAGGTCCGTATATTCCAGAATTGGAATTGGAGTAGTCGATGGTGGAGGTAGAAGAGTAGTAGCAACTGTATTTATGAACTAACTGTTTAAATCATATAAGTTTACGGACGCCTAGACAAACACCCCGGATAAATAATATCCGGGGTGTTTAATTTTAAGGGGGAAAAAATCTAAAACAGCAAAAATTTTCCTCCCAGTGAAAATACAAGCGGTCCGCCTACCAGTATTATAAAAGATGGTAGGATTAAAAAAACAAGCGGGAATAATGCCAGTATAGTTATTCTTCTGATTTTTCTTTCAAGATTCTGATAAGCTTCAAATTTTATATGACTTGATTTCTGTTTCAATATTTCGTTTATGGAAGAACCGTACCTTTCTGCCTGGATGAGGAGAAAAATAAAACTTTTAAAATCTTCAGAAATACTCCTGTCCATCATATTTTTATAGGCCTGAATTTTACCGACACCAATATCAATGTCTTTTATAAAATTTGAAAGTTCGATACAGATTTTCCCCTTATACTTTTCCACAACGATTTTTATTGCATTATAAATATTCTGACCCGATAATGTTGCTACTGCCAGTAGATCGACAACATAAGGTAAATCCTTCTCTATTTCATTTTTTCTTATATTCCTGAACTTGCCAAGCAGTAGATTTGGAATAAAATAGCCTGCTACTCCTGTGATAATACCCAGAATACCAGAACTCAAAAGACTGCTGCCAAATAGACTTCCCGCAGTCAGAAATAAGATAAATAAGATCACTTTGTAACCCACAAAAGTATCCGGTGTTAGAGATATTTTATTTTCATGTTCCAATAATCTGAAGAGTTCCCTGTTTTCTTTTTTGATTTCAAACCAGCGCCTGCTGATCAGAGATCTTCCAATTCTAAAAGAAATTGAATTCATTTTATTTATAATTGCCGCAAAAAACTTTTTCTTCCCGGAATAATCTCTATTGCTCCCGGTCCTGTAGTGACTTCGGGATTTAATAAGATGAAATATGACCAAACATAGAAATATATAATACGAGAATATGATTAAATATATAAGCATGTTCCAATCCTGTTATTTTGGTACACCTGTTATTTTTTTCATAATGACTATTCCAGCGATTTCCATAACACCGCCTATAAAAAGTAAAATTATTCCTATACCGGTTGAAAAAAAATCAAATATAGCTTTGTTCATAAATACACATAATATAATCAACACGATAACTGGGAATATGGAAATAATATTTCCGGAATATCTGCTTTGCAGGCTCATCGTATCGGTCTGTGATTTTAATTTCAGGTTATGGCGTATGGTATCTGCTATGTTTGTCAGTATAGAGATCAGATCTCCTCCTATTTTATTATTTATTTTTAATGAACAAACAAGAAGATCGGCTTCTCTGCTCCCGCACTTTTGTGAAAATCTATTTAAAACTTCGTCCAGAGTAGAGTTGAGTTCCAGATCATTTACAGCTTCCACTAAGTAAGTATTAAGCGGGTCCTTAAACCACCCAATAGAATCTTTAAATATACTTCTTACCGTTTTTCCTGCTTTCAGCATTACTGTCATATTGCTTATGAATTCAAGCAGCTGTCCATGAAGTAAATTTTTTCTCTTTTCTTCAAGTCCCCTCAATACATCCAGAATATAGATTTCCAGACATATTCCAACAAATAAACTAAAAACAAGATTTCTGCATAATATGTAGAAAAACAGGGTAAGAATAGTAAGTATAATTATCGTAAGTATTTTTCTTTTGGTCCTGTATTTGTTCGTAAGAAATTTAAATACTCCGGATCTTCCATAACTCTTTTTCTCCCCTAAAATCCTGGCCTTTGGGACAAATACCGGAACCATCTTTTTCAATCCGCCGAATAAACACAAAATTGCCAGAATAAAGATAATAGAGATTAATATTTTATCCCAAATTTTCATCCCTAAAATTATAATTAAATCCCCCGCTTTTTATTCTATCCATAAATATCGGCACATAACCGGTATAAACGGCACCTGTACCATCGCCGGTGGTACTGCTTATATCATTATTCCCGTTCTGGTATCTGAATATATCTTTCACTTCCAGAATGGTATTACTGCCAATTGGTTCATTTTTATTTATAAGTTCGCTTATTTTAAGCAGCATCCTCCTGCCATTTTTTAATTTCCCCAGATGAATTATCAAATCAATGGACGATGCTATCATCCTCCTGGCAGTGGAAGGAGTTAAATTCAGTTTTGACATTAATATCATCGTTTCCAATCTGCTGATCAGATCTCTTGGTGAATTGGAATGAACCGTGGTCATTGAACCACTGTGACCAGTATTCATCGCCTGAAGAACATCCACGGCTTCTGCTCCCCTGATCTCTCCTACTATTATCCTATCCGGTCTCATTCTCAAAGAGTTCCTTACCAGATCCCTGATGGTTATCTCTCCTTTACCTTCAAGATTCGGAGGTCTACTCTCGAGTTTGATTATATGGGGTAAATTTAAATTTAGTTCCAGTGTTTCCTCTATAGTGACGATTCTCTCATCAGGCGGGATGAAGTTTGAGATAACATTTAAAAATGTTGTTTTGCCGGTGGATGTGGCACCGCTTACTATTATATTCAACCGGTTTTTTACGCAGATTTTAATAAAATCTGCTATTTTTTTGTTTATAGTTCCAGCTTTTTCCAGACTATTTACATCCATTATATTTTTTTTAAATTTTCTTATGGTAACCACTACGTCATTTACCGTTACCGGACTTAAAACTACATTGATCCTTGATCCATTTTTAAGCCTTGCATCAACCATCGGAGAGCTTTCATCCAATCTGAGGCCAAGTGGACTTAATATTTTATCAACCATATTCCTGATATGATTATTATCCCTGAAAGCTATATGCGTTTTCTTTATTACATCATTTTCTTCAATATAGATCTGGTTAAAATTGTTTATCATAATTTCTGTTATTTTTTCATCATTTATGAGGAAGCTGACAGGCCCGAAGCCAAAGCTGTCTTCATTAATTTCTCCTGCCAGCCTGCAAATCTCTTTTTGACTGATTATAATCTTTTTTTCGTCTACTATTTCTTTTAAATATTTTTCAATTTTCTTTAGTCTCTCTTCAGGCAAGAATTTGCTAAAATCTTCCGCCTTGATCATTTTTGATATCTTCTTGCTTAAATAATTTAAAATATTCGTATCATTATAGATCAAACTCATTTACTCAGGTCCTCATATATTTTTTTGGAAAAAGCAGAAATATTATTTACAATTCTAAGATTATAATTAAAAATAGAATCAGGTCCTTTATTCAATATTAAAAATTCGATATCCCTGTCATATGGGATAAAAGTATTTACCGGGTAACTTAAAATTGTATTTATACCTGTAAGTGAAACAGCAGGCTTTGTATTGAATTTATTTATAGCTATATCAAAATCATAAGAAAATTCATCACTAATTATACTTCTGACCAGCACATTTAGATTATTTACTGAAATAAAGTCCGGCAGGGAAATAAAAATGTATTTATCGATTCTATCTTTTAGTCTGAATTTATCCTGCGTAAATAGATAATAAGGAAAATCCAAACAGATTATATCAAAATGCTCCTTTAGTATATCTAAAAGTTTCTCAAAATATTCTTTACAAAAAATCTTATTTTTCTCGATTTTTATTGGCGGCAATATCAGATTTAGACTGTTCTTTAAATTAATCACAAGTCTTTTTAGAATCGAGTTATCCATTTCATTTATGACTTCTTCGATATCTCCGAGATCCCTGTAGCTGTCATCGGTAAGATTAAAAACCAGCCTGCTGTCTCTTTTACCTATATTAAGATCCAGCAGTAATATATTCTTTGTAGTTTCTCTGGCAAGATAAGTCGAGACACAATAAGTCATAAAACTGCAGCCGCAGCCTCCCTTGCTTCCGGCGAATAATATTATCTTTGACTCTTCCCCATTCAGTTTATTTATCATTTAGTTCCTTTCAAAAAATTAAAATTAATAAATAGTGCTGATTAAAAACTAAAATCCCTATATTGAGAATCATCCCCCGGGGCAAACCGATATATTGATAACTCCTCTTTCCAGTGCTAAAAAAACTTCCTCGGTTTCTGCCCTTTTGAGATAAAAAGTGATTATCAGAAGATTCCCGTAATTGGAATCGACCCGGCTATCGGTAATTACCGGATCCATAAGGAAGTTTCCCGTATCATTTTCATTTCCTGAATTACTATCTTCGGGATTGCTGTCGAGCAGTATTATTTCTTTTTCGGACAGGACTGTTTTTGAATAAAGGCTACCGCTTCCTTCATCATAATAAACAGATATTAAATCTATACGATCCCCCTCTTCCAGTAATGATCTGTCGCCATAAAAACTCACCGGGATACTTACTGCCCTTAAGTCATAAGGAATGTATGATGAGAAATTAAAATTGAAACCACCGTCTGAATCCATGCCTTCTAATATATCTTCTGTAATTATCTCTCCTTTTGAAATATCATTTATGACTTTTTCCCCTATAATTTTATCCTTATCCATAATGAATTTTTCGCTGAATACATTTCCCGTTATTTTTTGTTCTTCAATTGATTCACCCGTGATCTCATCACCTTTCTTGATATTGATCCTGGCTACAAATATAGGATTGTAATCAATGTTTTCGGGGATCTTTTCTTTTAAACCACTTATATACCAGAAAATAATTATCCCTCCAAGAACAGCTGCGATCAGAAGGATAATGCTGATTATTTTTTGTTTTACTATCAAAGATATTCTATTCATTTTATCTGTGCTTCTTATTAATCTTTTGCAATCAAGTCAAAACAGAAGTTTCAATAGGTTCCACCTATTTGCATATTAACACTAATATGTAATTATGTATATATATAATTTAATAAATAATCAAATACTTGAACCTTAGCAAGACTCCCTTAACAGTGTTATAATTACTGGGAATCATCATTGAATGATTGAACATTGCGAAAATTGATTATGGGCAGTACCTATTATTTATTTAAAAGAGGTAAAAAGTTATTCGAAAACGGTAAATTTCTGGAAGCAACAATGCTTCTTGAAAAAGCCAGGAGTCTCGAGCCTGAAAAGGGTTCTATAAGGGAGGTACTCGCCAGTGCATATTATAATTGTGGTCTATATGTTTCTGCTAAAACTAATTTCACAAAAGCCCTTAAAATAGATGCAACCAATGATTTTGCGCATTATGGTCTGGGTCTATGTCTGATAAAAGAAAATAAGATAACCGAAGCACTGGGACATTTTAAAATCGCATTTTTTATGAAACCTGATCATAAAAAATACAAAGAAATATTAGATAAATTTTCCGGATTGAAATAATCCGGTTCATTCTATTATGCTTCAAAGCTAATCAAATCACCTGGTTTTAAAGAGGATTTTTTTACTACCCCTGAATTCAACTCCAGTACAAAGAAGGCATTTTTAATAAACGGGGTTGCTCTAAAGGGCTTCAAATCATAATAAATTGCTAAAACTTGATTATTTTTATCTAAAAACACAACATCTATGCTGTATCTCATCCAGAAAGTATGAATACTGCTGCAATTTTTTATAAGAAATCCTTCTCTGCCCTTAAGCTTTCTCCTGGTTATCAATCCAAACAATTTACCAGAAAAGCTATTTGCTTCCATTATTTCAGCAGTAATTAATTCCTTCTTGTTTTCATCAATCAAATTGATTTTAACTGCCTTCAACCTGTAATTATTTGCCAAGCTCTTTTTTGACTTCTTTTTCTCCTGCTTTTAGTTCTTCGACTTGCTGTTTATCTTCTCCCAATAGCAGAGTTTGAAATTCTCCTACATGAGTTTTTTCTTCCCTGGCTACGTCCATTAGAATCTTCTTAATATCATTATTCTCAGTGACTGAAGCCAGTTGCTCATATAAATTTATAGCATCAAGTTCTGCAATTATCGCAACTCTAAGAATTTCCTTATCAATATTTGCTTTTTTTACTTTTGTCAGATCAATTGGAATATCGGACATCATAGTTATCACTCCTTTGAAATTTGATAATTTTAAACCAACCTAAATCTTTGTAAATATCTACCTATCAATCCAGGATTTTAAAAGTCTCGATAGTAGCATCAAAATCCTGTAAATTCTCATCAAATTGTTCTAAATCGGTGGAAAAGGTCAGGATCCAGAAATCCGATCCATCCTTTATTATATACTGTGCCACTTTTACTTCTTTGGACTCGACAGTTTGCTCGAATATGGTCCTTCCAACCTCTTCGTTATCACCGATTTCGACGATTTCTTGTTCAACAATATCGAATCTATACTCTGCTTTTTCATATTGTTCCGCCGCACTTTCATATGTGAGATCCATATATTCTTCCAGTGATAACACCACCCTGGATTCACCGGTAATAGTAAAAATATCTACATCTTCCTTCTGCGCAATCATTTCTGCATCATATCCAAAAAATACCAGATAATCTTTAATGCCTTCTACTGCATCCGCCAATTGTGATTGACCAGATTCATTTAGATTGTCTATTACAGTATCAAGTTCTTCTTTCTTGCTGCCTTCCCATTTTTCCGGTAGAGATATCTCAAAATCTCCTACGTTAAATTCGGGCACAGTAGGCTGTGCTGCAGGTATTTTACAACCAGCCCCGATTAGAACCATTGATACTGTAATAATAATCGTGATTGATATTAAAAAAATTCTTTTCATAATTTCCCCTTAATTCTCTTTTTCATTTTCGATTAATATTTTGGGTAAATCATATTATAGCAGTTTTAGTCATACTTGTTAGTCTAATTTATGACCAATCAAATATCTGTTCCCTGGCGATTCTATTTTGATTGTTCCAGAAACCATTCGTACAGTTCTGTATTATTATAGGTTTCGGTCCAGCAATCATGTTCCAATTCCGGATAAAGGGTAAACTTTACATTACCACCACAATTTTCAAGAGCTTCAACCATTTTTACTGATTCCTGAGGAAATACAACTGTATCTTTCGCTCCATGGAATACCCATACGGGCATATCACCAATCCTGCATACCATACCAGGATTACCGCCTCCGCAAACCGGGGCAATGGCAGCAAAAATATCAGGATATTTTATTGCAGTGCTCCATGTACCATATCCGCCCATACTCAAGCCGGTCAGATATATTCTATCCATATCGATCCGAAATTTCCCACTAACATCGTCAAGCAATTTTTTAAGAACCAAAGGTTCCCAGTATCTGTCACCAGGACAAAGGGGTGAGACCACTATAAAGGGAAAATCCTTATTCTCTTCCAGTAATGTTGGTACGACTCCTTTTTTCAATACTTCAATATCATTTCCCCTCTCACCTTTGCCGTGTAAAAATAAGATCATGGGCCACTTTTTGTTTTCTTCTTTATAGTAGCTGGATGGAAGAAACAAGAGATAATCCATATACTCAATACCCGGACTGTCTATTAACACTTTCTGGGGGAATTGCCCTGTTGGAGAGAGGTTACAACCAGCAGTGGAAACAATCAAAAAAACAGTTAAAAAAGAAAGTAATATAAATTGAAGTCTCCTGATCATATTTACTGACCTTATCAAAATCATAACTCTTTTATTCCCTCTATATAATTAACTGTAGCAGTATTTACTTTATAACCCGCTTTATTTAACAAATCCCTATACTCCTCCTCTGTCCTTTCCTTGCCCTCTATGGTCTGCACCAGCATATGGATATCATTTATCCTTATTTCTTTATTCCGATCTTCCCTATCCATTATCTGTTCAATTAATAATATCCTGCTTCCTCTCTTCGCTGCCTTATAACAATTTTTTAAAATTTTTATTGAATGTTTATCATTCCAGTCATGAATTATTTTTCTCAAAATATATAAATCACAGCCGGCTGGTATTGTTTTAAAAAAATCACCTGATATTATTTTGATTCTACTATTATCCTTAATATATTTGTTACTCTCTCTTATTTCTTTAGTAACATTTGGTAAATCAAA
>Ga0315544_1002958_pt1 | contig 11575 bp, 10 predicted proteins | sample SalMarSW160130MG_2_FD_202543 | JGI IMG/M metagenome (GOLD analysis project Ga0315544, IMG submission 202543) | Salt marsh sediment microbial communities from the Plum Island Ecosystem LTER, Massachusetts, United States - Salt Marsh Sediment SW1601-130 ... | reverse complement strand
CCCGCTGGTCCATGACGGCCGCGTCTACTTCGGCGCGGGTTTCCCGCAGAAGATGTTTTACGCCCTTGATGCCGAGACCGGGGCCAAGATATGGGAGGCACAGCTTAGCCAGATGGTCTACTCCTCACCGGCCATCTCAGGCCGTTATATCTATGTGGGGTGTAACAACGGCCAGTTGTATTGTCTGCATAAGGATACGGGGGCGGTCCGCTGGACGCATAAGACCAAGGGCGACATCTATTTTGCCTCACCCGTCCTCGGGGAGCAGGCGGCATTCATCGCCGGCAGCAACTTTGACTGGTCTTTGTATGCCGTGCGGTTGACGACTGGGGCCGTGCTGTGGATCTTCAAGGTCCCGGACAGCGAGCCGGGGCCGACATACGTCTCCAGCGCCGCCGTCGGGGCAGGCAGCGTGTATTTCGTCTCCGGATATGCGCAACAGTATCTGTATTGCGTGGATGAAGCCAGCGGGGTCTTGAAGTGGAAGGCCGAGCTGGACGCGGGTACGCGCCTGGGTTTTGCTTCTTCGCCGTTGCTGACCGAGGATATGGTGTACGTGGTGACGGCTGCCGGCCGGCTGTGCGCTTTTGAGGCGACGACGGGTCGTCTCGTATGGAGCGCGTCCTACGAGGGCGGGGCGCTGGCGTCACCCGCGGCCGCGGATGGGGCGCTCTACGGCGGGTTCCTGGATGGGAAGGTGCGGGCCTGGCGCAGTCAGTGATCGCGGGAGGCCGCCGGCGATCCCCGGCCGTCCCGCACGCAACGAGCAGTTGGAGATACCCCCGCGCATGCGCGGGGAACTCGAAGTGCCTATTAGGACCGGGTTTTTCCAAAGCCAAATGCGTTGGAGAAGCCCGGTTTTTTTATCCCGACGCGCCAACCGTGGATGGAGGCGTTCGGGATTCCACCCCGAAGGGGCAGGAAGCAGGGAACTCCGGGCTTTAGCCCGGGTGGGGCTCCATCGGGGCGCGGGTCTTTTCGGCTAAGAATCCGGCAGGCAGGACGCGGTGCGCGAGGCGGGATTTACGAGAACTTTTTGGTGCCGCGGATGCACGAGATGGAATAGGATATGGTCGAAGCGGAGGGGCACTTGGAACAGCCCAAGGCGTTGATCTCGTAGATCTCGCGCGAGGCGATCCGCGGTTTCTGGTAGGGGCTTTTCTTCTGGTTTTTGCCTTTCTTCATGGTTCCATCCTAAGACGAATCAAATCCTGCGTCAACGGTTTTTTTCACCGTCGTCGCCGCGTTCGGCGGCGCCGGTGTGTCGGAGAGACCGACGCCGAAGAGGCATCTGGCGCTGCGTTCTCCATCGTCACGGATGATGCGGCGTTCTCCTGGATCTCCTGGGCGTAGGTCTGGATGGCCTCTTGGAGGTCTTTTTTCGTCCTGGCCTGGCTGAGGATGTCGACGCGTTGGCGGCTGGCGGCCGTGACCCGTTCCAGGTCGAACTTGTTGCGGATGACGCGGGGGGTGAGGAAGATCAGAAGCTCCGACTTGACCGTGGTGTCGCGCGACTTTTTAAAGAAGTACCCCAGGAAGGGGATGTCGCCCAGGAGGGGCACCTTGTCTTCGACCACGGCGTCGTTGTCGCGCATGAGGCCGCCCAGGACGACCGTGTAGCCGTCGGGGACGATGACCGTGGCGTCCGCTTCGCGCTTGTTGATGATGCTCGCGTCAAAGAGCGTCTTGGGGCTCAGGTCCTTGAACTCGGCGTGGATCTTCATGTTGACGTAGTCGTCCCGGCTGATGCGCGGGGTGACCTTGAGCTGCAGGCCGATGTTTTCGTATTTGAAGTTGACGGTGGTGATATTGTTGACGACGTCCGTGACGGAGGATTCGATGATGGGGATCTCCTGGCCGACCGTGATCTGCGACTCCTGGTTGTTGGAGGCCATGACCTTCGGGGTGGACAGGACCTTGCTCTTTTCCCGGGAGTTGAGGATGAATCCCAGGATGTTGAACGTCTCTTTTTCGTTCAAGAGGCGGTAGGTAAAACCTTTGGAGGAGGCGTCGTTGACCAGCCCCAGGAAGGAGTGGGCGAAGGCGAGCTTGTCGCCCTGGCCATGGATGCGCATGCCCTCGGTCGTCGACGTCGGCGCGTCGGAGGAGCCGAACTCGGCGCCCATCGTGAGCGTGTCGTCGAGCGTCACGTCCACGATGATGGCCTCTATCATCGCCTGCAGCGGGAAGACGTCGAGCTTTTTGATGAGTTTTTCGATGGTCGGGAAGTTCACGGGCGCGGTCGCCACGACCACGGCGTTGGTCTCGGTCTCGACGTGCGCCTGGATCTCGCCGTAGAGCTCGAGGGAGGCGGTCTCGGCGCCGAGGTCGTCGGCGAGCGGGGTCTGGCCCGTCTGGTCCTTCTTGGAGAGGTTGGTGAGGATCTCGGCGATCCTGGTCGCATTGGCATAATTCAGGATGAAGGTGCGGACCTGCAGGGTCGGCGGCAGGCGGCGTTCCATGTGTTCGATAATGGTGGCCAGGCGCCGGATGTTGGCCGCCGTGTCCGTGACGACGAGGGTGTTGGTGCGTTCATTGGCCAGGATATTGCCGTGGCGGCCGATGAGGGTCTGGAGGTCGTTTTTGATCTTGATGGCCGAGGAGTACTTGAGCGGCATCACCTGGGTGATGACGACGTCCTGGTCGCGGATCGAGTCGGGCGTCGTGCCCACGTGGACCGAGACGTTCGTCTGCTTGGTCTCCGGCAGGGCGACGATCTTAAGCGACTCGTCGGTCTGGACGACCGTATACCCTCGCATCATGAGGGCGCTCTCCAGGACGCTGATCACGGTCTCGGGACGCACCTTATCGAGACTGACGACCGTTATCTTGCCCTTGAGTTCGTCCGGCGACAGGATAACGGTGCCCGTCAGGTCCCCCAAGACCTTGACCACCTGGGCGATGTCGGCGTCCCGGAAGTTTATCGATACGAGACCGTTTTCTTCGTCCTCTCCCGGGACTGCGGTATCGGGTGTTTTTGTCTGCGTAACGGCATCGGCCGCGAGGGCCGCCGTGGGGGGACTCTGGGGGAGGTCCTGGGCGGGGAGGCTGCCCGGCCCGCCGAAGATCAGGATCCCCAAGAGGCAGTACAGGATTTTTTTCATCGCGATCCTCCTTGACCCATGCGAATTTTTTGTATGAGGGGCGTCGGCGCCGCCTGAGGCGCGCGCGCGGCGTCTGCGGCCTCACCGGTCGCCGGGGTCGCTTCGGGCGCAGGTGCCGGGGCCGGGGCCGGCGTCGGCCCCTCCTTCGTGTCGAGCCGGACGTGCAGGGCGAGGCCGTTTTTTTCAAGGGAGACGCCCGTGGGGTCGATGGCCGTGACCGTATAATCGTTTACGTCGTCTCCGACCTGGACGTAGCTGCTTTGGGAACCGTCGCGCCTTTCGATGATCGCCTTGAACCTGTCGCGGATCTTCATGATGCCGGTGACGATGAAATCCGCAACGGGCCGGCTTTGTTTCTCCAGGGCCGTCAGCGCGGCCTCGACGGGCGAGGCGGCGGCCGCGGGAGTTTTAAGCTCATTTTGGCCGCGGAAGACGTCGCGTTCCTCGATGACCTTGTAATAAGTCAGCGGCGCCTTGACGGCAGGCGCGAAGGCGTCTTGTGTCTGTCCCGTGGCGGCCGGGGTCGAGGCGGCGCCATACCCCGCACTGAGCGCCGCCGCAAAAAGGAAAACGGCGCGCAGGGGTATGTGTTTCGGTTGTCGGGGGGGTCTTTTCATGTTTTATTCCTTGGCAAAGAGGGACGAGATGATCAGAGAGCTTTTCAGAAGCGCCGAACGGTCGGCCTTGGGCTCCAGACGCATCTTTTCGACGACAAGGAGGACCGAAGATTCTCGGATGTCATAGAGGAAGCGCACGAGGTTGCCCAGGTTGGCCTCTGCATCGAGCTCGACCGACAGCTCCGTGAACGGTCCGTAGTCGCGGTTGCCCTGGGGGTCCAGACGCAGGAGGTGCACGTTCGTCTGCCGGGCGACCTTGTCGATCTCCGACAAAAATTCGCTTTCTTTGCGCGCCAGGGGGATACGCGTCAGGAGGTTGCGGTTGAGCGCATTGAGGCGCTCGGTGAGCTGGGCGCGTTCTCCGATCAGGCGCTCTGCCCGGCGCACCTCGACGGCTATTCGTTGCGCGAGCGCTTCTTTCTCCTGCCACCGCCGCCCGGCCGGGCGCACGAGATACGCGAGGACGAGGAAGGCGGCGGTCATCCCGAAAGCCATCGTGAGCAGGCGTGTTTCGCGGCTCGAGAGTCTCATAAGGGCCTGTGTGTCGTCTTCAGCGCGCAGGTGATCTCAAAGTGGACCTCCTGGGAGCCGTCGGTCCGACGCTGCGTCTGCGTGGCGTAGCGCAGCGTGGCGTCGACCAATAGGGGGGATTCGTTCAGGGCGCCGGCAAAGTCGACGGCCGCCGCGTGTGACGGGGCGCGTCCCGCCAGCGTGACCTCGCGGTTCTTTTCGAAGAGGAACTGGTCGATCGTGATCGCCGGCGGCGTCAGGAGACTGATCTCCCGTAAGGTATCGAGCGACGTGTGCTGCCCGGCGAGGTAATCTTCGATGGTGCGCAGGCGGGCCTTGAGGTCGTCGACACCCACCGCCTCTTCCTGGAGACGGCGAAGTTGACGTTGCAGATTTTCCAATCGGAGAGACTGACCCTGCCAGAGGAGAAGGCCGGCGAAGAGACCAGCCAGAAGCACGGGCACCAGGACCAGGGCGCGTCTTGTCCGCCGCCGGACCGCGGCCCTGTGGGCGCTTTCGGTCTTTTGAGGCGCCGGCAGGAGATTCAAAGAGACCGCGCGCCGCGCCTCGCCGGGGGCGGCCAGGCCCCAACACAGGGCGTACGCCATCGCCTTGGCGTCGTCCACGTCGAGGTTCCCCTGCCACGACAGGCCGGCCGGCGGCTTGATGAAGACGATGCGGCTCTTGAGTCTTTCTTTGAGATACTCGTTGAGGTTGTTCAGGAGGGCGCCGCCGCCGCTCAGGACGATCTGGTTCACGTTTTCCAGTCCTTTTTCCAACTGGAAATTCTCAAGCGTCCAGCGCATCTCGTTGACGAGCACGTCGGCCCACGCCCGGGCCTCGTCGGATATCAGGCGGTCGGTGGGGCCGTCCTCTTTTTTCGTCAGCAGGATCCCGTTGTCGCGCTTGATCTTTTCGGCATCGTCCAGCGAGACGTTGAGCCTTTCCGCCAGCCGCCGGGTTAGATGGAAGGACCCCCACGTGATGCCGCGGCTGAAGCGCCACCCGCCGGCCAGGCAGATATTGATGTCGGTGGTAGCCGCCCCGACGTGGACCTGCAGGACGAGGTCTTCCTTGTCGGCCTGTTCCCGTGCGGCATTGTAGAGGGCGCCGGCGCTCGTCTCCACGCGATCGGGGACGACGCCGGCCTCGGCGAGCAGGCGCAGATGGCGGGCGATGTCGTCCTTTTTGACGGCCGCGACGAGCACGTGCGTGCCCTGGGCCTCTTTTCTCAAAACGGCGTAGTCCATTTCGACGTCCGCAAGGGTCAAGGGGATGTGATGCTGGGCCTCGAAGGCGATCATCTTCTTGATCTCATCGTGCCGCGCCGTGGGCAGGGTGATGAATTTGAGGATGGCCTGTGCGCGCGGCACGAGCGTCGTGACGCGTGCCGTGGCAAGGAGGCGCTCCGGCAGATGCTGACGCAGGGCCTCGACGATAAAGCGCTGCCGCTTGTCCGTCAGGTGGGCCAGGTGCATGGGGATCTCGAGATGGTGGGCCCGCGTGATGAGGGTCTTGTCCCGTTCGCCCTCTGCGACGCAGATCGTCAAGGTCGTCATCCCGGCGTCGATGATGACGTGCGGGATCCGGCGGGGCAAGAGCCTGTCCTTGAGGCTCACCCCCCGGCAGGGCCGGGGGGCACCGCCGTATTTGAGCCGCGCGTAGAGGTGTTTGTCGTCGGGGTCGGGGTGTCGCTTGCTGAAGGGGCCGTCGTCGTCTTTGCGCTTCTTGTCGACCTGATGGAAGAGGGCGTCGAGCCCCAGGCCCTTTATCTTGGCCTTGACGACGTCATCCAGGTGTTCGTGAGAGGGGTTAGGATTTTCGCTCATGCGTCTTTTCGATGATCTCCTGGGCGAGCGCGTTGAACTGCCGGGCCCCGATATCCTCCGGCGCATACTGGTGGATGCACTGGCCGTGAAGCTCCGCCTCGGGGATCCGGGGGCTGCGCGGGATCGTCGTCTTGAAGACCTTGCGCGGGGTGAAGTACTCCTTGACCGCTTCGACGATGGAGGTGTGAAGCGGCAGCCCGGGGTCGAACATGTTCACGACGACGCCCAGGAAACGGGCGTAGTGCTCGAGGTCTTCGCGGGTCTTGAGGATCGTGCTCATGAGCATGCTCATCCCCTTGAGGGCATAGCTGCTGGGCTCGATGGGCACCAACAGGTCGCTCGAAGCGACGATCGCGTTGACGGTCAGGATGCTCAGAGACGGCGGGCAGTCGATGATGATGAAGTCATATTTGCCCAGTTCCGGCTTGATCGCCTTGCGCAGCTTGAAAGGGCGCGAGATGTCCGAGGCAAGCTCCGTTTCGGCGCCGGAGAGGGTGATGTTCGTCGGCGCGACGAAGAGGTTCCTGAGCGCGTTGGGTATGACGATATCCGACAGCGGCGTCTCGTTGATCAGGGCGTCGTAGACCGTGTTGTCGAGCTTGTTGGTGTTGATGCCCAGGCCGTCCGATGAGTTTCCCTGGGGGTCCATGTCGATGACGAGGACGCGGTAGTCGAGCAGGGCCAGGGAGGCCGAGAGGTTGATGGCGGTCGTGGTCTTGCCCACACCGCCTTTCTGGTTGGTGACGGCGATGACCATATCAGGATCGTTTGAGCTCCGACGAAAAAAGCGCCTTTATTTTAATAAGATCTTCTTGAGTGTAGTAACGCCACCCCTTTTCGTTCCGCCGCGCCTTAGGCAGGATACCGGCTTTTTCATAATTTTTGATGGTTTGAATGGACAGACTTAGCTCCCTGGCGACTCTGTGTATTTTAATGGTCTTTTCTTTTGCCATATTTGTTTTAGCGACTTTTATGCCTAAACTCAACAAAATTATACATAATTTGGCATTTTTTGTCAATAACTTTTTGACTTTGTCTATGTTAAAAAGAGGGGAGAGCCGCACCCTGCCTTGGCCTGCTTCGCTCATGGCGGTGCTCCCCCGCAAGATCATCGGGGTAAAGGGGCTTGAATCCGCTCCAAATGGTCCGGGGATACCCCTGGCGGAATTCTTCAGCGTGGCAAGAGAATGTCAGTTCCGGATTCCCCCGTGCGGTCGTCAGGGCCCAGATGCAGAACCTATAACGCGGCAGCGCAAGTTATTCGTAAGCCCATGTTCCGCGTCTTCACAACTCCCCTGCGCCTTGCTCCACGAAGCGCAGCAGGCCCGGGCAGGGTGCGGCTAACGCTCATTGAGACCTTACGTCCGGTTTGTAATCCCACGACCCCGGGCCGCATGAGGAGGATTTGTCCGCCGAATGACTCAATAATTATTTAACCCGGTGGACAAACTGTGTTATACTGAAAAAAATCGAGTCCGGAGCGCATCCTCTATGAATATCCACGCACAACTCAAGGTCATCGGCGCCCTTCTCGTCGAGCGGGGGGTGTTGACGCAAGAACAGCTCGAGTCGGTGCGGCGTCAGGTCGGGCAGGGGGAGGGCGCCGTGAGCGAGACGGCGGACCTGGAGCGCGTCCTCTTCGAAAAGGGAGTGTTGACGGAAGAGGAGTTGTTGCGCGCTTATAGCGGACACTTCGGCATGCCTTTCCGGGACCTCAAAGACCTGGAGATCGATGTCGGCGTCGCCCACCTCATCCCTCCGCAGTTTGCCGGCAAGAACCAGGTCATCGCGATCGCAAAAGAAGGCGATGCCCTGGTCGTGGCCCTGCGCGATCCTTTTAACGTCGCCGTGATAGATGAACTCAAGATCCTGACCGGCCTGGATATCAAGCCGGTCCTGACGCGTTCGCGGGATATCGGGGAGGCGATCCGCCGTTCTTATGGAATGGGCGCCGAGACCGTGGAGCGGTTGGTGCGTGACGCGGCCGCCGCGGTGAGGAAGGCGGCGCCGGACGAAGGGGGCGCACCGGAGGACCTGGAGGAGATGGCCAAGGCCGCCTCTATCGTCAGCTTCGTCGATCAACTCATCGCAGAGGCGTGCCAGCAACGCGCCACGGACATCCACATCGAGACCTACCGGGACCGCCTGCGCGTGCGTTATCGCGTCGACGGGGTCTTGCGGGAGACCAAGACCTCGCCGGACGTCAAGAAGCTCCGGCCGGCGATCCTCTCCCGGTTCAAGATCATGGCGAGCCTTGACATCGCGGAGAAGCGACGGCCTCAGGACGGGCGTTGCCAGGTCGTCGTCGGGGCACAGGAGGTGGACCTGCGTCTCTCTTTTTTTCCGACGCTCTTCGGCGAAGGGGTGAGCATCCGTCTTCTGCCCCGGTCCTCGGGCCGGATCTCCTTGTCGGACTTAGGCATGAGTCCCGATGATCTGGCCAAGATGGGGTCGGTGTTGGCGCGGTCCAACGGCGTCGTCCTGGCGACGGGCCCCACGGGCTGCGGCAAGAGCACGACCCTCTATGCCTGTCTGAACCGTATCAACGACCCGGCCGTCAACATCGTCACCCTGGAGGACCCGGTCGAATACCAGATGGACGGCATCAACCAGATCCAGATCAATCCCCACGTGGATTTGACGTTTTCGCACGGGCTTCGGTCCGTCCTGCGCCAGGACCCCGACGTGATCATGGTCGGGGAGATCCGCGATGTCGAGACCGCCCAGATCGCGGTACGCGCCGCGCTCACCGGACACCTCATCCTGAGCACCCTTCATACGAACGACGCGGTGGCAAGCCTCACGCGCCTTTTCGATATGGGGGTCGAGCCGTACTTTGTCGCCGATACCCTGCGTGCGGTGGTGGCCCAGCGTCTCGTGCGGCGCGTCTGTCCTTCGTGCCGGGAGTCTTACGCGCCGGGCGCCCGGGAGAAGGCCTTCTGGGGGGCGGACCGTATCCCCGAGGGCGCTCAATGGGCGCGCGGACGCGGCTGTGCGGCGTGTCAGGATTCGGGATTCAAGGGACGCATCGGCATCTACGAGGTCTTTGTCATCACCGATGCGATCAGGGAGGCGCTTGTCGACCGGAATGTCTCGCCGGCGGCCTTACGGGAGGCGGCGCGGCGGGAAGGGATGGTGACGTTACTTGAAGACGGGTTGGCCAAGGTGAATGCGGGCATCACGACGTCGCAAGAGGTGGTGCGCGTGGTCCAGCAGGAGGCGTGAGGCCGGCGCCGTGCGCGTCATTTTTTACACAATGGTTTTTCATGGGGACGTATTTATATAAAGCGCGGGATCCTCAAGGGGCCTTGGTTTCCGGAGAGATACAGGCCGGCCACCGGCAAGAGGCCGTGGCGGCGTTACGCGGCGAAGGCATGTTCTTGCTTGATATCCGCGAGTCTTCTCCTGCGGGGATCCGCGGCGCGGGGTTGACGGGAGGCGATGCCCGTTCGCAGCTCGTCGGCTTCTCGCGCCAGCTCAGTCACCTTCTCCAGTCGGGCGTCCCGTTGGCCCGCGCGCTTGTGTTTCTGGAGCGCCAGGTCTCCGGCGGTGCGTTTGGCCGTGTCGTTGCTCGCGTGCGCGAGGACGTCTCGCGGGGAGCGCCTTTCTGGGAGGCGCTCGCTAAACACCCGGCGGTCTTTTCCGACGTCTACGTGAACACCGTCCGGGCCGGCGAATCCGGGGCGGACCTGCAAAAGGTCATGGCGGGCCTGGCGGCGCATCTGGAGCGCATGCGCTCGACGCGCAATACCCTCCTGACCATGCTGACGTACCCGCTGATCCTTCTGGCGGCCGGCATGGGGACGCTTGTCTTTCTTCTCGTCTTTGTCATCCCGCGGATGTCCTTTTTGTTTACGGAATCCGGAGAATCCCTGCCGGCGGCCACGCGCCTGATCCTTTTTTTAAGCGGCGTGGGCGCCCGCTATGGCTTATGGATCCTCACGGGCGTCCTGGCGGCGGCTGCGGTCGGCCTGCGATGCGCAACGCTCGCGTCCGTGCGCGGGTTTTTCGACGGTCTCGTCCTGCGTCTGCCCCTTGTCGGGGGCGTCGTGAAGAAGATCCTTTTTGCGCGCATCGCGAATATCCTGGGTCTTTTGCTTGACCACGGGGTGAGCATTTTGGAGGCCCTGCGCATCGCGCAGGGAGTGGCTTCGAATCGCGTGGTAGCGGCCCAATGGCGGGAGGTGTCTCAGGAGGTGACACACGGCACGGCCTTGCACGAGAGCCTGCGGCGTCGTCCTGTTTTTCCGGTCTTGATGGCGGATATGGTCTCGGTCGGCGAAGAGACCGGCCGGCTCAGCGAGGTCTTCCTGGAGGTGGCGGCGATATTCGATGAAGAGAGCCGGGAGGAGACCCGCCGGCTGCTGGGCCTGTTTGAGCCGGCGGTCATCTTCTTTCTTGCCGTGGCCGTGGGGTTTCTGGTCATGGGCATCCTTCAGCCGATCCTGAGGTTGAACCTTGAAGCGTTTTAAGGCCTATCGTCTGCGCCCCTCTGTTTTTTCCTCCGAGGACTCACGGCGCGGATTCACCCTTCTTGAGATCCTGGTCGCTATAGGCCTCACCGGAGCGGTCATGGGGGCGGTCTTTGCGGCGCTCGGCCAGTCCTTGCGGATTGCGGCCGCGACCGAAAGCCGGACGACCGCTCTCTTATTGACCCAGGCTCGCCTCAGCGTCCTTCTCGACTCCCCTCAGATACCGGAAGAAGGGGGAGGGCTCTTCGAGCCTCCCTTCGACCGCTTTTCCTGGCACGTGGACGTTGCCCCGCCCCTTTCGGATGACCTGGTACCGGTCTCCCTGACATCCGGCCCGGCGGCCGACCCGTCGGCCCGCCGCGTGACCCTCTTTACCTATTATTATAAGAGAGCCCGTAATGAGACACCCGCAGAACGTTAAGGTTCGTGAGAACGTTAAGGTCCGTGCTTCGCGTCTCGTGCGCCGCACGTCTCCGCGGAGGGGCGGGGCGTCCCTGTTGGACTGCAGGACGAGCTTGCATGGTGTCTTTGGCCGGGGCCGGCGGGGTTTTACCCTGCTTGAGGCCGTGTTGGCGGCGGCGATCGGCGGTCTGGTGCTTCTGGTTTTATTCCAAGGGTTCTCCATGGTGGTCCAGGGTCACAGGCGGATATATGCGTCGTCCGATGCCCGGGCGCGGCTCTTCGCCCGTCTCTTGAGCGATGATCTGTTGTGCGCTTATATCGAAGAGGACGCAGACGTTCCTCTTTCTTTGACCGGCCGCGGGGGTGAGGTGTGTCTTGTCCGCTCCCGTCCATTAGGGGTTCTCGCCGACGCGGATGCCCCGGATGACCTGATGCGTGTCTGTTATGTCTGGTCGCCTTCGCGGTCCGGCGACGGGACGCTGAGACGCCAGGTGCGCGCGACGGACGTTGTGCCGCAGGCGCCGCCGCGCGAAGAGCGCGTTTTGATGACAGGCCTGCGCGACATGCGCTGGGCTTTTTATGACGGGACGCAGTGGGCCGCGGCGTGGGATTCTTCCCAGCAGCTGCCCCGTTTGGTCCGG
>Ga0315544_1002955_pt1 | contig 11579 bp, 6 predicted proteins | sample SalMarSW160130MG_2_FD_202543 | JGI IMG/M metagenome (GOLD analysis project Ga0315544, IMG submission 202543) | Salt marsh sediment microbial communities from the Plum Island Ecosystem LTER, Massachusetts, United States - Salt Marsh Sediment SW1601-130 ... | reverse complement strand
AGATGGCTGCAAGTTCAATAAAGAAGGGTTCGAGAAAGCTAAGCGGGAGGGTAAAGACGAGCAGGAAGCGTTGGATGCCGCTAAGTTGTGTGATGTGTGTCGAGTCTTTGGTGCAACGGGGTGGCAAAGACGGTTTCGGGTTGAAGTTGTGGACACCAATTTGGTCAAAGACGAATTAAAAGGGCAATTCAAAGCTGATCGCTCTTATGTGGATGCCAGGGGAAAGCGGCAGACTCCGAAATGGTATTTTAAAGGTCCGGGTTTGATTGGTGACTTAACAGTGCGATTAATACCTTCAGCTTTGGGTTTCGATATAAAGATGATGGCTGGATTAGTGAAATTGGTTGCTGCTTGGGGGACATTAGGTGCTAGAGCGCATCTTGGCTTTGGAGTGTTGAGGCTATCCGCGCCGCAGCCTATGCGGCCCCTCCTGGATCACTTTCGACTTTTAGTTGGTCCGCACACTTATCCGTCCCTTCCCTCCCTTTCCTCGTTACGTAACCTATTTCTGGCTCGAATTCAAGTTGATACAAACAGATTCCAAGAAACACTCAATTTGATATACGACCTGCGCCGTTGCTTTGCCTCGAATAAAAATTTGTGTCACTTCGTGATGGGAACAACTCGCGGTCAGCGGCTACTAGCGTCAAAAATTAAGGTTTCTCGACCTTATGACCAAGAAGGCAAAAAGGTCATCCGAGTTTGGGGGTGGATCCCTGAGAACCTAAATTTTGGAGCTTCACAAGACGATGTACTCAAAATTATTCATGGTCACACGCAAGCGAAATATACCCTCGGGGTATGGCGTGAGTTCGGATCTGGACTCGATGCAAGTGGTAAAGTCCGCGACAGTACAGGTAAGGTTTATACCGATCCTTATGAATTCCTTTGCAGCTTAGTCGTTTAGGAGGAAATCCAATGAAGCGAGATTTTGTCACAACTGAGTTTGAGAATATATGGCCTCTCTTGCAAGAAATAAGTGCAGTTGAAGAGGAGGTGGAAGAGGCTAAAAGCCGTGGCAATAGAGATGAAAAAAAGAGGCTTGAACGCGAGCTAAAAGCGAAGCGTGGAGAGGTTGCCAGGTATGCGCCAACAACTGGGCGATGGTATCTCGAAGCCACAGAGATAGCTGATGATAGCGGCATTCTTGAGGCCTGGCGGGAAGACCTCATTCAATCACCTCAAGGGCCTTGGGCTGTTCTTCCAAAATTATTACAGGAGTGGATTCAACGAACTTGGATGAGCACAAAAACTGACCTGAGTATCCTGCCACCATATTCTTTTCTCATTCACTTCACATTCCGGCTGCGGAAGCCGTATCTTTCCAAAGCCGACACTGAATTCTATATCATTGATAACCCGGTGCGTAAGGATAAAGTCTTTAAGCTGCCCTATGTGGCGCCAACAGGTTGGAAGGGTGCTCTACGTGCAGCAATAAGACTGAAGAAACAGCAGGAAGATACTGGTTGGCAAGAGAAAAACGACAAGCAGACGTACAGGCTCTTTGGCAACGTGAAAGCCGAAGAACGTGAAGACTACCTCCGCAGTGGCCGATTGGTTTTCTTTCCGACTTTCTTCAAGCAAATCAGCCTTGAGGTCATTAACCCTCACGACCGAGAGACGGGAGCAGGGAAACAGCCTATATACATCGAAAGCGTACCAATTGGTGCCGAAGGCATATTCACGCTGCTCTATGTTCCGTTTGATCGAATTGGGCAAGAAGAGGCTAACCCTGAAGAGAACATTTTATCACTGCAAGATGAAGTGGTATCTGACCTGGACACGATCACCCAGGGCGTGCGGGCCATGTTCACCGAATACGGCTTTGGCGCCAAGACATCCAGCGGATTTGGAACTGCTGAGATATTGAGCGAGACAGTAACCTTGCGACTTCAAGATGGTGACGAACTATCGGAAGAAGTGCTCAAAGCTAAAGAAAAACTTATTGGCGAAAAGGAAGTGTCCAATGAGTAGGAGTCTAAGTGTACTGGCTCAGTTGGACAATCGCGAAGTCATCTTGCGGGCGGAGATAGCTGGGTTGCTGCATAATATCGGAAAACTGGATCCCAATTTCTTAGCTTCCAAGGCCAGTAACGCCAAGGACGCTTATCAGGAAATCCAAGAGGAGGGGTTCGATATTCCCTATTATCGGTTTAAACGCTTTGCCGCTCCTGATGTGGATTTACTTAGCAGCGTTAAGACGATAATTAAGAGAGAAAAATGGAGCTCTCGAGTTGATTTGGCCGAAGCATTGGAGAGCCAAATCACGTCGCTTGATGACACAGGGGCTATCCAGGCTCTGATTGCCAACTGGAATAATGCAAAACATCCCTTTATGGCCCGCGTTATAGAAGCAGCCTGGCAGTTTAACGCATTCCTGTATAGCAATGGTCCGCTTTATCGCTGTTTACTCAGGAAGCGTCAAGAGGTGAGAGCAAAGCAGGAACAAATTGACCAGCAGTTGAGCAGTATCTCTCAGGGACAACAGAAAGTACGCGACCAATTGAAGATTGCTACTGCGAATCAGCAAAAGATAGCGGTGCGTAACAGGCTAAACGCTCTAAAACAACAAAAGCAGAAATTGGAAAGTCAAAGAGAAAAAATATGGCAGCAAGTTCTTTGTGAGGAACGCACTCAACAGATGCAACTTGAGGGAAAATTTAGAGCCCAGTGCTTTGATATTGCCGGCGAGAAATGGCCCCTGGCAGATTTACTTACCCTCTTCTGGGACGACTTCTTTTTCCAGCCTGATAATAACGGGTACAAACGGCAATCGGCATTGGCTTATTGGTTGGGCCCTGCACATGGAACAGCTTTACCTGCATTGCTCATCCTATCTCACGCGGAGATATCGATCTCAGAAAAGAAAGGAACGAAGGCAAGGAAGCCGCCTTGGAACGCTTTCCAGATTGCAACAGCTTTTGGATATGAGCGAAGAAAATTAAGTTGGAGGGAATATTCCGCCAATCGCCATCAGTTATTAGCACTCGCCTTGAATGCGTTTTCCAGCCCTGTGGAAAACCGAAACGCTTTTGTAGGTCCAGCTAAACAATCATTAGAGGATGGGTTGGGCGATACCCAATGGCCCATTAACGAGATCAATCTGTGGGATTATGCCTCAACGATTGCTTCGTTGTTTAAGGCTGCAGTGGCCAAGGCTGTTATAGAAAACCGCTTTGCTCAATTGAAGGATGTAAAATGGCGCCTGCTATCCATTCGTTATGATGGCTTGAGCTACTTAAACCAAGCCTATCACATCGCTGACCTGCTGGCTCGGCGCGATCTACTACAGGCCGCGCTGGAAGAAGTCTCGGCTATAATCGAGGTTCAATACCCATTAGGTAACGAGGTATATCGTGACGAAAATGGTGCTATTTTAATTGTGCCTCATGTAGTCACTGAGAACGGTGAGGCGATCGACTTGCTAAAACTCCCAGTGGATGAGCGTAGCACTCTGGAATCTATCCTTCATAAGCGCTTCGGTGAAGCCGGAAAGCAGCCACTCCAAGGGGAAATAGAGCCACTTATTGCCCTTAGCCAAGAGTTACACGGTAAAGAGTTAAAACTGTATAAGGCTCCGGGTTGGACTGACCCACCCCTCCATCCTGACCAGGAAGCTGTAGCCCGATGGTGGGAAGAGGAAGATCGACAAGGCGAAGTCTGCACCGTCTGTGGGTTACGGCCTCAGGGTTACGGCGCGCCTGAGGCCCACTGGCGAGCACACCTAAAGAATAAGCACAAGGTTGGACAGTTCCCTCTTGAATGCGAGGTTTGCAAAGCCCAGTCTCGCAAGGTTTGTTGGGTGTGTCTGGAGCGTCGAGAGGACCGATCCAAACGTTGGGCAAGGAATAAACTTGGCGAACAGACACGCACCATCTGGACCGACGAAGTAGCTGATCCCAATGGACGTTTGGCTTTGTTAATTGGACGTTTTGATTTGGACGGCTGGTTAGACGGCACGCTTGTTGCTACCATGCAGAAGAATGCTTCTTTTGCTCGTATCCGCCGCTGCTGGGACACTACCCGTCAGTTCTGGATAGAGGTGCGGGATGAAACTATTCCCGAGAGTAGAGAGCATCCTGACGGTGTGATTGCAATGGATCAACGGCGTCTTCGAATTGGGGGAACATTTAGGTCCACATCCGGCACTCGTACCTTAGGTCCTTTCCATGCTTACGAACTCAACTTGGAGGGTGTGAGCCTCAGTGTGGTGTGGGTGCCACCTACTGAGACCGAAACTGGGCATTTTCTTTCTGCAGACAATTTGTGTTATATCGCCAAGCAGTTGGGTGCGCCCGAACAGACCTGGAGCGAACCAGAAGCGGCAGCTACCTATGTACGGGGTCGATTGCAAGGAAAGGATCTAACAGTTAAGGAGCCGAGCGGGCACGGTGCACCAGGGGTCGGGCGGGGCATTTTGCAGAAAGCTGATCCCCAATCAGAGAGTTTACCCTTATATAGTCCCTACATTCCCATCCTTGCTGAACCATCTATTTTTATGGCTCTGGTCCCTGCCGACCATGCGTTTGAAGTGACTTGCAGAATTAAGGCAAAGTATGAGGAAGAGATAGGTAAGGTGCGCGACCGGCTATCGTTACATTTAGGACTGGTGGTTGCTCCTCGTCACACTCCTCTACGGACTATTTTGGAGGCCGGAAGAGCCTTGCTGCAACCGCCAGAGAAAGATTGGACCAAACGATGGGAGGCGTGGGAAGTGGATAGCATTGAACCTGTGACCTGGGACATAGATAGGCAAGCTGAGACACACCGGAGAGTAACCTTCGTAAACGGCATCGAGTGGAATTTGCCAATGAAAATGGGCGATGGTAAAACTCCAGACTACTGGTATTTGCATCTGCTTACACGGAAACCGCAGGTGGCAGACAAATTCGAGGACAAACCTTCGGTACACGCAGCCGATTTGAAGGAAAGGATTTATGAAAATAGTAATGTTAAGCAGGAAGGCACCAAAGTTTGGGTAATGCCCTCCACCTTCGACTTCGAATTCCTTGATGTGGCTGGGCGACGGTTTGAAATCTACTATGACAAAGATGGCAGACGCCCAGGGCACCCTTGTCGTCCCTACCTGTTGGAGGAGGTAGCAACCATCGAAAAGGTCTGGAATTTGATCTCGGATAGAGAGAAAGGGCTGACTAATACTCAGATCAACGGCCTCTTAGAGGTCATCGAGAAAAAACGAAAAGACTGGGATGTAACCCAAAATTTGGATGACACTTTTCGGCAATTCGTCTATGATGCCCTGCAAGAGGCTTGGGGGAAAAATGGGTGGAAAAATCTCGGTAAGGAGGGGCAAACGCTAATTAAACGTTCCACTGCCTCTGGTATGCTTGCCGATGTGGTAGAGCTGTATATGAAAATTATGAAACAAGAATCCAAGAAAAAGTAACTGAACGGAGGTAAAAATGCCAAACTATGCCTTGCATCGTTTTCTACTGATGACACTCGACCCTGTGCATATCGGCACTGGTGGTTACCGTTTGGGACGGGTGGATATGAGTATTGTGCGTGAACCGGGCACTAATGTGCCCAAAATCCCTGGAACCAGCTTCTCCGGTGCCCTGCGTCAATATGCCGCCTATCGCTACGGCAAGATACGCTGTGCGGGAAAAGGAGGCACACGTGAAGAAGACAAGCACTGTGGCCAACCTACCTGCCCTATATGCTATACCTTTGGTTATGCCAAAGGGGAGCAAGGAGGCTATCAAGGGACGGTCAACATCTTCGATGCCCATATCTTTCTCTTTCCAGTGCATTCAATGGCCGGGCCAGTGTGGGTATCTACCGAGGAAAGATTGGAGAATGCTGGTTTTTCACTGAAATTCAGGGTTGAAAGTACTGACGCCAAGGGTTTTGAGCTACAAGACGGAAATATCGTCACCACTTTAGCTTGGGAGAAATCACTGAACCTCGGCTGGATTATGTTGGAGATGGCTAAATACGAGGACAAGATGGTTACTATAGAATTGGGTGTGCCTCAGGCAAAGAATGACACCGGCTCGCTCGTCGACGCCGTTGATGGGAAAGAATGGGACGTTGTTTCAAAGCGATTGGTGCTGGTTACGGAGAAGGTCTTCTCCCAAGTAGTCAACTCCAATTTGGAGGTGCGTACCTCCGTCAGCATTAGCCCGAAGACTGGGGCTGCGGAAGAAGGGGCATTGTTTACCTATGAGGCCACCCCCCGCGCTGCGTGGCTGGTGATGGATGTAGTGGTGGATGACTATCGGGAGGTGTTCCCCACAAAGGTAAGTCTTAAGCATTGGGAATTGGTTCTCGGGAACACAGAAAAGAAAGAGAAGAAAAAACTTCTTAAGGAATGGGGATTGGCTGTTGACCGCGAGGAGGAGTTCGGACGATCGGTTGAAAAGGCCCAGGGATGGGTCAAAGACGACATAGACAGGTATGACAAATCTCAACTAAACTGGTCAAAGATTGAGGATGTCTTGTCTGACTCCTTCAAAGCCGCTGAATTCCTTGGTGTGGGTGGTATGGGGACAAGGGGATTCGGCAGGATAAGAAAGATTAGTGAGTGGAAGGGGGATAACTATGCCTGACAAAATTCCGACACTCGATCAGCTTGCTATGCACCATGCTCAGGAAACAATCCAAAAAACTAAAGCTACAGGGACAGAGAAAAAGGCAAACGCAGTTGAGAACCTATTGACTAAGACACTTGGAGTACTTCAGGAGCAAGGGGTCTATGCTTCTCTTTTGTTCCTTTACTCACGCAAAAGCGATGATCAAGAGATTCCCAGAGGGTTACTCCCCGTCATCTTTGATTTGACCGAGAAACTGCCTTTTGGCTGGAAGGTCCCCAGAGATAATGTCCAAAACACTCTAAAGTTTTACGCAGATACAGTGGCCAGTGATTTGGATGCGTTGTTTCTTACGAAAGAGGTTTTGGAACAAATGCTGATTTATGCTCGGTTCTCTGCAAAAGCGGCTGCAATTGAGGCAAAATCCAAAGAAAAAGGGGTGTAGCTACGAGTTGGAAAGCTTACCAAATTGTCTTCTACCTCCAAAGTCCTCTTCATATCGGCTGGCGTAAGGTAGGGAACCTGCAGCAGACGAGACCTTATGTCACGGGCAAGGCTTTGTGGGGAGCACTAACCGCTCGCTTGACGAGAATGGAAGCGGGGAAGAAGGGCCGTCCCGCTACGGCTGAGGCTTATAAAGCCACTGGAGATCGGGTCAGCGATCAACTGGCCTTTACCTACTTTTTCCCGGCACTCGAACCGAGGCCGGAGGGCGCTTTACACCCCTGGCATACCGACAACGGCCTGGTCTATGGTGATAGAAAACTTGACGCAGCATCTTTCGAATACCTCTTCCTCGATTCCTATCCCAGCACTGCCTTGGACTATGACCGCAACGCTGCAGAGTCAGGGAGTTTACACGAGGTGGAATATATCCGACCGCGTACCCGGCCGCTCCAAGGGACTGAGATGGAGGACAAGGTGGGTAAAGAAACTGGGCATGATGGGGAATACAACGAACTTGGCGCTCCAGTGTTCCTGGTGGGATATATCTTGAAAAAAGATGGCTGCGATCTCGATTGGAAAAATGCGATCGGGCAAATTCAACTGGGCGGTGAACGTGGCTACGGTTGGGGCCGGGTGGAACTGAAGTTGAAACCACAACCACTCTCTGATGACGAGTCGCTGTTTAGCAAATTCAAGCTAACCGCTGGTGATGAGTTTCCAATTCTGAAAGCAGAATCCCCTGCAACTCTTCCTGCCCATGCTCTGGCGGCTGATTTTGAAGAGGAAAAGAATGGGCGAATGATCGTTCGGAGGCCAGTGAGCGAGGTTAAAGGAGTTGTGGAACCACTGGTGGGTCGGGAGACGCGGTTTGAGAATGAGAAAAAGAGGAGTTTTGGCGCTCATGTTAGCAGGGCGCGCATCTGCTATGTGCCTGGGAGTAATGTAGATGCTGGAGCACGAGTGCGCATCGGCCCCTATGGTATCTGGCAAGCTGAGCGATAAACATTCCAACATCAAGTCAGGAAGCCCCTTTTTATAAAGATAAACGATTTGCGAAAAAATTGCTTTTGAAGGTTGAATATCGTTATTCTTTGAAAAACAAGAGGTTATAGCCATTGATAGGGTTGTCCAACGGGTTCAGGGTGGTTTAAAAACTTCTCACTCTCCATTTCCATGGAAGGCTCAAAATGGATTTTCGAAAATAGCACTCCAATACGAAAAGGTGGGGGCACTAATTTACTGTAATGCTTGAAGTTACATTTGAGCACTCAAAGCGGAAATAGGGGAATTTACGAAAATCGTAAAACCCAAACTTTTCTAACTTCATTTTCGAAGATTGAGATCTATATAAATCAAGGACTTAACCCCAATTAGTGTCCAACTTGCAAGATTTCTAAGGCCTAAATAGGGGGATTTGCGAAAATAATCGGCGGTATTGATAAAATGTTGAAATAAAAGGGAGTTATGTGTCAACAAATTGATTCCCTGTTCTTTGACAACTTGTAAATGGTTGATACCATTGCCATTTAGAGAAGTTGAGAGGCGCATAGCCGATTGAAACAGATATCTCTTATAAGTGCTTGCACTGTTCCCGTGTTGGAATTTAGAGAAGTTGAGAGGCGCATAGCCGATTGAAACTCATCATTTTTTTAACAATCCTTTTCAAAAGAAAGTATTTAGAGAAGTTGAGAGGCGCATAGCCGATTGAAACGAGGTTACTTCTCATCCACACCACCTCAATTTCCGAGGTGAAATTTAGAGAAGTTGAGAGGCGCATAGCCGATTGAAACTTAGGTAAAATATATCTGTCTTCTTCTGGTATGTCTTATTTAGAGAAGTTGAGAGGCGCATAGCCGATTGAAACCTCTATTTCCTTTGAGTAAACCAACACTCTAAGGGTAAATTGCATTTAGAGAAGTTGAGAGGCGCATAGCCGATTGAAACTTGCTTACCCTGAATAAATAGGCCGCTGCCTTCACTCCACATTTAGAGAAGTTGAGAGGCGCATAGCCGATTGAAACGAAGTAAGTTCATCTTCTTCCGGCATGAAATAAAGTTCAATTTAGAGAAGTTGAGAGGCGCATAGCCGATTGAAACAGAAATTGTCGAACTTCATCCGGTGGAGGACCTCTCCATCGGCATTTAGAGAAGTTGAGAGGCGCATAGCCGATTGAAACAGCCAAGCGCTCCTCATAATAGATTGTCCAAGAGTTCTATTTAGAGAAGTTGAGAGGCGCATAGCCGATTGAAACTTAATAGCTCACAATAGTTCTCGGCAAGGCCCGCGATTGGCCTTTTATTTAGAGAAGTTGAGAGGCGCATAGCCGATTGAAACATGATTCTTCCCACCGCAGTTTAAGATCTTGATTAGTATGATTTAGAGAAGTTGAGAGGCGCATAGCCGATTGAAACATAGAATATTCCTGGCACAAACAAGAGCGTTTGCTTCAGAAATTTAGAGAAGTTGAGAGGCGCATAGCCGATTGAAACAAGAACCAACTAAACCACTCTTCTTCTAGGCTTGGTATATTTAGAGAAGTTGAGAGGCGCATAGCCGATTGAAACAGATGATTTTATTTTTAATACTCATGGGGATATCTTTTGGAAAATATTTAGAGAAGTTGAGAGGCGCATAGCCGATTGAAACGGATTAACTATCCTTTATAACGAGCCAACCAGAGACGCCCGTATTTAGAGAAGTTGAGAGGCGCATAGCCGATTGAAACACGATTTTGGCAAGGCCACGCCTGTAGAGATCAGTCAAGACATCATTTAGAGAAGTTGAGAGGCGCATAGCCGATTGAAACTCCTGAGTAAAGATGTCGCTGGTTGCCGTTCCATTAAGATTTAGAGAAGTTGAGAGGCGCATAGCCGATTGAAACATTCATTTTATCAGCCGCCCATGTTGTCTTATTGCTGTCGCATTGAATTTAGAGAAGTTGAGAGGCGCATAGCCGATTGAAACGCAGCATTCCTCTGTGTGCTCGTGCTCTATTATGTAGAACACATTTAGAGAAGTTGAGAGGCGCATAGCCGATTGAAACAAATCAACAAACTCCCATTCATCTTTATGCCAAACTTTGATTTTCATTTAGAGAAGTTGAGAGGCGCATAGCCGATTGAAACTTGCTACAACCGGTAATTATTAAGAGCATTAAAAGCCCGGTATTTAGAGAAGTTGAGAGGCGCATAGCCGATTGAAACGGGTATCAATACACACATACATCAACTTTTTCGAGAAATATTTAGAGAAGTTGAGAGGCGCATAGCCGATTGAAACATTTTTCCGGATCCCCCGAAGGTCCAAACGATCCCCATGCTTTATTTAGAGAAGTTGAGAGGCGCATAGCCGATTGAAACGCAGTTTTCAAAGAAAGAGGGGGGGCAAGCCCCCCCTCTTCCATTTAGAGAAGTTGAGAGGCGCATAGCCGATTGAAACTTATCCTCATGGATAAAAGCTCGGATTCACCGTTCTTCTATTTAGAGAAGTTGAGAGGCGCATAGCCGATTGAAACAACACTCCTCCGTATGTTCGTGCTCTACATAGTAGAAATTTAGAGAAGTTGAGAGGCGCATAGCCGATTGAAACAACTCTAAAACTTGAAAGCGGGCTTCTCATATTCTCCATTTAGAGAAGTTGAGAGGCGCATAGCCGATTGAAACTCTTTCCTAAGTCCCGCCCGCAGGCGGGACAATATAGTTTTCTATATTTAGAGAAGTTGAGAGGCGCATAGCCGATTGAAACTCATATCCTCCTTCCTCCCCCGGTCATATTTCTTGCCATTTAGAGAAGTTGAGAGGCGCATAGCCGATTGAAACGAATGATGGCTTTGTCGCACTCGGACATAATACGTTTGTTGTGTAGAGACATTGAGAGGCGCATAGCCGATTGAAACGGGAGGGGGAAAGCCGAAAGCCGAAATAGGGAAAGCCGAAAGGGAAAATCCAATTTGATGGGTAGAGAGGACCAAAAGAAATGGGAGGGTTTAAAGATCGAAGTTTGATGGAGCGTGTTTTTGAATTTGTAATAGAGGTATTGAAACTTGTAGAAAGACTGCCAAAGAATAGGAGGAACATAATTATAACGGGCCAGTTGATGAGATCAGCTACCTCTACAGGAGCAAATTTAGAAGAGGCTGATGGTGCGATAAGCAGAAAAGAATTCGTCAAATTTGTCAATATTGCCAAGAGGGAGATGAAAGAATCGAACTATTGGCTGAGGATATTACGAGTTTTTGAGGACAGTTGGATGGTAGATATTGACTCTCTATTGAAAGAGTCTGAGGAATTAACCAAAATATTCTCCTCAATAGTGAAGAAAAGCACGCAAACTTAGATAAAATTTTCAACTTTTAGCTTTCTGCTTTAATCCTGGCGCTTAGCCGATTGAAACGATGAGAAAAGCCGAAAGCCGAAAGGCGTGATGGCTAAGAGATATTTGACCGTAAATCTGAGGAAATATCAGGCTTTACAGGATTTTAAAAAGCGACTCCTCTCCAGCCCGGTAAAGGGATCGATCGCCAAGATAATCCTCTTTGGAAGCCTGAAGAAAGGTAGGGTAAGGGAGGAGAGCGATGT
>Ga0315544_1002951_pt1 | contig 11611 bp, 10 predicted proteins | sample SalMarSW160130MG_2_FD_202543 | JGI IMG/M metagenome (GOLD analysis project Ga0315544, IMG submission 202543) | Salt marsh sediment microbial communities from the Plum Island Ecosystem LTER, Massachusetts, United States - Salt Marsh Sediment SW1601-130 ... | reverse complement strand
TTCTACTATGCGCTTGTCCCCTCCAAGATCGCAGAAATGAGTACCGCTAGCCACGGCTGCTTGCGCAAGTGAGAGATTAAGGAAATAGGGCACGGCACTGACTGCAGCTACACATCCATGCATTGCTTCACGTACAGCACGAGGGGCAGTTACATCTAACCGCATAGGAACCACCCTCTTATCTGATAACCAGTCCGCAATCTGCTCGGCTTTTTTTACTTCCCGATCGACAAGACAGATTTCATCAATCTCCTCTCGTTGAGCTAGATTGAAGGTAATCGCCCGCGCCATCATCCCAGCACCAATCACTATTAGTTTCATCAGCCCCTTGGTAATGCGTCTTATTTCAACCTTCAGAAGTTATTCCCTTTGCTGCTTTAAGTACATTCTACCCGTTCTCTTACAACAAACAACGACTCGATAAGGCGTGACACACCAAGTTGCTAATACGCCCCTCCCGTAAGTACTTCAATTGCCGAGGGCGACGCTCGGGAGCATTGAAATCGGTCGACAGATATACTATCAACAAAGTAGTCAGACTAAGAGGGGTTTGATGTCAGATGAAATATCAAGCTGCAATTCAGTCGTTGATAAACCGAGGATATCGCTTGGTCAACACCAAGGAGGAAGCAGATCTTTCGATCCAAGCTTTCTTAACCGAGTTAGTCGACCAAGGACTAGGAGAGCTAGAGGTCAGCGTTGTTGAACTTACCTCCGATAGGGCCTTGGTTCGCATGGTAGCAGCAGATGGTTTTATCCGTTCAGAGAAACCACCCTGCACTGCGTACAGGAAACCTCCCAAGAAGCGCAAGGCTACCCAGAGCAAGGAACCTTGTATGAAGCCAACAGTGCTGCATGGGATCGTAGTTCTAGGGAAGAGCGACGACAAACGACGACGGACACTCAATAACAAGACACCCCCGCCATTGAGTAACACGTGCGATTGGGCTGAACCGGGAAAGATTGATTGGGAACTGTGCGGCATCCCTCCAGAGCTAGAGAATTCGGCACCATTGAGCGTTAGGCTAGAGGTGACCCTTGATCATTTTGGTATTGCACTCACAGAATTTGCGCGAATCGCAAAGGTAGATGTGAAACTAGTAAACCGTCTATATCAAGGAAAAGTGAAACGCCCACGCTCCAGTAAGTCTAAACGCAAGATTGAAATCCTCCTCCACTCTCTATGGGAAAATGACGGCGAAATCAGATAAGCGTTAACCTACAGCTTATATCCGATCTTTCGCAGGAATGACTTCCGCTCGGCGATGTCGGTCTCCGTTTCCACTCCCTTTGGTGAAATACCATCAATTACACCAAGTATTCCGCGTCCCTTCTCCGTTTCGGCGATGACTACCTGCACTGCGTTGGCACTGGCACAGTAAATATAGCACACTTCTGGGACCTGTTTGATCCTATTCAGTACATTGATCGGGAAGCTCCCATCTAGGAATATGATGAACGCATGTCCAGCTCCAATCTCCTTTGCGTTATTAATGGCAAGGTCTGTTAGCTTCTGATCAGTTCCAGAGTAGCGAACAAGCGCTGGGCCAGACGCCTCACAGAATGCTACTCCAAACTTGATTCCCGGTACTGCAGTGACCAATACCTCGTGCAGATCTTCTACTGATTTAATGAAGTGCGTTTGACCAAGGATAAGATTCAATCCACGTGGGTTATTAACCTGAACAATCTTAATCTCCATGCTTACTCCCATGTACAATACGCGCTATTGCATCAGCGGTTAGGGCAATTTCGTATTCTTGCCCTCTGCCCATATTCTTGATCCTACCCTTTCTTGAGCTAACTTCATTTTCGCCAAGTATGATCAAGTAACGTACTCCAATTTGATCGGCATAGCCAAGTTGCTTGCGCAAGGATCGGCCACGGTAATCAAGATCAACCGATATTCCCTGACTACGCAAGCCTTGTGCAAGTGTAAGGGCAAGCAAGCGCCCCTCCTCTCCTAGAGTAGCAAGAAACAGGTCGAGCCGTTTTTCTTGCCCAAAGGACCTGTTTTTTTCCTGCAAAACAAGGATCAACCGCTCCATTCCACCGGCAAAGCCAACAGCTGGAGTAGCTGGGCCGCCAAGCAACTCAACCAAACCATCGTACCTCCCCCCGCCAAGCAAGGCATCTTGGGCGCCAAGGTCCTTGGAGATGAGTTCAAACACGGTGCGCGTGTAGTAATCCAGCCCGCGGATAAGGCGTGCATCAATCCCGTAATTCAATCCTAGCTCATCCAAGTAACCTTTTACCTCTGCGAAGTGTCGAGCGCAATCGGCGCACAGGTAATCAATACTAGCTGGTGCCTGTTGAATATACGGCTGACACTGGCTTTTCTTACAGTCAAGAATGCGTAATGGATTAGAATCATAACGTCTTTGACAGTCTGTACACATCTCATCAATGTGGATGGCAAAGTAACCGGATAAGGCCTTCTTGTAACGTTGTCGATCCTCCGCGCAACCAATACTATTTAATCGCAGTGAGAGGCCGGAAAGACCCAACATATCCATCAATGTCCAAGCAAAGCTTATCACATCTACATCCAATGTTGGATCAAGTGAACCAATTGCTTCTACCCCATACTGATGAAATTGACGACTACGTCCTTTCTGCGGTTTTTCATAACGGAACATTGGCCCAATATAGAAGAGTTTTTGGAACGGTTCCCTAATATGAAGGCCGTGTTCAAGGTAGGCTCGTACAACTGACGCTGTTGCCTCTGGTCGTAAGGTCAAGCTACGATTCTTCTTGTCTAAGAAGGTATACATCTCCTTATTTACGACATCTGTCTCTTCACCAATACCACGTGAGAAGATCTCGGTATGCTCCATAAGGGGTAGACGGATCTCACCATAATGGAAACAGGTTGCTACTTCACGTACCTTTTCCTCAACCTGCTTCCAGTAGCCAATCTCGCCTGGTAAGATATCACGCATCCCGCGAACCGATTCGTACTTCATCCAATCTCTTGTAGCACATTGATCATCTCAATCAAGCTTTCCGCCGCTTGCGCTCCCTTGTTTCCTAGCTTCGTACCGGCTCGCTCAATCGCTTCCTCAACAGTATCAGAGGTAATTACGCCAAATGCTACTGGAATAGCTACTTCCAGGTTAATTCTGGCTAGCCCCTTGGTGATTTCACTGGCAATGTACTCAAAGTGCGGGGTCGCCCCTCGAATTACTGCAGCTAGCGCAATTACTCCATCATAACGGTCCGTATTGGCCATTTGCCTTACTGCTTTAGGAACCTCAAAGGCGCCTGGAACCCAGCATACATCCGTTGATTCTTGTGGTACATTTGACCGCTTCAGTCGATCGAGGGCACCATCAAGAAGCCTACTTGTGACGAAATCATTGAAGCGGCTAACAACAATTCCTACTCGCTGGCTATGTCCATCCAGTTTTCCTTCATACGTATTCCCCATGGTTATTCCTCCTTAGATCATCTCTTCATCCTGCAACTAATCTACAGGACGACCCTAGACACTTGTCAGGTGATGTCCCAATCTTTCCTTCTTGGTCTTCAAATAGTATCGGTTATGTTCATTCGGAGAGACCTCAATAGGGATCTGCTCTATGATCTGCAAGCCGTAGCCAGAGAGACCGATTACTTTCTTTGGGTTATTGGTAAGAAGACGGATGGTGGACAAACCCAAATCGCACAAGATCTGAGCACCAATACCATAATCGCGCAGGTCAGCCGCAAAGCCAAGCCGCTCATTTGCCTCCACGGTATCCAGACCCTCATCCTGCAGTCTGTAGGCACAGACCTTATTGCGTAAGCCAATTCCCCTTCCCTCCTGTCGCATGTACAAGCACACCCCACACCCTTCCTGTTCAATCATGTCGAGGGCACGGTGGAGTTGATCCCCACAGTCACACCGCAGCGAGCCAAACACATCCCCGGTAAGACATTCTGAGTGAACCCGAACTAAAATGTTCTTCTTCCCTGCCACATTTCCTTTCACCAAAGCCACGTGTTCTTCGTCTTCTATTTGGCTGAAGTAGCTGTAGATTCTAAAATCACCATGGATGGTAGGAAGCTCCGCGCTCGCCACCCGCGTGACCAAAGGTTCATTCCGCTTTCTATAAGTAATCAAATCAGCAACGCTGGCAATACCTAGATTGTGTCTATCCGCTATTATCTTCAGCTCGGGTAAGCGCGCCATGGTCCCGTCATCATTCAGCACTTCACAAAGGACGGTCGCTGGTTTTAGGCCGGCCAGCCGTGCCAGATCAACCGCAGCTTCCGTGTGTCCGGCACGTTTGAGCACGCCTCCCTCACAAGCAATCAATGGGAAGATATGCCCAGGACGAGCCAGATCCTCTGGCTGTGTCGCCTCATCTACCATTACCTGTACTGTACGAGCCCGATCGTGAGCAGATATGCCAGAGGTTACACCATCTTTCGCATCGACAGATACGGTAAAATGGGTTCCGTGCAAAGCGGTGTTCTCGGAAACCATCGGGGCTAGCGTAAGGGAATGCGCTCGTTTACTATCGATGGCCAAACAGACCAATCCACGGCCGTACTTGGACATGAAATTAATCGCATCTGGGGTGACATGGTCGGCTGCTATCATTAGGTCACCTTCATTCTCCCTGCTTTCCTCATCAACAATTATTAGCATTTCCCCGGCACTAAATCGCCTAATTGCTTCCCCTATTTCAATGGACACTTTTTATCATCCCTTCTACATACTTTGCTAAGATGTCAAACTCCAAGTTTACCGAATCTCCGTTGGCTCGATACTGTAGATTTGTTAAGGCAAGTGTTTGCGGAATCACTGCGCAGCGAAAATCATCCTTGCTGACAGCAAATGGGGTAAGACTAATGCCGTCCACACTCACCGCCCCCTTATCTGCTACATAACGACAAAACTCACGGGCAAAGGAAAAGATAAATACCCGGCCTTCTCGAGCACGAAAAACCCCTCGCACCCGACCAATTGTATCAACATGCCCAAGCACAATGTGTCCGCTAAAAGCGCCCTCCGGACTAACTGGAAGCTCTAAATTGACCGGTGTCCCCTCTCTCAATCTTCCAACGGTGGTACAAGAAAGGGTCTGTTGTGAGATGCTTGCCGAAAACGCTTTGGTTGATAGCTCACTAACAGTCACGCAAACCCCATTCACTGCGATGCTTGCCCCTACAGTCAATCGTTCCCGGATCGACGTGGGTACTTCCACTTCAAGGACACCCGTCCTTCGTCTACGTAACACTCCTAGGTTCTGAATAATCCCTGTAAACATCTACACTAAGAAGTTTACAGCAAGCCTTAGCCCCTATCAACGGAGTTGCAACCTTCTAATCACTGGGATACCCTATCGCAAGGAGGTTATATTGAGAAAAATCTATGCTTGGCTAACGATATCCATTACATTGTCTCTCTTCCTCTTACTGGGAGTCCCAAGCTGGGGAGTACAAACAGATCTAACCTATAGGATTTATCAGTCCGGTGACTATAAAGAGATTGAAGTCACTACGGCCCTAGCAAGTTATGTTTTTTCAGAAGAGAAAGGCACACTACACAGCGTGTTCTTGACCTTCTCTCCCTATGGCTCAAAATCAAGCGAGCTTGTACCAGGGACAAAGACAGATCCTGTTGATCTAGACAGACAATATGTGGCCAACACCACATTTCCATTTACCCTACTAATGGACGGAACGGAGGCCGACTGCGTACTTTCTACCCCAATACAAGCCTATGCAGATGAAATCATTGTTGAATTCAAGGGTAGAGCGGGTGGCGTTGATTTCACAAAACGTTTTACCATCCGCAACAAACCTTACTACACGGTTGATATGGAGCTTGTAATCGATAACCCAGATGGGAAAAATCCCTCTTCCACCTTGCTCATGATCCTCGCCGATCATACACCTACCAAGAGCAGCCCGGCCTTGGTCTATCTATTCGATGATGCCGCAACAGAAGCCCTGCTTGTTCCAAACTCCTACACCTCGTTTGATGGGCTCGGGTTAATGGACAAACAAACTGTCTTCTTCCTCATGCCAGTTGGCTTGACAGAAGCTGCACCTTTTTCAGAGCGCACACCGGCCGGTAGCCAGCGCTTCGGAGTAAGCCTACCTTTGACACGAGGAACAACCCACTATTCATTTTCTCTGTACGGCGGGCGTCGCAGGTTCCTACTCATGGAGGATGCTGGGTTAGGAAAACTCGACTCGCCAGGAAACATGGCACGAATGATGGTGCCAGTAATTCAATTCCTCAATTTCCTATATCGTCATACAGGAAACTATGCCTGGGCAATCATTCTGTTCACGATTTTGACTAGGGTGATCTTGTTTCCCTTAATGCGTAAACAGTACCACTCAATGGCCAAAATGCAGAAACTACAACCAAAGCTTAAGAGAATCCAGGAACGGTTCAAAGACGATCGTCAGCTACTACAGCGAAAAATGATGCAGTTATACAAACAAGAAGGGGTCAACCCAATGGGTGGATGTCTTCCAATGTTTGTACAACTTCCAATCCTAATCCTTCTCTGGAAAGCAATCCTGTACTCCGCTGAGCAGATCCATCTTTCTCCTGGGTTCCTATGGGTACCAGATCTTAGCTTGCGTGATCCTTACTTCATTCTTGTCGGGATCACTACATTGCTCATGATCTTGCAACAGCGGATGATGACGCCAATGACAGCTAGCAATACCGGTGGAAGCCAGAAATACATGGGGTACATATTCCCCATATTTATGGCAGTTTTCTTATATAGCTTCCCTGCGGGATTATGGCTCTACTATCTGTTGACCACGCTTTCCCAGGTTGGACAGCAGTACTTCGTCAACTGGGAAATGGCCAAAGCAAAGACGATAACATCCATGTCAGCCTCGGCCGAGGCAACCCTGGATGATGGAGAAACGGATGATGGAGAAGATCAAAGCACAGATTGAAGACTACCTGCAGGGTCTTCTCTCTATCATGGAAGAGGAAGCAACGTTCGAAATTCAGGGCCAAACCCCTGAAGACATCTATATTAATATCACAGGAAACATATTCTCCATCCCGGAAGAGCGCCCTATCCTAACCTCACTTGAGCGTCTTCTCCAGGCTTATTTGGACCGCGAAACAGAGACTGAATGCAAAGTTGTCATTGACACAAATGGGGCAATAAAGCGAAAGAAAGCCGCTCTAATTCGGTTTGCGCTCACAGCCGCCGAATCTGCTAGAAAAGAGCACAAGCGGATCCGCCTAAATCCAATGTCTGCTCGAGAACGGCGAACGATTCACGTTACCCTTGCCAGCTTCCCTGCAGTGAAGACATATAGCATAGGCAAAGGAGATCAGCGTCGAGTGGTCATCGAGCCCAGCCAGATATGATCTATGATGACACCATCTCCGCTATCTCTACCCCCCTCGGTGAGGGAGGAATCGGAATCGTTCGCATGAGTGGTCCACAAGCAATAACTATTGCTGAAGAAATCTTTCGCCCCGCGCATGGCATTTCTCTCAAGCAAGCTAAGAGCCACACGTTGCACTACGGTACTATTGTCTCTCAAGGAAGAGAAATCGACGATGTCCTTGTCACAGTAATGCACGCCCCTCGCACATATACCCGTGAGAACATCATCGAGATCAACTGCCATAGCGGAATTGTTGCCCTGCGCACAGTGCTTGACCTTACCTTAAGGAAAGGAGCACGATTAGCAGAACGAGGCGAGTTTACCAAACGAGCATTCCTAAATGGTCGTATATCACTCGACCAAGCCAAGTCGGTCCTGGACATCGTGAAGGCAAAGACAAAGCTCGGCTTAGAAGCCGCAGTTGGCCAACTACACGGACGCTTTTCGGAAGGAATCGCCTTTATTCGTGACAAAATAGCTGAATCGCTCGCTGAGATCGATGTAGGAATTGACTTCCCGGACCAGGAAGAACAAATAGGGCAAATTCTTCCTCGCTTGGTCAAGGTTATTGATTACACTAGCAAGCTACTTAAGCAAGGGGAACAAGGGAAGATTGTAACAGATGGACTTACTATTGCCCTGGTTGGTCGACCAAACGTCGGCAAGTCAACTCTGTTTAACGCTTTGTTGGCCGAAGAAAGAGCCATCGTTACACCAATCCCTGGAACGACACGAGACACGGTAGAAGAAGAGGCAACAATCAATGGAGTGTTATTTCGCATCATAGACACTGCTGGATTATGCAAACCTACCGGCCAGATAGAAAAAGCCGCAGTAAGACGGACTGAGCACGCAATCAACCGTGCTGATCTTGTGTTACTCCTCCTAGACGCAAGCTCCGCTCTCACAAGCGAAGATCAAGCCCTACTAGAAAAAAACTGGGAAAAACCGGTGCTGGTTGTAACCAATAAGTCGGATCTTCCATGCAAACTCCAACAGACAATCCCCGGCACAGCAAAAAACGCCTACAAGATCTCCGCGAGAAACGGGGAGGGAATCAAGCAGCTGTCTCACGGGATAGTCAACCTGTTGCTCGAGGGATACGTTCCCAGCAAGCAGACGATCCTTCTGCTCGATGTCTGGGAACAAGACCTCCTTTTTCGCATCAACAACCTCCTAAGTAACGCGGTAGAATCGCTTAAGAATGCTCAATCACCCGACATGGTCGCTGAACAACTACGTTCGGCGTACAGGGTTGCCGGCGAGCTTCAGGGAATCGATCTAAGCGAAGATGTGCTTAATCACATTTTCGCTCGTTTTTGTATAGGGAAGTGACAATTATCACGCAGGCCAGTGACCAACAGCATTACAGATAGAGACCTCTTTCCTTTTCTTATCAGACAAGATCACCATTATGATATGTCATGGTATATGGGCTAGTTTCCTCGGCTTTAACCGGACTGCTTGGCATATCAGGTACACGCTATCTGCACCGTACGGCCTGGTGTCTGCCAGTACTAGCGCTGTTGTTTACCGTGGGACCTCGAATTGAAATTCTCGGGCTGGGATTGGGGCTTTTTGTGCTCTCTCTTGATCTACCCAATCGAGGAGCTACCCCTTTTCTACAAGGACTTGTTGCAGCTCTCATAGCTGCTCTATTCGGTTTTCGCATACACTTTTTTACCAATCCAGGAGGTGGTTACATATACCTTAACTGGATCTCCCTTCCCCTTACTATTGTTTGGGTTCTCATCATCCTGCGCTCGCGCGAGGAGCTCTCTCGACTGCTTCCCCGCCCAGCACTACAGCTCGCTTTTGATGCTACCTTAGTAATCAATGCTATTCTGCTCACAATGATATCACCGCAGACACGCCTGGAACCAATCGCAATTCACCTCCCATTTGTCCTGTTGGGGATTGTGTTAGCAACAGCAGTTGCTGTCTATCAAGGTTACCGTGGACTCTTGATCAAACTTCATCGCACAGTAGCATTCTGTTTGGCACTCTATGGAATCAGTGGGGTCATGAAGACACCGATTTCCCTCTCGTTACTAGCTCCACTTGCTATAATCACTCTTCCAATCATGACCACTTCTTATAGTCTTATCGCCCAGGGATCAACCAGAGCCAGAGTGAAGCCTCTGCCTCAATGGCTGGTCGCGCGGGGGTACACTCAAGGCGAAGTTGCGTTCTTGCTACTAGTGCTGTCAAGTGCTCTCACTATAGGAGCCGTGCTTGGTGTTCATCTCTCTCCAGCCCATGGGCTTCTTGTTGCTGGAATCATACCTTTCCTGCTTGCAGTACACCTTGTTCGTAAGCCTGTTTCCCGTTGGCTTGCCAAACGTTGGGTAATTAAGCAGGGATCTCGACGTGTTGTTTTCGGAATAGGATTCAACAACCTGGCATTGGACGAAGCTCTTTGCCGTCTCGAAAAGATGCTTCTCGCTCCTAGGCGGCCACACGTTATCGTAACGCCAGACAGCGTGGCTTTGCTCCGAGCAAGAAAGAATAAGATCCTTCGTAAGGCATACCTGGATGCGGATTTTGTAGCCGCAGATGGAGTGGGGATCGTTTGGGCAACCCGCTTTCTTGGTCTACCACTCAAAGAACGGGTCACAGGGATTGACCTGACAAAACGCTTGCTAGAACTGGCAAACACAAAAGGCTACCGTATCTTCCTCCTTGGAGGGAGAGAAGGAGTAGCAGAGCAGGCAAGAGACAAGATCACAGAACACTTTCCCAACCTTGCTATTGTAGGCACCCATCACGGTTACTTCAACGACGATGAGACAGTAATCAAGACAATTGCACAAACAGCCCCGGATATTCTTCTAGTGGGGATGGGGGCTCCCAAGCAAGAGTTATGGATGGCCAAGCACAAAGATAGACTTCATGTACCCTTAATGATCGGGATTGGAGGAGCACTCGATGTGTTTGCCGGTAACTGCACACGCGCGCCGGCTCACTGGCAACGGATGGGTCTAGAATGGTTGTACCGCCTCTTGCACCAACCATATCGGATCAAGAGCGCCATTACAATACCGGTTTTCATCACCAGGGTTCTTGTAGCTCGTCTCGCTCTAAATCTATTTGCTTTCCTCTCCATTAGCGAAGAGAGCGGTTAGTTTTCCACCAAGTCAATAACTTCTAATTGCACTTGCTTATGCCAGCTATCAAATCCAGCTCTAAAAACAACGGCAACGTTACATGTGTTTTCAAAGGCATTAATATGCCTTGCCATGCGGAAAGCGATAAATGGAACCCGTGATCCATCACACACAACCCTTCCCTTTAGGTGTTGCTTTCGCGCGCCTACCAAAGAGAGACCATCGAATGAACATCCCCGTAAGAGAAAGATGGGCAAGGGATTACCTTGCCCATAAGGAGCTAGCGAGTGCAGGTTAGTATAGAGCTGTATATCGATCCCATCAGCCACAAGCTCCACATCAATGCTGTTAGCCGTGGACAAAGGAGCTAGATTCTTTTCTGTAGCATAAAGCAGGAGTCGCTTGCGCAATATGGGAAGCAGATCATTTGAAACCGAAAACCCCGCTGCCATTTTGTGCCCCCCGTAACGAATAAGCAAATCAGAATGCGCCTCAAGGCACTCCACCATGTCAAATCCTTCTATACTGCGGCAAGAAGCACGACTCATTCGATCTCCGCGAGAGATAACAACTGCCGGAACATGATAACGATCAACTAGCCTAGAAGCTGCGAGCCCTAGTATCCCTTCATTCCAATACTTTCCAGTAAGAACAACAATACCATCCTTTGCCGGGTCTGTTCCCTCTGCTGCTATCTTCTCCTCGGCCTGAGCCAACAGATCATCTTGCGCAATCTCACGATCGCGATTGTAGTCTAGTAGAATCTCGGTTAGATATCTCGCACGCTCCTGCTTTCCTGTGCAGAGAAGAAGAAAAGCCACCTTGGGATCACCAGCACGATTCGCTGCGTTCAACTTGGGGACAACAATGTAAGCAATGTCTCTAGCTGTTACTCTTGTTACGTTAACAGACATTCTATCCATCAATACCCGTAGGCCAAGTGAAGATCCTGTACCGCTAGCCAACAGCGAGAGCGCCTCCCGTACTATCGCTCGGTTCTCCACTTCTGAGCCTCTGGCAAGGGGAACAAGGTCCGCGATCGTTCCTAGACCAACCAAATCCAGAAAAGAATAGGGAACTTCTCGCCCAAGTTGCTTGTACAGCCCGCAGATCAACTTGTAGGCCACACCTACCCC
>Ga0315544_1002948_pt1 | contig 11619 bp, 12 predicted proteins | sample SalMarSW160130MG_2_FD_202543 | JGI IMG/M metagenome (GOLD analysis project Ga0315544, IMG submission 202543) | Salt marsh sediment microbial communities from the Plum Island Ecosystem LTER, Massachusetts, United States - Salt Marsh Sediment SW1601-130 ... | reverse complement strand
AAAGAATCAGGAAGATTTTTATACAAATACTTATATTCTCCCGGATCGGTAAATGAACTATATTGACGATAGAAGTTTAGTACCGAGATATCGTCCTTAAAAGTGTTTTTCAGAATTTGCCCATCATCCTTTTGCAAGTTATTCTGGGCGCAACTTAATTCCATTAGAATGGAAATCATTAAAACAAATATTGTTGTTTTCATATTTTATCCTTTTAAGCAGTTAATAATATTATTCTACAGGAAAATATTTTTGAAGAAAACCAATCATTTTATTCCATGAATCAATTTGTGCAGCAGAATTCTCTGAATCCTTACCTCCCACATCTATTTGATCATATTTATAATTTATAGTTGGCATTAGATCTGGTCCATAAATAAGATGCCCGGTATTATCATAATTTAAACACTCAATTTGATGCTCAAATTTTAAACTATCTAATCGATTTTTCATCATTTGGCACATATCATAAGAGGGCCATACCTTATCATCTTTTCCTGCAATCAGTAAAACGGGACCGTTTATTTTTTCAACTTCAATAAGTGCCGGTTCAATTATTGATTTATCCTCAGTAATAATTGGGTTAAAGATTTCACGCAATTCTATCTGTTTAGAATTGGTGATAAATTTCCAAAAAAACGAAAAGCCAATGCTACACTTAAGGTAAGGAAGATCTTTACCGTTGGATGTCCATGATGATTTACTAATAAAACTAGGTCCATCGGGTATTCCCTGCCATCTAACATTACTTGGTACGAATGCTATTGCACCTTTAATATCTCTACGCATGGATGCTACCAATAAAGCAGCTTCTCCACCTTTTGAAAAGCCTAAAATTACAATCTTATTAGTATCAATGAATTGTTTTTCTTTGACCCAATTGATTGAGTTGAAAAAATATTCAACAGGTATTCTTTCCAGATTCTTTGGGAGATTTTCCATACCAAAATAGCCTAAGGCCATTACCGCATAACCATGAGAAGAAATTATTTTAGCACGATCATCTACTTGTCTAATTCCACCATCCGAACCACCTAACATAATTATAAGTGGTAAGTTTTGTTTGTTTTTGGGATAATATAAATTTGCTATCATATCTTTATTTTTAATTTCCTCACTATAAATATCGGGTGTTTCTAAAATTAGCTGAAGTTCATCTTTTGAAAATATTTTTCCATCTACTTCTAATTGAAAATATATCGTATTTAATTTCAGATTTTGTATTTCAAATGGTAACTCTTCATTTATATAGGTTGGTTTTGTCATAGACCAAAAAATACCCAAAGAATCGGCACCTGAATAAGTTGCTGATATTGGTTTATCATTATTTAGTTGTATTTGTCCTTTGCTGTCAGTCTTAAAGCAGGCAAATGAATAAATAAGACCTTCCCAATTTCTACGATAGGCATGCAATGTAACATTTTTATTCTGCGGCAAATTATCCAACTTGATATTAATGAAAGTACCCATCAAAACTTTATTAAATGGTTTTATTATTATGCAATTCTCAAAGTTTGCCGTATCCTCTTTTATTTTAATAAATCTTGAAAATACCGAATCTCTTAATTCGGCAAACTTCATTCTTTCTATTTTCTGTGATGATTCAAAACTGCAAGAAGTCAAGATAAAAGTCAGAATAAAAATCATAATGCTTAATACTGTGGTTTTCATAATTAATCCTTTTAAGTAGTTAATATTATAAACTATATTGGTAAAAAAATATTACTTTGGATTTATATATTTTTTTAGATTATTTACATAGTCCTCAAATGCTTTTATTCCTTTACTTGTAATTGATATTGTAGTATTTGGATAATTATTTTTAAAAGTTTTTTTAACTTTAACATATTCCGCCTTCTGTAATTTTTTTATCTGGATACTTATATTGCCTGCAGCAGACTTCGTAGTTTCTTTTATAAAATTAAAATTCGCTTCATCTACCGACATCAAAATCGAAACGATTGACAAACGAAGCTGCGAGTGTAATATGGGATCTAAATCGTTAAACATGTTCTTTCCTATTTGCCCGATTGAGTAGTATTCCCGGTATAATTAATCCTACTACTGATCCTACCATCATGCTAAGCCCATAATAATCCGTATTAATTAAGAAAGTACCAAATCCAATTATATTCAGTAAGATACCGCCGATTGTAAGAGGTTTAAATTTGAGGGATATTCCGGTCATAATTATAAACAAAGCAAGGAGAATTAAAAATATTGGGACAGCGGCTTTATCAAGTTGACGGCCAAAAATAAAACCTAATATCAAAAGATTCACACCAAACACCCATCCCATTGTTCCTATTGTCCTTCCAATGATAGTCATGGGTATATTTTTCTTTTCTACTTTTCTCCTAAAATATATATATGTATAGACCCCCCCAAGCGGAAATAAAATACAAGTCCACATTATGTCCATCACCTTGTGCAATTCCAATAGTACTAGAATATACTGGCTTAAAAATACAATAAACGTTATTGTGCCCCACAAAATAATAATGTGGCCGTTTTCTTGAAATCTTTGTTTAGTCTCTTCTATTGTTTTTGTAATTAACAAGAGACTTTCTTCCGGTGTTAAATTTGTTTTGTTCATGGTTTTATCTAATATTTGTTGTTTAATAATTTATTTGGATACTTGTATTGCCTGATGTAGCATGAGCAGTTTCTTTTATAAAATTAAAATTGGCTTCATTTACTGTAATTAAAATGGAGACAATTGACAACCGAAGTTGTGAATGTAATATAGGATCTAATTCTTTAAACATTTTCCTGTTTTTTGTTTTTGTTGAGTAAAATACCTGGAATTATTAAAGCTACTAATGAGCCTGCTGTAAACATTAACGGCTGGTATTGCCAGTTGATGTAAAAAGCAGCAAATCCAAACAAATTTAGCAGAATACCTCCAATTATAAGCGGTTTAAAACTAATTGAAACTCCACTGATTATGCACACGAAGGCATATAAAATTAAAAATATAGGGATAAGGTGTCCACTGAGTGTGTCCCCCAAGAAAAAACCTAATATCATAAAATTTGAACCCAGTAACCAACCCATAGCCCAAGATATATTTCCAAGGATGGTTTTTGGTAATTTTTTATATGTTTTTTTAACATATATTAAAGTAATTATTCCACCAATCAACGGGTATAATAAAACAGGCCAGTTACGAATTGTATAATTTTCTATGTAAACGATCTTGTTTAGTTCAAGTTTTGTGAGCACAAACTGACTTAGTGATACAAAAAAGATAAGCATGCCCCAAAATAAGAACAAGAATCCATTTTCTTCAAATCTTTTTTTTGTTTCCTGAATAGTCTTTGTTATTAACAAGAGACTTTCTTCAGGTGTTAAAGTTATTTTGTCCATTGTTTTGTCCATTGTTTTATATTTAAATATGAATATTGATACTAATATAAACAAGTTAATTTTATTAACCATATTAATACAATAATGAGTTAATGTCAATAGTTTTTTTAAAATAATTAAGCGACCCGCCGTAACCTGGGCGTAGATTATAGTTTTAATTGGATAATTGTAACATTTACAAGTTTATAAGCATTGATTTTTCTGAACCTTTGTTATTGTGCTGAAACAAGTTTAAAAAACAAGATACAATGCAGATTCCCGTGAAGGTATTCGCTTTACAGCATTTGTTCTGAGCTTCACACTGGCAAAGATCGATTCAATAACGTCGGTGGATTTGATACCGGGCCAGTGTTGTTTTGCTGTGCTCTGGCACCTAATCACGGGAGAACAAATATGACAGTTAATCAACCTCACATCCACAAATCTCCACCGCAAAGTCACCGGCGAATACCTGAGCGGGTTTGAGTTCTGGCCGCGCGAATTAATAGAGTAGTATGATGATTCGAAAAATGACTTCTGCTTCCGATCATACACAGACACAGAGATAAATGTTATGATGATACTTGAATGACTGTATGACCTATTGAATCAGAGAGTTGAATCAAAGATTGCGGGCACTGAAATTCGAAATAGGAATTTTATTGTGGAGTGAAGTGTAGTGTGTGTGACAAAAGTAGAAAGCAAGGATATCAGCGAACTGATGTACAGCTGACGATCATAAAAGCAAGCGATAGCAATAGCGTTAGATAAAGCTGGAAAATCCAATAAGTTCTCATACAGACCACGCTAAAGGAAGTCCCTATCCAAGAAAATGGGATACATATAATGACCTTAACATACAATAAATTTAATAAATATATTCAGTTACAGTAACTTTTCAGGCCAGTATTCGTCTATTCATCAAGCAGTTAATACGTCTAGAGTTATTTAATCAAACGCATTTATAAATTAAGAAAGGATAAACATATGTCAACCGCAATCAAGCGAATGGCCGTAGGACTGGTACTAGTCATTGGATTTGCAATACTGTTGTCTGCATATGCACAAGCACAGCCTATGCGAATGTCAACAGAAGAACGTGTGAAGATTTTGAACGATAGTTTGAAACTGAGTGATGAACAGGCTGCAAAAGTTACGATAATTCTTGATAAACAGAGCAAAGAAATGACCGCGGCATTTGAAAAGTATTCTGACAATCGTGATTCGATGCGAACTGCCATGCAAGAAATTATGCAGAAATCTGATAAAAAAATTAATTCCGTTCTGACGAAAGATCAGGCAAAGAAGTATGATGTTATGCAGAAAGAACGTCGCGAACGTATGGGACGACGTACACAATAAAGCGGTAAGTAAATCAGACAACCGCAGTGCTGTTACAAAGCTGGGCCAGTGGACCCGGCTTTTGTGTTTTTATACCAATTTACCTGATGAGCCTGCCCGGTAAATTATAAAAGGTCTCGCTTTCTTAGTGATACAAGCATTCGTATTTTACGAATGAAAAAAAATGGTATTTCACAAAAGAAAGAAGACCTAAATGAACAGCAATAAAGTAACACAACAGACAATAAAAGGCAACAGCGAGATGGTCGGCAGCTATGAGCACTACATAGCGATTGATTGGTCAATGAAAGTGATGGCAATAGCATACATGAATCGACGATCAAAGGCAATAAAAGTTCACGAACGGCCCACAGACATCAAGGAAGTACAAGAATACCTGACATTGTTAAAAGGGCGAAAACTACTAGCCCTGGAGGAGACTACAACGGCACAATGGTTATATTTGGAACTAGTTGATTATGTGGATCGAATCATCATCTGTGACCCATACCGAAATCGTCTACTCTTTGATGGGCCTAAGACAGACAAATTGGATGCAGGAAAACTCTGTATACTCTTATGTGCCGGCTTATTGAAAGAAGTATTTCATAGTGTCAACACACTTTACGAGTTACGTTCGTTAGTCAGTTCATATGAAGACTTGGTGCGAGCTGGAGTAAGGGTTTTGAATCAACAAAAGGCATTGGAACTAGGACATTTTACAACAGGCGACCACGTTGCTGCAGACGATTGAAAAGTGTTTATAAATTAGCTGCGATGTCGTGTTTAAGCGGAAAAAATAATCCAATGCGGAGATATTATGACTGGCTTATTGCTAGATGTCTTGCAGAACACAATGCACGAAATGCGGTAGCGCGGTATATAGCAAAGGTGAGTTACGGTATGCTCAAGAATGGTCAACGATTTATACCTTATCAGAAAAACAATCAGAGGACAGAACAATAGCGTGATGATACATTTATTTTTCCGTCTTGGAGCACGTTGACCACGATGCATAAGATGTTTCTGTCAAAAAGATAGAGATCTCAATAGTAGGAGAGAGAGCTCAAAGCTACGGCGTGCAATATCGGTTATTCTTTATCGAGCAATTGCCATCTGCCCGGTTAGCCCTCTCCCGTTTTATACTCAAATTTGCCGTAACCCCGTCTGGGATTATTACATCATCTCAGCAGAGAGTTCTGATAGACGCATAGAAAACGTGATCGAGCAAAGTAAGATCAAAATAGAACAGTTTTTATCTCATCGTCTTCAATGTTGAGGAAGCGAGACGGAATGTCCAAGAAAAAAAGTCGTCTCTTTTTCAGCGGTGGAGTGTTTTTACTTGACATTCTTTTATATAGACGCTATCTGTTTGGTGGGAACTCTACCTCGACGGTTTTCTCTTTCTCATTTGTTTCATTGCAACATTGACCATGCGCCCAAACTGTCTATCTTTTTTGCGCTTCTCAGCGTATGACATTTCGTAGAATTCGGACTCCTTCATCAGTTTAAGATAGCTTTGATATCGCGATTCATCCAGAACGCCCTCTTCAATCGCTTTGAGTATTGCACAGCCGGTTTCCTTGGTATGAGTGCAATCTTTGAAACGGCAATTTACAGAGAGTTCCTGAATATCGGCAAAACTTTCGTCAATACTATCTCCGACTGCAAGCATGCCGAGCTCTCTCATACCGGGCGTATCTATAAAAAGAGCACCGTTATCAAGCAATGTCAACTGACGGCGGGATGTTGTATGCCGCCCTCTTCCGTCTTTTTCACGTACTGGATTGGTCTCGAACTCTTCTCTGTCGAGCAGGTGATTGAGGAGTGTTGTTTTACCGACACCCGATGATCCGAGTAAGCAGTATGTTTTTCCTTTTTCCAGATTTTGCCGGATTGTTTCCAGTCCTGCTCCTGTTGTATTACTGAATGCAATTATTCCCACTATGATGTGAGCACGCTTTATCTCATCAATTTTTTTATTTAAGTCTTCAGTGCTGATAAGATCGGATTTACTGAGCAGGATAACCGGTTTTATGCGGCCTTCGTTTGCCATAACAAGATACCGTTCCATTCGCCGAATATTGAAATTGTTATCGCAGGATTGTACTATAAACGCAACGTCAATATTTGATGCAATTATTTGATAATCGATTTTTTTACCGGCCGCTTTTCGATGCAAGTAAGTTTTTCGAGGAATTACATTATGAATGATAGCAAGCGTGTGGTCATTGTAATATTGAACAAGAACCCAGTCTCCTACGCAGGGAAGATTCTGATTTGATTCCGCCGAGTAGAGAAGATTGCCTGTTGCTTCTGCCTGTATTTCGTCTTGTTCATTCCTCACCAGATACCGCTCGCGGTCAACTCTGGTTATTCGCGCAGCACTTAATTCCGGTTTTTTGAGTTCATCCCGTTTCTGCTGAAACCACGCATCATATCCGATATCAGATAATTTCATTTCTTTTTCGTTGTAAAAATATGATACATATTATCTGCAAGTTTTTTATGGTAGTATATTCTTTTTCCGTCATCTGTTATTGTGGAAGCCTCTACGGTAATTCCGGGAATTTCTATTCTCTTTGGTTCGCTGAAAATATCATAAATATCGTCTCTCATTGAAACACAAATTTCGGTTGTAAGCGTTCCTTTTTTAAATCTTGTGAAATACAGTTCTTTGCCATCGGAAGAGCAGGAAGGAGCATAAACCACATAATTTGAATCATTAATATTTTTCAGAATAATGCCTGAAGAAGAGATTTTGTTAAACAAGGAATCGCTTTTTTCCGCTATCCCGAGCATTGATTCATCAGGTATGGTGCCGCCGCTGAAATGTGTATTACTATAGAATAACAAATTACCGTCCTTGTTTATTTCAGCATCCATAATAATCCAGCCCGGAGAATTGATATAAATATTGCCTTTTAAAGGCCGGACATTAACTACATTCCCATTATTAAATTCACCGGTCTGATAGTTCTGAATTATATTCGGATAATCCCTTGTGGATAAGAAATAGAAGTTATTATTTTCATCCATGCTGGCAACGGCATCGAGATGCGGCGGTTTTCCGTTCACACCTGTTATTTCACCTTTAAAATCAAAGTTAGTTTCATCCAGTTTAGCAGCATAATACAGGTTTGTATTTTGTCCGTCATTCAGGCTGTTGAAAAACAGGAAACTGCCGTCTTTAGTAATGAACGGTTCCATTGCATCCAAATAATAACCATTTATGGTTACCTTGGTCTCATCGGTAAATTCAGGATATACTATTAATGTACTATTCGATGGGTCTTCATTTTTTACCGTATTATCACAGCCGTAGCATGAAATTATTAAACATAATGAGAGATTAAATAATGATATAAGATTTAATTTCATTTTTTTATATACTGAAAAACAAGAATAATAATGACGCAGCCGAAGAGATTATCTTTTATTTGCCAGAACATTCTTTATTACATCGAGCATGGTTTTAGCGGAAGCATCCCATGTAAGAGACTGAGCATAGGACAGCGCACCTGCCGTCAATCGCGTGCGGAGTCGTTCGTCGCGGAGGAGGAGAAGAATTTTTCCCGCAAGCTGTTCGATGTTCCCGTATTCGTAGAGCAGTCCGGTTTCACCGTCGATCACGGCATCGCGCAGTCCCGGAACATCGCTCGCGACTGCAGGCGCCCCGCAAGCGTTTGCCTCTGTGACCGTTAATCCCCAACCTTCCTTAGCAGACGTATTCACGACAATCTGCATCTGGTTCAGTAACCGTACTTTTTGGTCCAGAGGAAGGAATCCGGTAAATGTTGTTGCATGATCGATATGAAGTTCGTGCGCTATTTTCTGGAATTCAGGTTTGCCGTCGCCTTCTCCGATAACGGCGAGTTTTGCCTGCGGAAGTTCTTTCAGAACAATTGCGAAAGCATGCAATAAATGATCGACGCTTTTATATTTTTTTATTCTCCCGACATAACCGATTAACGGCTCGATTCGATTAATTCCCGGAATCTGCCGGTACGTTGAGTGATTGACGGCACACGGAACAAGAAAAATATTTTCTTCCCTGCATCCATGCGAAATTAATTCTTCCTTTGTGCTTTTAGAAATTGCCGCCAGCGGAGTATTTCTATACACCGAAAGAGCAAGACGCTCTGCGGCATACACGTACGCCGATGCCGGGATAGAAGCTTCTTTAAAAATTGCATTACCGAACAAGTGCATCACCATTCCCAGCAGCGGTTTCCGAATAAACAGCGGTGTGTAAAACGGAATTTTATTGATATCGTCTATAACGATGTCATATCGCTCGTGACGGAAACGTTTCGCGTATTCGACCGGAACAATATAGTTGAACAGGTTGCGGCTTCCTTTTCGCACGATGCGGATTCCGTCAATTTCATCTTCGGCGGGAGCGCAGTGAAAATGTGAACAGAAGAGCGTAATCTCATGGCCTTGCGCGGCAAGCCGTTGAAATATTTGATGTAGGTACACCTCGGCACCGCCTCCGTATGGATTCTTTATATCCTGCCAATTAAGAAGAAGAATTTTCATATGTCGATGTAGTCTATCTGTTGTTTCGTAGCACCTTTATTTCACCACTCCTGCCCGTCTGAAAAGCGCAGGTTTATCCCCTCCTCCACGAGGAGGGGAAAGGGGAGGAGTGCTTTTCTTGAAATCTGATCTAAGAAAAGCAAACTATTTTTTATGATTCTTCAATCGGTCTATTTGATGATCCACCATCATTTTCACTAAATCTGTGAACGATGTATGCGGCGACCAGCCAAGCTTAGTTTTTGCTTTTGAAGCATCTGCAACAGTTGTCCCGGTTTCTGTCAGGCGAATAAACCGCGGATCGACAACAACGTATTTCTGCCAGTCCATACCGATACTATTGAATGCCGTTTCGCACAATTGCCGTACGGTACGAACCTCTCCTGTACCTATGACGTATGTATCCGGTTTTTCATGCTGCAGCATCATCCACATAGCTTCCACATAATCGCCCGCAAAACCCCAGTCGCGTTTTGCATCCAAATTGCCGAGTGCAATTTTCCCGTCTTTGACGATCGGTTCGCCCTGCTCGTTGAGATCGGGGGAATTAAGTATACCGAGTTTTATGCAAGCTGCCCCATACGCAACTTTTTGTGTCAGGAAATGCATCCCGCGCCTTGGGCTTTCGTGATTGAACAGAATTCCGCATGTGATAAAGAGCTTATAACTCGTATTGTAGATCTGTGCCATAGTATGTGCATAGAGTTTAGCGGCGCCGTACGGATTTACCGGTGCAAACGGTGTTCGTTCGTTTTGCGGGACTATAGTCGGTGTTCCAAACATTTCTGACGAAGAAGCCTGGTAGATACGGCAATCCGGTTTTACATACCGCACTGCTTCGTAGACACGATGAGCACCGATACCGGTGATCTCTGCTGTCTCAATGGCAAGCCGCCATGATTCACCCGGGTAAGATTGAGCTGCGAGATTGTAAATCTCATCCGGCTTGTAAGAACGAATGGTCTCTGCAATGGAAAACGTATCGAGCAGATCACCGTATGCAATATGGATTTTATTTGCGAGATGTGCGATATGAGAACTTGGTACAGCGGAAGTCTTGCGCATCATTCCCACTACTTGGTAGTTTTTGGCAAGCAGTAACTCTGTGAGATACGAGCCATCTTGGCCTGTAATACCGATAACAAGTGCGGTTTTTTGTTTCATAATTCTCCTTCAATGGCGTCTGCTTATATACGATATATGGGCTGAATTACTATTCTCAATTGTTTATTTTAACTGCTGCTTTTGTGCAGTCATTGCACTTGCTCGTTTCATCTGAATCTGAGAGCGCAGTTGTTCGATTATTTGATCAATTCCCTTTTCTTTCGGATAGGCGGACTTGATGAGCGGCAGGATGTCCTCAGCTTCCTTATACATTTCAAGTTCATCATAGCAATAATAGAGAATAATATACGGATTGTACTGCGATAACTGACCGGTAACAGGACGACTAATCACTTGTTTGAGTTCAAGTATGATTTCGTTCAGTAATTGACGAGAGCGATCCTTATTGCCTGCCATATTATATAATGAAGCCACGTCATGTTTAAGACGATAGTCCATCGGAATAGAACGCTGCGGCAGAACCTGCTCCATTCGATCGAGAATTGCCGTTACTTTGTGCGGTTCATTTTTAACTTGAGAGCAATATAACGCGTAGGAAAAAAACATGTTTCTGTAATTTGAAGTCAGTAATCGGCGCGTGTCTTCATCGTAATATGTTGTGCTGTCCTGAAATCCGCGCCATCTGAATCCGTATTGCGGTTCCTTAGCAAACTGTTTAATGTCGGTGAAAATATTCTGACGCAGTACCGGTTCGTTTAAATTTGACCAATAGTTGCGTGATTTGAACGGAACCAGCTTAAAGGCTAATCCCGCCAATTGCAAATAATCGCGCAGACCTATTTTACAATCATCCGATACTGTTAACGCATAATAGATGGGCCGCCGCCAGTTGTTCGTCATTATAATATCGTACACCATAATATCCTGTATGCGAATCGCTTTGATATTTCCATCCTGTATTGTGTTAGGCATGAAAAATCGTATCACATTGCTTTTTGTGACGGAAGTGTCAAGCAGTGACATATCATTGTTACTCTCGATAGAATATTTACGGACAATTTCCGGGTCGACCGGTAATTCCATCCACCGCGGTTCAAATCGCACCGGCTGGATGTTTTCAATATCTATATCCGGAATCGAGATAGGTACTGTTTTTGCACCATACGGCGTTTCATGTTTCAATTGCTTAATATACCATTGTGTATTTGCCAGACTTAAATTCACGATGCGAATATCACGCCGGATGCCCTCGACATCCTGTAAGTACCAGAGTGGGAATGTATCATTATCGCCGTTGGTTATTAGAATCGCATCTTTTTCACA
>Ga0315544_1002940_pt1 | contig 11638 bp, 10 predicted proteins | sample SalMarSW160130MG_2_FD_202543 | JGI IMG/M metagenome (GOLD analysis project Ga0315544, IMG submission 202543) | Salt marsh sediment microbial communities from the Plum Island Ecosystem LTER, Massachusetts, United States - Salt Marsh Sediment SW1601-130 ... | reverse complement strand
TGTTGCTATAAACGCCGATGACTTCACGGCCAAAAATATTACTTTCCAAAATACATCCCAGTCCGCCCAGGCGGTAGCCCTGCGAGTCAGCGGCGACAGGGCAATTTTCCACAACTGCAGAATGATCGGCTACCAGGACACGTATTATACCTACGGATATGGACGTATTTATAACAAAGACTGCTATATAGAAGGGACTGTCGATTTCATTTTCGGCCGCTCCATTGCCGTGTTTGATAATTGCATCATCATCAGTAAGAGAAATTCGACTATTACCGCCGCCAGTACCGAGGAAAATTACAAGTTTGGCTATGTTTTCTTTGATTGTATCTTCGTCCCAAATGCAGGAATTAACAGGGTTTACTTAGGCCGACCCTGGCGACCTTATGCACAGACTGTTGTCATCCACAGTGAACTCGGCTCACATATCGATCCGGCCGGTTGGCTGGAATGGTCCGGCAATAACAACCACGAGACTGCATACTATGCTGAATACGACTGCTTTGGCCCCGGATATGTGCTGGAATCCCGTGTCTCATGGTCGCACCAGCTAACCGCTGAAGAAGCGGCAGAATATACCCTGGAAAACATCTTTTCAAAAAAATCAGCGTCGCCGGAATACAACGCCGACTGGCTGCCCGTAGTTCCGAGCGAATCCGAAGAAGAAATACCTGACGCAGGTCTCTGACAAGCTTTAAGGAAATCAACTCAGTTTTATTAATTCATAAATTACGATCAAGGCTCACACAATAAACGTTGTGCAGTTTTTTCACGAGTCGAAAGGAGTGTAAAAGCGATGAAACATTTTATCAAACTCATTCTAATCTCCGTCCTTGTTCTCGCATCCAGTTCTTACGGCAATATTACAATTGCCATGATTGGCGATTCGACAATGGCAAACAAACCCGACCCGAACACAAATCCGGAACGCGGATGGGGCCAGATGCTCAATATATTTTTCGATGAGAATGTCACGGTCAAAAACTTCGCGGTAAACGGACGCAGCACCAGGAGTTTTATTGACGAGGGCAGATGGGACGCCGTTTTGAAAGAACTAAAACCCGGCGATTATGTATTTATTCAATTCGGGCACAACGACCAAAAGAACAAAGATCCAAAGCGATACACCAATCCATATACCGGTTACAGACGAAACCTGGTCAAATATGTCAATGACACGAGGGCCAAAGGCGGCATTCCGGTACTGTTCAGCTCGATAGTGCGCCGCAATTTTAACGAATACGGCGTACTGGAAGACACGCACGGAGTTTATCCTTTTATTGTCAGAAATGTTGCCGAAAAACTGAATGTCCCGTTCGTCGATCTGCAACTCAAGTCGGAAGACCTGGTCCTGTCGCTGGGCCTGGAAAAATCCAAGGAGCTCTATATGTGGATCGAGCCCGGCAAATATAAGATGTACCCGGATGGCAAACAGGATAATACTCATTTTACCGAAAAAGGCGCTATCGAAATGGCACGACTTGCCGTTGAAGGATTAAAGGAAAACAAGGTCGAAATAACCAGGTTCCTAAAAGAGCCTGCTGATAAAAATTAGTACAAGATTACGGCCATATCACCATCGGCAGCGAGGATTCGATATTCAACTATACAACCTCTCAAAACAAAACTTGCCAAAGGTTGCAGTATATGCTATATAGGAATCCCGGCTAAAAGCAAATCCAGGCAGAAGCTATATTAAGAAAAGACAGTTAAAGAATCTTCAACATCGATAAAGTCACAAGGACAGAACCATGCTAAGACTGGTCCTTTTAAGACACGGCCAAAGTATCTGGAACAAAGATAATCTCTTTACCGGCTGGACCGACGTCGATTTAAGCCAAAAAGGCATCGAGGAGGCCGAGCAGGCCGCCGAGCTGTTAAAAAAAGGAGGCTTTTTTTTCGATCTGGCGTTTACTTCCGTCCTCAAGCGTGCCATTCGCACTTTATGGATCGTCCTCGATAAGATGGATTTAATGTGGCTTCCCGTTATAAAGTCATGGCGGCTTAACGAGCGTCATTACGGCGCTCTGCAGGGTCTTAACAAAACCGAGACCGCTCAGGAACACGGTGATGAGCAGGTCGAGCTTTGGCGAAGAGGTTATGCAATCCGGCCACCCGCCTTGAAGCAATCCGATCCTCGCTGCTGCGGACGGGAACCTATGTATCAAAATTTAGACAAGAAAAACCTGCCGCTCACCGAATCGTTGAAGGATGTTGTTGACAGGTTTCTTCCGTATTGGCATGAAACGATTGTACCCGAATTAAAGGCCGGCAAAAAAATTATCATTTCCGCTCACGGTAACAGCTTAAGAGCCTTGGTCAAATATCTCGATGATATTTCAGATGACGATATTTCGGATTTGAATATTCCCACCGGCATACCATTGATTTATGAATTGGATGATGATATTAAACCGCTGAAGCATTACTATCTCGGCGATCCGGCAAAAGTCGCCGCCGCCGCTCAGGCAGTTGCCAATCAAACGAAACAAAAATAATGGTTGGAAATTTGCCCTTTTTCAGTATAATGAATGATTATTTAGTGGACAGAATTGACAAGCATATATAAATAAGGAGTGTAAATCATGAAGGCAAAATCAGGATTTTTACTTCCGGTTGTAATCACACTTATTGCCCCCGTTTGTTTCGCCCAGGACGATACTGCAGCAAAACTGGAACCCTCTGCAATTGAAGCACGAATAGCGGAAATTCGCATGGGGGACCTTATAGTAAAAACCGACCCCGGCTCCGACGTGCAGGTTCAGCAGGTACGTCACGAATTTTTATTCGGCACGGCTATTAATAATAAACTTGCGGAAACACATGAAAACGCCATGTCACCGGAAGACAGGAAAATATTTCTGAAAATTCTCGCCGATAATTTCAACTATGCCGTGCATGAAGATGCCTTAAAATGGTATGACTGCGAAAAAGAGTATAATGTCGTCGATTATTCCGCAGCAGATAGAATATGGGAAATATGTCACGAATTAAACATACCGATGCGAGGTCACTGCATATTCTGGGCGAAAGACAAATATATTATGCCCTGGTTAAAAGAGCTGGACAACGATAAGCTTCGCGGAAAAGTCATCAGCCGTGCGATGGATGTTACAAAACATTTCAAGGGCCGCATTGAAGAGTTCGACCTGAACAACGAGATGATTAACGGTGACTTCTTCCGGCGCCGCCTTGGCTACGGTATTATCAATGAAATGGCATTTGCAGCAAAAGCAGGAAACCCGAATATAACACTCTTCGTGAACGATTATGGTATCCTTGTCGAGCGCAATTACAACGCCGATTCTTATATAACGCAAATCCAGAACCTTCTTGCAAATGGTGTTCCCATCGGCGGTATCGGCTGCCAGGGACACACTATCACCTCCGACGAAGCAGACTCGACCGGCAAAGCAGCCACTCTGCCCGAACGCGTTCAAAGCACGCTCGATAAGCTCGCGCAGTTCGATCTGCCGATTAAAATCACGGAATGTCTTTTTACCGCCGACGACGAACAGGGCATGGCCGATGGGCTTCGAGAGTTCTTCCCGATTTGCTTTGCTCACCCGAAAGTTGAAGCAATTTTAATGTGGGGTTTCTGGGAGGGCGCTCACTGGCAGCCGCAAACAGCTATGTGGAAACTCGACTGGACACCCACCCTTCAAGCCGGGGCCTATCGCGAGCTGGTTTTTGACAAGTGGTGGACCCGGACTTCCGGCAAAGCCGACGACAACGGGACATTTAAAACACGCGCATTTTACGGCGATTATATCATCACATCAAACGGAAAGACCATAAAAGCGACTCTCAGCAAGAAAGACAAATCAATGCAGGTTAGTTTCAATTAATTAAATTCCACAAGGAAGTCTCTACGATGAATCGATTACATTTAGTAATGTGCATATCGTTAATTCTGATTTTCCATCTCAACTGTATCTTTGCCGATGAACATGTGGATATTGTTGTTGATTGCAACGGCACCGGAGACTTCAAAACCATCACGCAGGCAATCGATGCACTGCCGATGTACCCATATCAGCGAACAATAATTCTGATTAAAGACGGCATCTACGAGGAAAAGCTTCGAATAGAACAGAATTACATTACCCTTCGCGGTCAATCGCGTGACGGCACCATCATACGCTACAACCAGCTAAGAGAAGACTGGAATAAAAATAAAGATTATATCGGCCCGGGCACCATTAATATATTCGGCGACGATATCGTTCTGGACAATCTGACCATCGAAAACACTCAGCCCCAAATAGGTCCTCATGCCTTTACAGTTTATGGCTTCGGCACCCGAACCATTATTACCAATTGTAACGTAACCAGCAACGGCGGGGATACCGTTTCCCTGTGGAACTATAAACACGGGATGTATTACCACGCAAATTGTTTTTTCAAAGGTGCGGTAGATTTCGTCTGCCCGAGGGGCTGGTGCTTCATTCGTGACTCAAAATTCTACGAAGTCAGAAAAACCGCTGCTATATGGCATGCAGGCAATTACTCGCACAAACAGAAGTTCGTTATCAGAAGCTCCTACTTCGACGGCGTTCCCGGCTTCGATCTGGGCAGGCATCACTACGAAGCACAGTTTTATCTGCTGGATTGCAGTTTTTCGGCCAATATGGCCGACAAACCCATCTATAAGGTCATGGACAGAAATCCAGATAGAAACAATCCATACTATTGCGGCGAAAGAAAATATTACCACAACTGCCAAAAGGAAGGCGATGCCTACCAATGGTACGAAGATAATCTCGAACAGGCCGTTAATACCACGAAACCGAAAGACATCACACCGGCGTGGACTTTCGACGGTATGTGGGACCCTGAATCAAAAGAGCCTTTATCGATAATCGATTATAAAATTGATGCTAATTCTCTGATTCTCACTTTCAACGAAATTGTAACAGTTCGGGGAAAGCCCGCCTTCAAGAACGATTCTGGAAAAGTTTTCAAAATAGTTATGCAGCGGTTCAACGATATTAATCGGCTCACGTTTACTTCGGACGGCGATATTACAAAAGACGACCTCCGTGGCGAGATGACTGTTCAACAGGGAGATATTATCTCCTCCATCGCTTCTGTTTACGAAAGATCCATTGGGCCCAAATTCACGATAAACCTTTCGACTAATTAAAGCGATGTAGATGCTTGAAATTTTAACCAATAAAAAACAAAAAGGGCAATGCTTATGAAGCTGAACATAAAAACACTCTGTTTAGCATTATGCTGTTATATTTTGATGTTTTCCCAGACGGCCTTTTGCATAGTCAGACTTCCACTCCTGGTAAGCGATGGTATGGTACTGCAAAGAGATACCAACATACTAATATGGGGCTGGGCCGACGCCGACGAAAAAATTACATTAAGCTTTAACGGTAAAACACACAATACAACAGCCGATTCAGACGGTAAATGGAAGGTAATGCTTTCTACATCAGAAGCAGGTGGCCCATACGATATGGAAATAAACGCCGTTAATCAAATAACCTTAAAAAATATTTTAATAGGCGATGTATGGATATGTTCGGGCCAGTCAAATATGGACCTGCCTATGGCACGTGTAAAAGACCGCTACATAGATGTGATTGCAAATTCCGACAATCCGTCTATCAGACGATTTTTTGTTTCAAAGAGGTATGATTTCAACACGCCACAGGAAGACCTGCAATCGGGTTGCTGGGAATCTGCAAATCCTGAGAGTATTCTACGTTTTACAGCGACAGGTTATTTTTTTGCAAAAGCATTATATGAAAAATATAAGGTCCCCATCGGCTTAATTCATGCAAGTGTGGGCGGATCTCCTGCACAAGCATGGATAAGCGAAGACGCCCTCAAGGCGTTTCCCGAACACCTTGAAACAGCGGCAAAATTTAAGGATAGCACCTACCTTAATCAAATAATCAGTAAAGATAAAACTATCAGCGACCAGTGGTACAATCGCCTGCAGCAGCTCGATAAAGGCATGGCAACCGGGGAAAAACCGTGGTTCAATATGACATACGAAGCTTCCAACTGGGCGACAATGGATATACCCGGTTACTGGGCGGACGAGGATTTAGGCCCTGTGAACGGCGTCGTCTGGTTCAGAAAGGAAATTGATGTCCCGGCGTCGATGACCGGCAAGCCTGCAAGGCTTCTTCTCGGCAGGATAGTTGACAGCGACTCAACTTATGTTAACGGCAAATTCGTCGGCTCGGTTTCATACCAGTACCCGCCGAGAAAATACGACATCCCTGCAGATCTGCTCAAGCCGGGCAAGAATATCATTACAATAAGGATTGTAAATAACATAGGCCGCGGCGGTTTTATTCCGGATAAGCCCTACCAACTCTCGGCAGAAGACCAGACTATCGACTTAAAAGGCCAATGGCAATATAAATTAGGTGCAACCATGGAACCGTTACAATCAAAAACTTTTATCGAGTGGCAACCTTTAGGACTGTATAATGGAATGATTGCACCACTTCGAAATTATAAAATTAAAGGCGTAATCTGGTATCAGGGCGAATCAAACACGGGTAATCCTTGCGAATATCAAAAACTATTCCCTGCACTGATAGCCGACTGGCGACAAAAATGGAATCAGGGAGATTTCCCATTTCTTTACGTACAACTTGCCAATTTTATGCAGGTCAACGACCAGCCTTCTGAAAGCAACTGGGCCGAGTTGAGACAAGCACAGCTTAAAACGCTCGCTATTCCCAACACTGCAATGGCAGTTACTATCGATATCGGCGAATGGAATGATATTCATCCTTTAAACAAGCAAGACGTAGGCAGGCGGCTTGCACTTGCTGCTCGAAAAGTTGCTTACGGTGACAATCAGGTGGTTTATTCAGGCCCGATTTATAAGTCCATGAAAATTGATAAAAACAAAATCATCCTGACATTTTCAAACACAGACGGCGGACTGGTTGCCAAAGGAGGCGGCGAGCTAGAGTATTTCGCCATCGCCGGCGAAGACAAAAAATTCGTCTGGGCAAAGGCAAAAATAGAAGGTAATAAAGTCATCGTCTGGAACGACAATATAACCCATCCCGCAGCCGTGCGATATGCATGGGCCGACAATCCCGAAGGCGCAAATTTATACAACAAAGAGGGTTTGCCGGCATCGCCTTTTGAAACCGATTAATAATCCCCTTCAAATTCACAAATTCGCAGTGTGCAATATGTTACTCTGCGAAGTGCCACTTAATCCCCTGTAACAATGAAGTGCATAGAACATAACGAAGCTCAATAAACCACACCAATTTATTATTCGCCCGCCTTGGCGAAGTCTACTACGTAGCCAGGTCTCTCGCTTGCCTTGGCGAAGTCGATTACGTAGCCAGGTCCGTCATCCATCGGTTTCAGTGGCGGTCCCTAGTTAATATAGTTAATAACAACAAAGTCTTGTTAGGCGTCACCGCGGTCTGGCATAAGTTCAATATATTCGACGTCTCGTTTGGGCAACTGAAGCACCTTGCCGACCTCTGCATGTAGGTATGTCCGTCGTTCTAAGGCTGTGAGAAATCGCCTCATACGATCTGTGTCCGTATGTTGGGCGAAAAGAAAATGATCGCGCAGAAGTCCCCGAAGGGATTCGTTGGTTGCTAGTTCTCCTCGCGGAAATGTGAAAAGGAACCCTTTACGAGGCTCCTGAGATCGCATTTTTATGGTAACAACGATTAAGTGCAGCGAACGAACATCTATATTCCAAACATCCGTAAGTCTTCTCGTGAGCGGAATCTGAATAGATTCGATAGTTACACCGGATGGAAAGGTGGCCGTAGATGTGTGCGAGCCGTCATCTGATTGGAAATGTTCGAACTCCACAGGAAGGTCGACACTCTTTCCTATGAACGACGAGTGGCGGCTCATAAGACCTTGGCTTGATTGGGATTCGTGATGGGTCATTGACTCTCGATCTGCGACTATAGTTTCATACCATGCAGTGCAGATTACCTCTACGCTGTCGACGATTGAGAGTTGGCCATCTATTTCCATCTGAAGGTTACTGTCAACAGGTTCAATGCCAGTTGGTAGCGGAATATGTTCTCCACTCGCCCCAAAGCAGAACCGTAGCTTTGATCGTGTCCCATCAAACGGGATCTGCCAGAAGCGCTTCTCATCGTTTATCTCAGCAAACTTTATGAGTAGTACTGGTGGGAACAAACCACGAACGTGGGAGTGTTGGAGGCAAGGATTCATTGGATCAACCTGCCTTATCTGTCCATCTATAGTCTGCACTTGGCATTCTATGTTTTCTATCTGCCGAAAGACATGTGCAGAGTGTGGCGGCAGAAACCAGTCATCGAGACTAGATTGTTGCACTTCCCCAAACGTTCGCAGCTCGATGGCATTCATGGACGCTGTGGCCTCTGCCGACTTGGAAAATCCACTCGACGAAACCGCGATAGTTTTTGCTGCTCCTAACTTCTGCCTTTTTGTAGCCAGTTGCTCAATCCAAGTATCGTCAGCCTTCCTCTTTCTCTTGCGGCACTCAATGGTGATCAGGATGTCTTCAAATCCTGTGCGGAACTTAATCGAAGCGTCGACTTCGCGAAGTTTCCCAGTCTGTTGATCTCGAATACGATCAGGGGATTTTACTGTGGCGTGTCGAGGGGCTGCAGCACGCTCAAGGCGCGCGACGAGCTCTTCAAACAGTCGCCATTCTGGTTTCATTTTGCTTTGCGATCTTGTCATGTTGCTTATAGATTTTAATTATCTAATAGGGTCAATCCCTAGTTCTTCACTAGTTTTTCCCTTGATCGACAACACCTGTTATTCCCTCGTTTCCTCAGTCGATGTACTTTCTTACAAGAGCCACCACGTATAGACTCCATGACGCGATTCCAAAAACAGACTCGATAATTGCAAGGTATCGAGCGATTCCCAGCGGTACAATGTCACCGTATCCAATTGTCATCATCGTGATCCCAGAGAAGTAGCAGGCCGTTGGGAAGTCTATACGTATAATTGTCTGTCCTTGTGCGAACTGAAGCGGCAAGAATCGGTAAGCTAAAGCCGCAAGGAGGAAAACACTCAATGCTGCACACAGGATTCGAAAAGGTTTTTGAAGGGCCCCAATTAGCCTTACGGTTACTGATCCTAAAAAGGATCTCTGATACTGAGTGCTCTCGATTAGTCGGACAGTATTGAGGGATTTACGGTCTGATTCAAGTGCCGTATGTTTCCTCAAGAAGGCAAATGATTGAAACAGAGACTCCCTATTCCTATCCGCCCAAGAGATTTTGGGAATAAACTCGAAGAAACCCCTTGGCAGAGTGGAGATTTTGTATAGCTCTGGAGCTTCCCTGCCCATTCTTCTTAGATCAAATTGCTCGTGATCAATCCTTGAGGATTTCGCAGTTACTCGATAGAACTTGGCATAACCAATCTCGTTGCCAATCATCGAGATATCATCGACAGTCAGTTCCTCGAAACGCAGTGATGGAATCTTACACGTGGCAAGGTCTATAGACTTAAGCCGTGAATTCCACACCTCAAGCGCGAAACAGTTTGTATCTCCTATGATCAAGGAGCATTTGGAGGACTCGATACCATAGATGAAGATTCCCCCTAACACTAAGCATCTGTCCAAGAAAACCTCATGCAGTTTCTTGTCGCTCATGCTGATGTTCAAAGCTCCAACAATGATGCAATTGGTGAATTCTACTCTTTCGGAATCCCTGAGATGAAGGTAATCAATTTGAAGAATTGTGTCTCGAGCGACAACATTGTCTTCAAACAGCCTGTGTTCAGAGTCATCACCAAAGCCGAGATCCTCTGTCATCACAACCCTAAATCTACTGTCCCGGGCAGGTCTACTTACGTCCAGTTGCTCGCACGTAGTTGCTTCTCTGGCACGGCGTATATAACACTCAAGGGACTCCCAAGAATTGATGCCACACACATTTAGCATCTGAATCTGGGGCTGTCCTATGTTGGGCTCCACGATAACGTCATCGCCCCCCATTGGTATAGACCGGCCGTTCAATCCACAAATGCGCTTATATGGCATTGTCATGTACTTTGTTGATCCCTCATTTTCAGTTATGTCGTTTTGCTTATCCTCTGGCTAACACAATATCCTAATTTATTAGGAATTTATTAGGGGGGACAGCACCTATTAAAATCCCTATATTTATTAACTGAAAAACTTTTATAATTATATTTGTCTTCAGTCGCTTTTTCAAAGTTGCTGATCTTTATCAATTTTTTAGGGAACTCATAAAAACATGTAATAATCATATAAGTTTCTTGAGATTTTCGATATTGTGGTAACTACGTATTTTTAAAAGATAGCATATAGCGTTTAGGGGTCAGCGTTTAGTGTATAGGCCAATCACTAACAACTAAAAGCTAAAAACTAACCACTGAATAAATGGCGTATCTGCCATAGGGCATGGCCAAGTCCATCACCGGTCTAAATGTTGACGGTATTTTCAAAATATTTCCTTTTTTGGAAGAAAATAGTTGACTATTGTTTAGTAATATATAAAAATACACAGAAGTTTGGCAGTAGTCAAACTATAGTGCACAAGAGATAAGAGCACAAGTCAGAAGACAGAAGTCAGAGGGCAGAGGACAGATGTCGTAGGTTACAAGTCAAAAATTCATTTCAGTAAGCCGCAGCACGGCACGGTTATAAGTGACAGAACATAAGTCACAAGGTCACAAGAGCACAAGTCTCAAGTCAATAGTCAATAGCAAATTGTAAATTTATGCCTTAGGCATATTAAATCGAAAAGCGTGGCCTTGCTAAGGTGGTTTGACATTTCTTTTTCGCTGCCGGTTCCGACGATTCTTGTACAAATCGTGGTGTGGATTACTCTTTTATACCGTCGTCTGCGGCACGGGTACGCGTTTCGCCGGATCAAGCTGACACAATGCAAATATGCTATTGTCGATCCGAAAGATTTCGAGCGTCTCAATCAATATAAATGGTTCTGCACGAATTACGGTTATGCGGCTCGTAAAATTCCCAAAAAGCTGCGGAAAGGTAAAGAGCAAAGCATTATGATGCACAGAGAGCTTTGCCCGGTCCCGGATGGTATGTGGGTGGACCATATCAATCGCAAACGCAATGATAATCGCAAGTCAAACCTGCGGCCAGCGACAAGACAGCAAAATATCTGGAACACTAAGCAAAATAGAACAAAATCGAAAACACAATACATCGGTATCCACTTCAATAAGAACAGGCAGAAATGGCAGGTGCAACTGACCGTCAAAGGGCGGCAGCGCGGATTCGGCTATTACACCGACGAGGTTCATGCCGCTAAGGCGTACGATAAGGTAGCGAAAAAGTATCGCGGCCAGTTTGCTCTTTTGAATTTCCACAAGAAGGAATGATTCCCGATGGATCGGGATATTCGATATTGAATTTACTATTGATTATGGATTCCGCCGTAAGGTGTCCCCAACGGGACTGCCTGCACATGAATGACAAATAATAAAAAAAGCCCCGTGGATTACACAGGGCTTTTTTGTATCAAGAACAGTTAAGCCTTTGGCAGCGAAAATGCCTGACTATTCATCCCGATGTCTTGCATCGGGAGTTCTAGTATCCCTAGAAAGGAGGTGATCCAGCCGCAGGTTCCCCTACGGCTACCTTGTTACGACTTAGTGCCAGTCATCGGGC
>Ga0315544_1002933_pt1 | contig 11651 bp, 11 predicted proteins | sample SalMarSW160130MG_2_FD_202543 | JGI IMG/M metagenome (GOLD analysis project Ga0315544, IMG submission 202543) | Salt marsh sediment microbial communities from the Plum Island Ecosystem LTER, Massachusetts, United States - Salt Marsh Sediment SW1601-130 ... | reverse complement strand
ATCGGCACCCCCCAATACTCGGGAGGCATGGCATCCCGAGGCGTGTAAATCACAGCCCCTGGGAAATACTGAAAAGGACTGGGCTTGCCGGAGCAGCAGCCGTTTAGAGTACAAGCCATCCTGCCTACGCCTAGAGCTAAAGGCATACCAATGGCAACGGCATCGCCTATACTAAGTAGGGTGGAGAAGCGCATTCTCGTTACTCTCATATAGATCAACGCTGCCACAATGACGCCGATAAGCATGCCGTTTTGAGCAAGCCCCTCAAGGCCGATAATCTCTCGGGGGTTCGCTATGACATACTCCCATTCCTGGATTACCCATGCTAGCCGGCCTCCGATAAGGCCGCCAATAATACCCCAGAGGGAAATGCTGTAAATATCACGCGTGATGCCTAGCCTTTTTGCTTCCCTGACCGTGATGACTAACAGCAACGCGACCGCTACAGCTATCATGATCCCATACCATCGTATCTGTAGAGAGCCAATGGTGAAAGCAACGGGGTTCACGCTGATAGTGAGCATTTGTCTTTCCCCTTCTGTTTAAGAGAAGATAGCATTGACAAAAACCTCGGCGTCAAAGGGAGCCATGTCTTGTAGTTTCTCACCAGTACCGATATAAGAAACGGGCATGTTTAACTGATCGCAGATGGCAAATACTATACCGCCTCGGGCTGTACCATCCAGTTTGGCCAGAAAGATATCGGTGACGTCCACAGCTTCGGTGAAGTGTTTGGCCTGGGCCAGTCCATTTTGCCCTGTGGTAGCGTCCATTACCAGCAAAACTTGATGAGGGGCTGAAGAATTGTGCTTAGCTACCACTCTCTTTATCTTCTTAAGTTCTTCCATAAGATTGAACTTGGTATGAAGCCGGCCGGCTGTATCGATGATCACTGCCTGAGCATGGCGGCTGTAGCCAGCCTGAATGGCATCATAGGCAACTGCCGCAGGGTCGCCACCGGGTTGATGGGCAATGACTTCGGCACCTACTTTCTCTCCCCAGTGTTTAAGCTGCTCAATAGCTGCTGCCCGGAAGGTATCTGCTGCCGCCAGGATAACTCTCTTTCCCCGGGAAGTCAAATCATAGGCCAGCTTCGCAATGCTCGTCGTCTTTCCCGAGCCGTTCACGCCAACCACAAGGACAACCAGAGGGGATTCGGGGTTTTGGGGCACCGAAGAATTTGCACGCTGCCGGACCGTTAATAAATTCACCATTTCGTCCTTCAGAGCATCTTTTGCTCGAGAAACGTCTGTCAACCTCTCTGTCTTCACCCGCTGTTTGACTTTGTTCAGGAGCTTGCTCGTAGTCTCGACACCAACATCAGCGGAGACAAGCAACTCTTCCAGTTCCCCCCAAACCTCATCCCCCAGAGAGGCCCGGTCAAAGATATTAGCTATCTTGCCGAACCAGGATTCTTTGCTCCTTTTTACTCCTAGTTCGGTCTTCTTTAACAAATCGAACAAGTTGCCTCCGTAATGCAGGGCGCCCGTATATAATAGCACAAGTGTAGGGGACTTTTAGCTGGCGATTTCTCGTCTTTCCAGGGAAGGTGACTGTGGCTCTTTTCTCACGAACAAAAGAGGGTATACGATGTCGCTGGTGCAGCAGGGAATCCACACTGAAAGGAACAAAAATAGGAAGACATAAGGGAGTAGATGAATCCAATCAGCTATGCCAAAGGCTGTAAAGTAGAACAACGATGCCCAAGTGCTTACTAATACGTGTCCGAAGTGTGGGATTTTGGTTGTTTGCCTCCGATAGCCTATAGCAATGCCAGCCAGCGCCAGGAGATTTATCCACCATTCTTCAATAAAGGGCACGTGAAACTCCATGTGAGCATTGAGCAAGCTTCCACTCAGGTAAGGAATAATGGCATCGCTCATCGTAGCTACACCGATTGACCCTGTCCACCCAATCAGAACTGCCGCCCAGAATTTGGCCTTTCTATATCTCGTGTACATAGCTGTGGTTACAAGTGCGCTCAACAAAACGTGGAGTGGGTGTGAGACATAGAAAGCGGTCTGGGAAATATGGGAAGGTACATTGCCCAAAACCACTATAACCATGATGATAATACCACTGACGGCGCCAAGGGCGGTGAAAGGGGCATGCTCTTTGAGTTCGTGTGCTATGCGCTTGCCCATTTTCTATTTCGCTAATTGAGGCTGTTTCCTGTAACAGCGAGAACAGAGGCCGGAAAACTCAGAAATGTGATATTGGGTATGAAAGCCCAGATTCCGGGCAAACTCGTTTTCCCCTCGGCATAATCCGGCGTCGGCGAATTCTTGAATGGCTCCACAGTCCTGGCAGACCATGAAGCGATGGCAGCCTTCTCCAGCATCCAAGCTACACTTCACAAATCCGCCACTGGATAGCATCTTGTGAGCGAGACCAAGGCGGCAAAGCAAATCGAGTATACGGTAGATGGTGACGTGGTTTAAATGTTTGCCTCTGGCGCGCAAAATGCCCTGTATGTCATACGGGGACAGCGGCTTTTCGGTTTCTTCCAGCACCTCGAGCACCAACTTCCGTGGCTTGGTTGCCTTATATCCTTGGGTCTGCAGAGTTCGAATCGAGTTTCGGACCACGGTAGTATTCTACCTTATAGGAAAGATAAATGCAACAATATTGCAATTAGTCTTGAGGATGATTGCTCAGCCATCCTGGTCCTTTCCCGTCAAGCCGCGAGTTCTTCAAGCAGTATTATTGCGGCTTCTTTATCCAGGGGTTGGTTATTGTTGCCGCACTTGGGCGACTGTATGCAGGACGGGCAGCCGTCGGCGCAGGGACATTCTTCCACAGCTTTCAAAGTAGCCTGCCAGAGCTTGAGTATCATCTCAAATCCCTTCTCGGCGATGCCGATGCCTCCGGGGTGGGCATCGTAAACAAAAATCTGTGCCTTGCCAGTGTCAGGATGGAAAGGAGTGGAAACACCTCCAATGTCATTGCGGTCGCAAAGGGCAAACAAAGGTAGTATGCCAATGGCAGCGTGTTCACAGGCATGCAAACCACCGTGAAAATCAAGCCCGGCATTGGCTATCCTGTCAATCCCTTTCTGGGGTAAATCGAACCACAGAGCCTTGGTGGGAAAGGTTTGTGGTGGCAGATCCACAGGCACGGCTTCGACGACTTCCTCCGTGAACTGTTTTTTCCTCTTGAAGCCCACCACCGTGATAGTAACATCAACATCTCCGAAGTAAACCTTCACGCCGTGGCAGTCTTCTTCCTTGAGCAGTCTCTTGACCCGGATTTCGTGTATCTCCATAGTCTGGGTGTAGTAGTCCACGGGCTTTGGTTCTGCCCAGGCAATGCGTCTGGCCAAATCGAGTTCCTTGATAAGATAAGATTCACCCTGGTGAAGATAGATAGCGCCCGGGTGTACCTGAAAAAAGGCAACGCCCGCTTCCACCGTCTCTAGTAAGCACCCGTTCCGACCGTCAATGACGGCGTAGTTTTGTCCCGTTGTTGACCTGATATTCATATCCTGGGCGGGATAGGAAATGGCAGTAGTGGGATGCCATCGCTCCTCCCGTCTTCTTAACCTCCCTTCTTGTTCTAGCTCAACCAGCATAATCCCCATGGTTGGTCCGAAGAATTCCTCGTCCTTTTTATCCAGAGGTTTCTCCCATGCGGCGCAGAGAAGATGAGGCTTCAGGATGTAAGTATTGTCAGGATTGATTATGGCATTATCAAAGTTCTTGCTGAAAAAGAATTCTGGATTGCGCATGAGATACTGGTCAAGGGGATTTTCCAAGGCGATAAGGAAACTCAAGGAGCTGTGGGTGCTTCGTCCGCTACGTCCGGCCTGCTGCCAGGCACTGGCAATGCTTCCTGGATAGCCTGTAAGCACAGTGGCATCCAAGTCGCCGATGTTTATTCCCAGCTCCAGGGCTGTTGTGGCGACTAAACCGAGAAGCTCGCCTTCGAAAAACTGATGCTCAATTCGGCGTCGCTCTTCGGGAAGATAACCTGCCCGATAAGGACTGATCTTGTCTCTCAGGGATGGAGGTAGTTGTTCCTGGGCATAAATATAAATGAGTTCAGTAAGCTTACGAGTACTGGCAAACACCAGACTACGAATCTCTTTCTGAACAAGCTCTTCCAGAATAAAGGCTGCCTCGCTGTTGGAACTGCGGCGGCCAGTCTTAGCTTCATCAATTAGTGGTGGATTCCAGAAGGTGAAATATTTCTCACCGTGTGGTGAGCCATCTTCGGCAAGGGCCTCAAAAGGCAAGCCGACGATGTTTTGAGCATGCTCCTGGGGATTGGCGATGGTGGCTGAGCAGCAAATGAACTGGGGGTCGGAGCCATAGAAAGCACAAAGCCGCCGCAACCTCCGTAGGACATTGGCTACGTGGGAGCCGAAAACACCTCGATAGATATGAGTTTCATCTATTACAACATACTTGAGATTGCGAAACAACTTAGACCACGATTGGTGGTTGGGCAGAATGCCCAGATGGAGCATATCTGGGTTGGTGAGCACCACTCTGGCTTGTCTTCTTATGTTTGCCCTTTCATCCTGCGGTGTATCGCCGTCGAACGTAGCCACGGCTTGTAGAGAGATTGCTTCGCTTCTAGATCGTAATGACAGGGGGCGTGTGATTTGTTTTAGACTGCGTAACTGGTCCTGCGCCAGAGCTTTCGTGGGGAAGATGTAAAGAGCACGGCTATTCTTATCATGCACAAGCGCGTCGAGAGTGGCTAGGTGATAGCACAGGGTCTTGCCGCTGGCGCTGGGCGTGGCTATTATGACATTTTTGCCGGCAAAGATGGCATTCAAGGCTTCTGCCTGATGGCTAAAAAGAGCGGATATCCCCACGGATTCCAGACATGTATGAAGGCTAGAGTTGAGGGGCTTATCCAGTTTGCCGAAAATCGCGCCTTGATGAGGAATGCGTTCAATGTGGGCAATCTGTTGGCGATAATCAGTTAGACTGACAACGTGGTGAAGAAAAGCAGCAGCATCCATCTATGTTAGTCCTAAGAAAAGCTAGTAGCTCCTTAGAAGCCTCACAAGATTGATTCCAACTCTAACCCAGTTCGCACGTAGATCGCAAGATTTTCGCAGATAGTCTAGAGGAAGGTCTCTATTTCCGAACTCAGCAACTCTACATCGGGGTAGTTCTGGACAATGAACTTCACGACGTTGGCCAGAACCTCATCGGCGTGTCTTCTGTGGTTACTAACGCAAGCTACACCCAAAGTGGCTAGCTGCCATAGATCTTGACTATCAACTTCGGCTATGGAAACATTGAACTTGTTCCGTAACCGGGTGATGATGGACTCGATTACCTGTCTCTTGCCTTTCAGGGAATGGTTCTCAGGGAGGCGAAGCTCAATTTGGCATACACTGACGTGCATCGTTTGTCCCCCTCCTTAGTTCTCTCCCGAAAAAGGGGAGCATAGATGGGAGTCATAGTCCTTTTTTGGCAATATAAGCCGTGAGGTCAGCAAGACGACAGCTATAGCCCCACTCGTTGTCATACCAGGCTAATACCTTTGTCAGGTTGCCGTCAATAACCATAGTGCTTAAGGCATCGAAGATAGAACTGACAGGATTGCCCTTAAAATCTGAGCTCACCAGTGGCTGGTCGCAATATTCTAGAATTCCCTTGAGCTCTCCGTCAGCAGCCTTCCGAAACGCTTCGTTAATTTCCTCAGCGCTCGCCTTCTTCTTCAGATCAGCGACGAAGTCGACGATGGATACCACCGAAACAGGCACCCTGAGGGCAATGCCATGTAACTTGCCCTGGAGTTCCGGAATTACTATGCCCACGACCTTGGCAGCACCGGTAGTGGTCGGGATGATATTGGTACCGGCAGACCTGGCTCGGCGCAGGTCACGGTGGAATACGTCCAGTATCTTCTGGTCGTTGGTATAGGCGTGAACGGTGGTCATCAATCCGTGAACGATGCCAAAGTTTTGATTGAGCACTTTGACTACCGGCGCAATGCAGTTAGTCGTGCAGGAGCCGTTGGATATAATGCGGTGTTTTGCCGGGTCGTACTTTTCTTCATTGACGCCGAGGACAATAGATATGTCCTCTTCCTGAGCCGGTGCTGAGATAATCACTTTCTTGGCACCACCTTGAAGATGGGCGGCAGCCTTGCTCGCCTGGGTGAACAGCCCGGTAGATTCAATCACAATATCTACCCCGTAGTCTCTCCAGGGAATTTTCGCCGGCTCACGCTCAGCCAAGACCTTTATCTTCCTTCCATCGACTACGATGCCGTCGTCTTTAGCCTCGACCTGGCCGGGATAGATGCCATAGTTGCTGTCGTACTTGAAAAGATGGGCGTTGGTCTTGGCATCGGTGAGGTCATTCACCGCTGACACCTCTGCCTTACCATCACAACGCTGGATGATCGCCTTGAGAGCTAACCTGCCAATACGCCCGAAACCGTTGATTCCTACTTTTGTTGCCATTTCCTTACCTCCTCTTTTTGTTCGAGTTTCACTATTATAAACTTGGCTTGGCCTCAATTCCACCCCTGCATCGCCTAATTAAAAGCCTCCTCAGGGTTTTGCCAATCCGTTGCAAGAAGATCTCTCTTGATAGTCAACTCCAAGGACTCATTAGACAGTGTCTCCTTTGTGTTGTTTCCTTAGAATATTCCACTCGTAATGCTGCAATTTAGAAAGACATTTAAAGACTCCAAACGCATACTCGGCGAATAAAACCAAATTGGTCTCCGCATCCTTCCTGTTAAGATTTAGGATGTAACCGCCAGTAGTATCGGATCCGGGAAAGAAACGGTTTAGAAGCTTGTGCCTTTTTTGTGACCAAGAGCGCATCCTTTCAGATTTAATTAGCATATTGGAGTGCGTCGCCGCATGTCTCACTTCTGTGACTACGATGTACCACTCGGTTAGATTAATATTACGGTTATTCTGTTTCTCCACTTCCTCTATTTCAGGCGCAATTTTCCGTAAGAACTTGAGAAGATCGACATTTTTCGAGTAGGCTTTGCGAATGAATTCTTTCCAGTACTCAACATTTGTAGGCTCCAATAGTTCCTTTCTCAGCCTTGGGTCTAAGTTCTCAACTTTCTTAGTATCCGCTTGGTCCTTGCGTATGAATACATAGGTCGCAATAATATCTTTGAGAAATGTCTCGAAGGCTTCGTATGCCTGAGAGATTGTCCAAGTGACTTCTCGGCATAATGAATCATCCCCCCTTCGGAGATATTCTTCTTCACCCTGTGAAAAGAATTTGCCACTAGGATAATAAACCGCCCAGTTATTTTCAGGCCATTCGGTAAGATCCCTAATAGCCAATGATGTTCCCGCAAATATGAGAGATGGATCAATGTTGCTTTTTGCCACGGCTTGTTTGAGCAACCCACGGAGGTTCTTGAGATAACTCTCGAGGTGGAAGACTAGCCCATTGAGCATATTAAGACGCAAGAGTAGATCATCGAGAGGGGATTGAATTGGATTGGTATTGTTACTCATTTGGACCTTCCGTATTTGAGAGGTTTTCATTCCAATTTCCTCCCCCACTTCATTCCTCTCTCTTCGAGGGAGAGGGCAGACAAAGTCAGTCTTTAGCTATATATAAGGAAGCACCATCCATATCAACATTGCCAACCCTTCCTTCCTCCATCAAGAGCTTAAGGTGAGCAATGGTCTCAGTAACAGCCATTCGCTTGTCCCATACTGCTAGATTTTGAAAAGTTGTTCCCCCTTGATCAGTCATCCAGGGAATTTCCTGAGCTATTGCGTAGGCCGTCTGCAGGCCGTTGCGCAAGGACTTCATTATGGCGCTCTTCCTTTCTTCGTGATGCTGGAGTATCCTGGCTATTCTCAGCCCTAAAGCATTGAACACCGGCCCGTGTCCCGGGAGTACGAAGTGGGTCTTGAGGTTCTCCAGTCTCTCGAGTGAAGAGACATAGTCGCCCAGCGGATTGTCACCCGAAAGAGGATTAAAGCCTACATGAGGAGTGGTCTCATATAGAACATGGTCACCTGTGATAATAAATCTTTTCTCTTTTTCGTAGAGGCAGATATGACCCGGCGAGTGTCCCGGCGTCCATAGCACCTCAAATTCAAAGGAATCGTTGGAAACAACATCGCCGTCCTCTAGTATAATATCGGGCGAATCCGGGGTAACATATTTATTCATCCATAATGAAGCCTCCTTCAACTGAGGCAATTCGTCCTGAGGGACACCATTCTGCCGAAGCAACTCTTCAGTCTTTTGAAGGAGGTCAGTGAAGTCTTCATATCTGAGAGAGATAAAACCCGCATCAATCCGGTGAATTGCTACCTGGGCCCCGCAGATTTGTTTTATCTTGCTTGACAACCCGTAGTGGTCCGGATGGATATGGGTGACCACCACTTTCTTAATGTCTCTGAGTTTGAGGTTTGCTCCTTTCACCCCTTCCTGGAGAGCCCAGAGGGATTCCTGGCTATCCCAGCCGCTGTCAACCACAATATGGCCATCACCGCCTTCAATCACATAAACGTTGGTAGACCATGATCCACTTCCGGGACCAGGACTCTTTATTTGGTGAACACCGTTCAATACCCGCATTGTTTGATCCTCTCTAGATTATATAATACTCTTTTGCCCGGGTATTGTGCAGTCCTTCCCAATTCTTCCTCTATCCTGAGGAGGCGATTGTATTTAGCCAGTCTCTCGCTGCGGCAAGGGGCACCAGATTTGATGAATTCAGAGTTGCTGGCTACCGCAAGATCGGCAATAGTAGTATCTTCGGTCTCACCGGACCTGTGGCTGATAATGGTTGTCCAGCCTACCTGCTGGGCCCGTTTGATGACAGCCAGAGTTTCGCTGAGCGTGCCTATCTGATTTACCTTAATGAGGATTGAGTTGGAGGCCTTTTGAGCGATGCCCATTTCCAGTCGCTTCATGTTGGTGACATAAAGGTCGTCGCCCACAATTCGAATCTTCTTTCCCAGTCGATCAGTGAGCAGCGACCAGTTCGGCCAATCATCCTCAGCCAGGCCGTCCTCGATGCTGATAACGGGGTAATCCGAGACTAATTTAACATAATAGTCAGTCATTTCCGTGGAACCGAGGGTAACACCCTCTCGAGAGAGGGCATATTTCCCATCTTGGTAGAAAGTGCTGGCGGCCGGGTCCAGGGCGATGAATAGGTCCTGGCCAGCTTTGTAGCCGGCCCTGTCAATGGCTGCCAGTATCAGTTCCAGCGCATCTTTGTTAGCGGGGAGTTGGGGAGCAAAGCCACCCTCGTCTCCCACATTGGTGCTTAGGCTCTTATCTTCAAGCACCTTGCGGAGGGAGTGATACACTTCGCTGCCCATTTGCATGGCTTTGTGGAAGTTGGCGGCGGCGACTGGCACTATCATAAACTCTTGAAAATCAACAGAACCCGAGGCATGCTTACCGCCATTGAGAATATTTAACATGGGGACAGGCAATTGCCGAGCTTCTGCGCTTCCCAAATAACGGTACAAAGGAACACGCCGGAAGCTGGCGGCAGCCTTGGCCACGGCGAGAGATGTCGCCAGTATGGCATTGGCCCCCAGTCGGGCTTTGTTAGCAGTGCCATCGAGTTCGATTAGTCGCTGATCAATAGCTTCCTGCTCCAAAGCGGACATTCCAGCTATTGCTGAGGCGATTTCAGTATTGACGTGTTCTACGGCTTTGAGAACGCCGAGTCCCCTGTATCTACTTCTGTCGCCATCTCGAAGTTCCACAGCCTCATATTTGCCGGTGCTCGCTCCCGAAGGGACAGCGGCGATACCCACGGTGCCGTCAGCTAATACTACCTCCGCTTCTACGGTCGGGTTGCCCCGCGAATCGAGAATTTCTCTGGCTTTTGCGCTTGTGATATTCGCCATTTCCTTGTCCGTCATTGCGAGCGTCTTTTCACCCCGCGGGCGCTTCTGTGTCACTGCGAGCCCCCGGCTTGTCGAGGCGAAGCAGTCTTATGATGTTTGCGGCTCTTAGCCAGCGAGATTGCTTTATCTACTGCTTCGGCAGGGCTCTGGACTCTGATTATGGAATCATCTTCCCGCCCGTTACGTGATAGTGACCAGGTATTCAAGCCAATGACTGGGATATTACTCTTTAGAGCATAGGCAATTTCGCTTAGCGTTCCATAGTTTCCGCCGATAGCAATCACTGCCTGGGCTGACTTCACCACGGCGACATTCCGCGCTTCGCCCATGCCGGTAACCACGGGAATACCTACCCAGGGGTTTGCTGTGCTTGAATCTTGTCCAGGCAAAATGCCCACGGTCAAGCCACCTTTTGACTTAGCTCCACGACAAACAGCTTCCATCACACCGCCCAGACCACCGCATACTACAGTGGCACCTTGCTGGGCCAAAAACTCACCAACATTCTCTGCCAGCTTAGCTTCCTTTGAGGAACAGGAAGAATTCCCGATGACAGCAATAATCATTTCGTAGCTCAGTATACTATATTAGCACACAGCTCAGTCTTCGTGAACTGTATGTTCCATGGCTTTACCCTCTCTTTGAGGGTGCACAGGATATGTCCGGCCCAAGACGTCTGCAAGATATCTTTCTATGATCACATATGTTCGCCTCGAAACCTCGACAAATCCTAGCTTCCGGGCGAGTTTGAGCGAAGGGAGGTTATGCGAACCACAGCCCCAGACTGGAATCAGCCCGTCACTTTGCACTGATCGTGCAGCAAGTGAAGCAGCAGCTGCGGCTAGACCGCGCCGTCTATGATTCTCCAGGACGTAGACGCCGATATCGACATATTGCTGTCCCCGAGCGGCGATAAAGGAGGTGGCCACGACCTTGCCTTTGACAATCGCACCCGCTACCAGTCCTTCTATCAGTGATGTTCTGAGATCTCCCCAGAATCCGATTGGCTGTGCCTCGCGAGGCAGGGCCTCCAGTAACGTGAGGTCGTCAAGCATCAATCGGCGAACTGACTCATTTTCGAAAGGAAAGACTTGCCCCCGCGGGATGTGATAAACATCATCTAGGAAAATGACTGGTGTTTTTAATTGGCGCGAAATAATTTCTCCAACCGGAAGCGCAACCTCTTTGTCTACCAGAATGCATTGCCAGCCTTTGACCTGAGTGAGCTCTTGCCACAAAGCATTGGCGTCCGAACCAAAACCAATCGGTTCTGATGCCAGCTCTCTCAGTTGGAGAACGGCCACTGACCCAGGACGTTGGTTGCTAGGCATGTAGACATTACAGTCACCACGTGTCAGCACGTGGATCGAGATAACTGTCTCAGGATTTTCTGTTAACATAGCGAGCAGAAGGCCTCGTTTTCTTTCAAGTATCATTGGTTTGTCGTGCTGTTTGGTGAAACTACAGAATGATCATATCACTTCGATAAGTGTAATCCCTACTTTGACGTTCGATGCTGCAAGCAAGCTGTTTTGAAGTACAAATAGGGAACTAAGAGATTGAAGCAACGATTCGCTCTAATGTTGCTGTCTAGTTGCGATGGCTGCAGAAATCAGCAAGATTGAGACATACATATTTTGACTAGTACACCTTTTTTCTTGCCAGCTGAGCTACAACTCCGCCGGTGACAAGCACGAGGCCGACAATCGTGACGATGACTACCCTTTGGTCGGGCATTGTTGTGTCTGAAAGTCGTTTTAGCAGTATCCCGAGTAACGCCCAATCAACCACGAGGGAATAATAGATGTCTTTGCGAGTG
>Ga0315544_1002929_pt1 | contig 11665 bp, 9 predicted proteins | sample SalMarSW160130MG_2_FD_202543 | JGI IMG/M metagenome (GOLD analysis project Ga0315544, IMG submission 202543) | Salt marsh sediment microbial communities from the Plum Island Ecosystem LTER, Massachusetts, United States - Salt Marsh Sediment SW1601-130 ... | reverse complement strand
CTTACTTGGCAAGTCCTGCTTAGTTTCACGAGCTACTCAACTTCCTCGTAATATACCATCGTCTAAAAAACCTGTCTAGGGGTTTTCCTACAAATGTTTGCCCTTTCAATTGTTGAAATATCATGGTGTCCCCAGAAAAACTATCATTTTATCAGATAGGTTATGCTGCCGCCACTCGTTGTCTCGCTGCGGAAGGAGATAATGATATAGACCAGCATAATGAGTTCGGCGGCACTGGGGTTTGAGCTGGCATTGCCGAGTACTACCCAGGCCGCGGTATCATCGGGCTCCAGCAGCCCGCTACTCCAGGTAACATCGAAGTTATCAATATCTATCCCGCTGGCGTCAAGCCCGGTGGACTGGCTATTCCAGACATTATTAGGGTTACCTTCGCTATTACCGGTGCAGGTGATGCCGTCCCAGAGCTTGTAGCTGTCAGGTATTTGATAGCTGGGAACGGATGGCTCGGCATCAAGTAGCGCTATGAAATCATAAGGATAGTTCTCATCGCCATCGCCGACAAAGCAGGTGATGTGGGCGGCGTTTTGTTCGCCTCCAACCGGGTCGGGGACAAGGAAGCCGCTGATGGGAAAGTCCAGTGTAGTATGCACGGCGACATAATGTAAGTCGTCAAAGAAATAGAGTTGATGTCCTTGAGTCTCGGGGCTGGAGTAGATAATTACCAGCGACCAGCCGGCATAAGTCCATTGATATTGCATGTCTGTCGATAAAGCCGGAGTAGCCAGGGGATAACCTGTCGTCCCGGAGGGATACAGGTTATATCCGCTGCCTTCTAACACGTGACCCAGGGTAAAGGTGCCGCTCTTGGTGTCGGGGTCGAGCGCGGCGCGAACAATTTGAGTGGCATCGTAAAAGCATGAGTAGCACCATGAGTTTTCCACGGCATCCGGAGTAGGCGCTGTCTGCCACTCATTAGCGGTTATCTGGTTACCGTTAAACATAACCCTATTGACCTTGGCGTCTTCCACGGATGACTCTCCCGAGGGGACAGTGATGGTGATGTCATCGATATAGCAATACTCGTTAGTTTCATCGAAGTCCAGGAAGAAACGCATCTTGAAGCTGTCGGTTAGATATTCGTCGGGAATAGTGTCGCTGAAGCTGCTTGACGGGTTATCATCGCAAAATGCGACAAAATCCTCGCTCCAGCTCTCACCGCTATCCCCGGAGAAGGCGTATTTAAGGCAATCATAATATTCCAACTGGGGCTGCGGCCATCCATATCCCGATTGCCATTCTCTCTGCGACCAGGAAACGGTAACCTCTTGACCCGAGTACGGGCTCAAATCCAGGCAGTGGTTTGAGGTAGCGCTGATATGCATAGTAAGAGTCCTATCGTCGTCACTGCCACCACCTCGACCAAGAAATTCGTTATCCCCATACCACGACCAAATTGTCCAGTGGGCACCGGGAATCCAATCGTCCATGTCGTCACAACTCTCCGGCGGCCATACTCCTTGTTCATCACCTTCTATCCATCCTGACCAGTAGAGCCAGGCCGCCTCTATTGCGGCATTGGATGGGATATCGCCCTCGGCGACGGCGGCGCTGCTTTCCTTGAAAAGTCTGTTTCGGTAATATGGATAATATGGATGACCGCTGGATGTCATCAAGGTATTGCCTGTGGCGTGGTAGTCCCCGGAGATGGCAGCGCCCAGCCTGCGCACCTCAATTTGGGCAGCATAGGCTTCTACCTCGCAGTCCCCGGCTACCGATAGAATCTTATAAATCTTGATGTCGGCATCCCAGGTGTAAGTAACGTCAACAACTCCGGTTGTGTCGATCCAGGAGACGGCATTATCGGGACTCTGTCCCTCCGGTCCTTTGTATTCGAAAGTGAAGCTCTTTATCATCGGGGCGCCGTCGGTACCGGGAAAGTCTTGCAGACGAACAGAGGCAAAGTCCCAGACCACGGCATAACCACCTTTATAGGGAGCGATATCCGGTACACTGTAATAAGGTTCCCCACTAGCTTTCTCAAGGTCACTCGAGCCCACTACATACTCGAAGCCGGGCGGCAGCCATATCCCTATCGTATTTACATCCAACAACAGATCATCCCCACATGTCCACGCATAGCTCATCTTGATTTCGTAGGTTGACTCTGCAGTGGCGGATGGACCGCCGGCTATTATCAGCTTGCCATTTTCGATAATCAGTTGCGCCGTGACAGCATCGGGGGCAGTATCGGGAGCGGGTATGTCCTTGGGCATCCAGACATTCTTTATAGTAACATTTACGTCGTAGCCATTTACGGTCTCATTCAAGCCATGTGCGCTCCCGTTCAATGAGTATGGCCACTGACTGTAATAGTCGTACTCGTCGTAACCAGGGAAATCAGGCAGGCGGTCATGCTTTATCTGCCACAGACCATCTTCCACTCCGGCATCGGCGGCGTATGTCTCGTACATTTTATTCTCATAGACCTCTTTACCCACCTTAAGCCCCGTGCCCATAAAGTTGAGCAGGGGAGCGGTGACAAGCCCGCCGACAACGAGCAGAACGAGGGCCAGGACCATAACCTGTCCCTTTTCTTCTCTTATTAATCTCCTCACAGTAATTTTCATCCCTTCACCATTTTGTCATTGCGAGCGAAGCGCGGCAATCTCTATTGCCCCCGGCCGAGATTGCTTCGTCCCGATAAATCGGGACTCGCAATGACAGAAGGGGCGAGCCCAATAAATTGGGCAACTACATTTTTAAACATCTCTATCAGATAACAATATAGCGTAACCATCTTCGGTGTCAATAGTCCATTAGTACTGTCGTTGCCGAGGTCAGGCGCTATTGTTAGCCTGCTCTGGGCATAACTTCATATACCCTGGTCTCGCTTTGTCCGCCCACGTTGGCGGTCACCGTGAAGCTAAATGCACCGGCAGCCGGAACACAGCTAGTCTGGTAAGGGTCGATATATTCAGCCACCTTAGTAGTAGAATCAAGGCTTGAGTTAACGTAGTGCCTTCGCCAGAGTATCTCAAATTCGCCAGACGGCATGTCTTCCAGGGTATAGACAATCCCGTGCTGCGCATCATCCCAATCAGTCCAGGTCAAGGTGAGAAGCTCAGGAGTATCCGGGTCGTTTTCAGGAACAATATGCTTAGCCTGCAATAAATCCTGGCTCACCTGTTTGCCGGCGTGTTGCACCTGGCGAATGGCAACCATATGATTGGAGGTGCGGCTGCTCGTATCGAACACCTGGAAAATCGTCATGGTAATGCCGCTGGTGACAGCACTGGCGAGGAGAATAGCTATCAAGAGCTCAACCAGAGTTAAGCCCCTCTGGTCCCTTTGTATCACCCCCAGTCTGCCGAATATCATAGGACTAACTTATAACCTACCAGTGTAACTAGTTCTTCATCGTGGCGATAAGTTCTAATTGTTATTTTCTGAAGACCTGCCCTTAACGAATCAGCTTCAAGCACGGCTGAATAGCCGGCCTGCTCATACTCGAAAGGAATCGTGAGTTCACCCGGGCTCAGGAGACCGGGCAGGTTCTTAATGTCCTCCATCTGGCTTCGAGCCAGGCTTTCGGCGGTGGCTCGCTCATCAGCAATGATGAGAACTGTGGAGGCGGTGGATAGAGCGCTCAGGAAGGCGATAGTAATTACACCGACGAGAGCTATGGCTATCAGCACCTCGATCAGAGCAAGGCCCCGGGAGCGGCCTTGGAAGGCTTTCCTTATTTGGCTATGCAGTCTTATCATTTTTATTTTTGCCCTTTGATTTTTGGAGTTCTTATTCTGCCTGTTGATAACCATCACCTAGATATTTAGTTGACTGTAGACAGAATACATAGCCGACAACATGGCTAAGACAACAAAACCAATCACTAAACCGAGAAACACCGTTATCACTGGCTGAATAAGCCCTATAGCTGCATTGGTCTTATCATTAGCCTCGGTCTCAAAGCTTTCGGCTACAGTAACCAGTGTGCTCTCGAGATTACCGGTTTCCTCACCCACTTTCACCATCTGCGTCATCAAAGGCAAGAAAATGTCTCTCTGGCCCATAGGTTGGGCCAGGCCTTCACCTCTGATTAACGCTTGCTGAACCTCGCTCAGACTCTCTTCTACAGCCTTATTGGTAGTACCGCGGACGGTTGCCGCCAGGACTTCCGGTAGGGGTAAGCCGACTCTGATTAACAATGACATAGTGCGGCAAGATCGAGAAAGCTCACTAAGTCGGACAATACGCCCGACTACAGGCAAACGAAGCATCATTTTGTCCCAGCGGTATTTCCCGGCCGGGGTCTTGATATACACATAGATGAGACCGATAACAGCTAAAATCACAATTATAAGATAAAGCCCATAATGGCTAAACCAATCGGTAATGCCGATAAGCATTCTGGTAGCTAGGGGCAGCTCAGCTCCAACTTGAGCATAAAAGCTGACAAAGGAGGGGAAAACAAAGGTCATCAATATCGCTACCACAATAACGGCTACAAGAACCACGATGAAGGGATAGGTCAAGGCACCCTTTAGCTTCTTCTCAGTGGTGGCTCCCCTCTCCAGATAATCGGCCATTTGCCTCAGCACCACCTCCAGGTTACCACCTTGCTCACCAGCAGCTATTGCCTGGGAGTACATTGGAGAAAAAGCCCGAGGGTGCTTGCTTAGAGCCTTTGATAGTGGGCTACCACCGCGAATATCTGAGGCTACCTCAGATATTATTCTCCTCAAGGTTTGATTAGCTATCTGGTCTTGTAACAAGTCTAAAGAAGTAACAATATCGGTGCCGGATTCCAGGAGTAACGCTAGCTGGCGGGAAAACATGACTATTTCTGGCGGCTTTATCCGAGAAAAGCGGGCTAGTAGCTTTTCCGTATCAAACAAGGGAACGACTTTCTTAAGGTTAATGACCCGATAGCCGCCATAGCCCAACAGCTCGGTTGCCGCCTCTTCGCTGATAGAGGAAACCTTGCCCTTAACTATTTTTCTATCTTCAGTATAAGCAGTATAAACGAAGTCCATTTACAAACCTCCAAGCGGCTAAGTTGTGGTGTAGGTATTACGCAGCACCTCAAAGGGGGTGGTAATGCCTTCCTTTACCTTACGCATACCATCGTTCATCATAGATACCAAACCATCTTGAAGGGCCTGAGCCCGGATGGTACTATTGTTGTCCTGATTACAGACCATCGTTCTTATGGCGTCGCTCATAGTTAGAATCTCAAAGATTCCCGTACGTCCCATGTAACCGGTATGGATGCAGGACTTACAGCCGGTACCATAGAGGAACTTGGTCTGCTTCTCCCCCATTTCCTTTTCGTAAGCTATCTGCTCGACCACGGGGGCCTCAATAAGGCGACTACAGTCGGCGCAGATGCGGCGCACCATCCGCTGGGCAACAACACCGATAACCGCTGAGGCTACCAGGAAAGGCTCTACTTTCATGTCAACTAGACGGGTGAGCACACCGGCAACATCATTAGCGTGGATAGAAGACAGCACCAGGTGTCCGGTTAAGGCTGCCTGAGTAGCTATGCCAGCTGTCTCGGCGTCGCGTATCTCGCCGATCAATATTACATCGGGGTCAAGACGCATTATGGACCTCAAGCCACTGGCAAAGGTAATTCCTGCCTGCTGGTTAACCTGAATCTGGTTAATATCCTTAAATCGGTATTCGGCAGGGTCTTCAACAGTAATGATGTTTCTCCCCTGCGTATCAAGGGAATTGATTGAGGCATATAGAGTGGTAGTTTTGCCGGCTCCGGTGGGACCGCTAACCAGAATCATACCGTAGGGAACCTTGAGCATATCTTCGAACTTTGCCAGGCTATCGGGGAGTAGACCGAGTTCTGATAACCCCAGAGTAGCCAGTGACTTATCCAGAAGTCGCAGAGTTGACCTCTCCCCCCAGACAGTGGGAGCGGTAGCAACTCGGATATCTATCTCTCGTCCTTTAGCCTTGGTAGAGAACTGACCATCTTGAGGACGAAAATGGTCAGCGATGTTCAGTTCAGCCAGGATTTTGATGCGTGAAATGAGTGCCCGATGTACAGTTACAGGTAGAGACATCGTATCTTGAAGAGTGCCATCTATACGGTAGCGTATTCGCACTCTATCTTCTTGTGGCTCAATATGAATGTCGGATGCTCGGGCTTTGATTGCCTCTTCAATTATGAGGTTGAGAGCCTGAACCAGCGGAGTATCAGTAGCAGCACGAAGGGCAACCTTCTCATCAGTTTCTTCAGCCGGGATGGAGATACGAGAAACCTGCTCTTCAATTTCGCCAAAGGACTTATAATTGAAGTCAATAGCGTCCCTGATTTCCTCGGCGGTGGCAACTACAGGCTTAATCCTCATTCGGCTGTGGGCGGCAAGAGCCTCCAGTGCAAAGATATCGGTCGGGTCCGCCATAGCCATTTCCATTGTCTTATCAGATGTAGTCAGGGGTATGGCATTATACCTTCTGGCCATCACCTCGGGAATCAACTGTAATGCCTCAGGCTGGGGCATCTGCTTTAGTAGCTTGGTTCGGGGCTTATCTGATTTGGCTGGCTTCTCTTTTGGCTGGCCAGGCATCTCTTTGGTCGCAGGTTCGGAAACTGGTTTTTGATTCAGCTCAAAGACTCTTATCCCCTGGTGCTGGGCAAATTGTCTTGCTTCAGAGCTAATCCCTGGGGATACGACAATGACTTTGCCAGCAGTTTCAGTATCGTAGGCTTTAGTATCGAATAAGGTTACCTGTTCCAGGCTCACTTCTTTCTCCCCATCCAGGAAATCTATACCCAGGATATGACCAGCCTGACCGTTGGTAGTATGAGCCAGGATATCAAAGGTATATTCAAGTCCCGACTTGCCTTTGACTTTGGCTTTCTCCTCTACGATATAGCCCAGGTCGACTAAAGATTTGAGCAGTTGCTCCTTTGTCTCAAACTTAATCGGCTCCCTGGGCTTAACTGGTTGCGTGGGTTTCCATTTTAATAGTGTCTCAATTAGTTCTCCATCGATAACCTTTATTCGCTGCCTGCGAGCCAGCTCTTTCGCTTCCTGACTGAGTTCAGGGACGGCAATAAGAAGCCTGTCAATGATGCCGCAATCGTAGGCTTTATTAGCAAAGTTGAAAATAGTGCTCATTTCTGTCTCTTTATCACCACCAGCAGCAATGTTGATAGCAGTAGTGTAGTTAGTAAAACCATCGTCTTTTTGAGCCAGCATTACAAAGGTATGCTCAATGCCTGACTTCCCGAGAAGCTTGGCTTCCTCGGATACTTTATGCCCGTGCTGCTCCAGATACTTTCTAATCTGGGTCTGTAGCTCCGGCCCGATTTCTATCTGACGTACTTTCTTATCCATTTTCAATAACTCGGGTAAAGTGTAATTCGCCCATCGGCTAAAGGCAAGGCTGTTAACCATGTCTTGACCCAAGCTAACCAGGGCGTAATAATCTCATTCTCCCAGAACATGAATACAATTTAGCATATCTTACTAGTTTGTCAATAGAACTTTTGGGGGGGGTCCCTTGTGGTCTCCCGTGTATTGGAGTGGACGAGACCCCCTACAAAAGTCGTTGGTTTTAGCCGTTATTGCAAGTCCTGGCTTGTCGGGGGCTAAATTCCGAATACCAAAGGCGCTCAGTGGTCAGCAATCAGCCATCAGCCATCTACCTCTCGGCAGGTAAGGGAGCTGAAAGCCGAGTACTGATTGCTTATGCTGGGGATTCAGGATTTTTCAATATCGTAGGGGTGGGGATAAGCCCCGCCCGCGCGGCATTCAAATTTCATCAAAGTCTTCTGGTACCCTGCGTGTTTTTGCTTCTGGTGAAATCCAGCCGCTGTGCAGGGCGAGAGCAACAGCGTGGGCTCTATCATTAGCATTGAGCTTACGAAGGATAGCGCTGACATGATTCTTAATTGTTTGCTCGCTGATTTCCAGAATATGGGCGATTTCTTTATTTGAGTTGCCCTCAGCAATGTAGGTTAGAATCTGCGTTTCTCTTCTGGTAAGAGGAGCAGCTACGCCTTCCAGGGTTCTCGTAAAACCGCGAAATTGGTTTAATATATGCTTGGCAACCTTCGGTCTGGTCATCAGGCTTTCATTTATGGGGTATTCGCCACTGTGGGCTCGCCTTATAGTGCTAGCCAGCTCGTCGCCGGTGGCTCTCTTACTCAAGCAGGCCGCGGCTGCAGTCTTAATAACCTCGAAAAGCTCCTCGTCATCAGGGTCGGGACTTAGCACTACGACTTTAGTATTGGGGAAGTGTTGGGCAATTTTTCTACCCAACTCAATTCCGCTGTGGTTAGCCAGGTCAGAGCCAAGTAAAGCAACATCAGGGAGATTAGCTTCAATTAGCTCGAGTGGATTCTGAGATGGGTCGCATTCCAATATTTCCAGGTCAGATTGGTCAGACAGTGCCTGACGCACTCCAGTTCTGAAAAATGCTTGCTCGTCGATTACCATTACCTTGATCTTATCCATCAGTTACCTCCGGATGAAGCTTCATATCTTTAATTTTAAACACCCTCTTTGTTATTTAGATTTAGCTCCAGTGGTTTATCGTATAATGTAATCCTCTTTGGTGTCAATAGTCTATATTATATCCAATATTATATAACGCTGCACTGCCAAGCATGGGGGTTGACAAGTGCCATTGAGGTAGTATAATAGTACTGGGCTAAAAGTAATATATAGTGGGATGGCATAATGAATCGGCGAAGGTCTAATATAGAGATAATAGCTGATATGCTCAAAGTCGGGGAGAATGGCGCTGGCAAGACGGAGATTATGTATAGCGCCAATATGAGCTACGCCCAGATACAGAAGTATCTCGGTTTCCTCTTGAGTCACGGTTTCATTAACAAAGTGAAAGTGGGAAATCCCGCAGTTACCTATCAGGTAACGGACAAAGGAGGAGAGCTGCTTAAAAATATAAACTATATAGTTGAAGTACTCGAGTTCCGAAATGGTCATAATGGCAACGGAGCTTGAGGCTCGGATGTTGTGGAGCTATAGAGGGGTGCCTGGAAGTAGCGTGCGGTCACCCCTTATTTAACATAAAAAAATAAAATCTAAGGAGTGTCAAGCATGATAGGAGCGGCATATGTCTGAAAAAAGGATGCTAATAGTAGATGCCGAGCTGGTGAAAAAGGTGGACGACAATCGGGGTGATATGGACCGGTCTGGGTTCATCGACTTCCTTATTGAGACTCAGTTGCAGGAAAAAGAAGGAAGTAAAAAGCGAGACGGCGTAACCCGAGAAGAATTTCACCAGTTTCAGGAAGGAACGAAAGAGCTATTGCGCAATTTCCTGGAGTTCTTTATCAGCTATGGGTTGGAGCTAGGCAAGCAACCTGGCGATGACGAATTCGAGCAGTTAGCTCAGAAACTGCAAAGTTTAGGTAGCTCGGCAAAAGTAAAAAGCTCCTAACTTTCTTTGCATTTCTCTCCACAATCACATCCTCTACAGCTTCAAGTAGAACTATCTTCTAGAACATAATCTCTTCCCAAGCTATTCCTAGCCCTGTCATACTATATTCAAGATAATGCAGTCCCCTTTGTCATTCTGAATGACATGGGGGAATCTGGAGGTATAGCTATGACAAGACCGCTTGATTTACTACGCGAGGGGAGGAAAGAGGAGCTCTGGCAGATGTGCTGCGGCTTTCTTAACCTCAGCCTGGAGCAGTTTATGGCTATCCAGAAGAGGCTGCTTCTGGAAGAGATTGAGCTACTGAAGAACAGCGAGCTAGGGAGGAGAGTGATGGGTGGCGCCATGCCTGAGACGGTGGAAGAATTCCGGGAGCAGGTACCTTTGACCACCTATTCTGATTACCTGCCTGAGCTTGTGGAAAAAAAGGAAGACATATTGCCGACCAAGCCTGCTATGTGGGTGCATACCATAGGTCGGGCTGGTGAGCATAACTTCAAGTGGGTGCCATTTTCTGAGAGGTCCCTATATGAGTTCGAGCGGGTGGCTGGTGGCGTTGGGCTTTTGGCCTCTTGCAACCCTCAAGGTGATTTTTTGGTGAAAGAACATTTGAAAACCCTGTCCACTATGGCATCTCGATATTATGGATCAGGCGTTGTAGGATACTTAATGCACCAAGCTCTTGGCTTTGACCTCTTGCCTTCCAATGCCGAGGAAATGACATTCCAAGAGAAGATGGAATCTGGTTTCAGGGAGGCTTTATCTGAGGGACTTGATGCTTTCGGCGGCTTGCCCTCTATCTTGGCTTATATTGGCGAGATGTTTAAACAAGGAATGATAGATGTGGATGCCCGTTTTTTGCTTTCTCATCCCAGGGCATCCGCTCGCTTTATTAGAGGATTAATCAGGAGTAAGCTGGCTCATCGCCCTATGTTGCCTAAAGACTTATGGTCGGTTAAGGTAGTTGTGGGTGGTGGCATGGACAGTGCCATTTTCCGGGAGAGGGTAGAAGAGTTGTGGGGAAGGCAACCTCTAGAGCTGTATGGTGGCACTGAGGGTGGTATTTACGCTGTTCAGGCCTGGGACCATGAAGGGATGACCTTTGTTCCCAACCTCAACTTCTTCGAGTTCATTCCCGAAAGGGAATGGTTCAAGTGGCAACTGGACCACTCCTACCAGCCGAAGACTATCTTGCTGGACGAGGTAAAAGCGGGTGAGAAATATGAAATGGTCATCAGCAATTTCCATGGTGGTGTCTTAGTTAGATATAGGGTTGGTGATTTAATTGAGGTAACCTCACTCCGAAACGAAAAGTTAGGCATCGATATTCCCCAAATGATATTCTATAGCCGCGCCGATGACCTTGTTGATATTGCTAGTCTTGGTCGACTGACGGAGAGGGTGATCGAGGAGGCAGTTGAGAATAGTGGCATTGCTTATGTGGATTGGGTGGCACGCAAGGAAATAATTGACAATAAGTCTGTCTTGCATTTCTATCTTGAGCCTAGGGATGAATATATTGCCAGTGAGGAAGGCATGGCAGCAGCGATACGCGAGCAACTTAAGAAGTTAGACAGGAAATATCGGTGTAACTACTACCGGCTTATTGGCGATATGGAAACTGTGCTGGACTTAAAGCCCCTTGAGGTTACTTTGCTCCCCCAAGGTGCTTTCTCCAGTTATATCTCTCAACGGCAGTCTGAGGGAGTTGCTGTGAACAGTCTCAAGCCGCTGCATATTAACCCTTCGGATGAAATGCTTTCCTTACTCGGAGTACCCAAGGTTGTGGTGGAGGCTGCGCCGGTAACTGAAGCCGAACGTACGGCTGCTCGATGAGCTGTCAATCTCAAGACGACATAAAGTGGATGAGGAAATGTGGCCATGACAAGCCCCCTTGAGTTATTGCGACAGGGCCAAAAAGAAGAGCTATGGCAGATGTGCTGTGGCTTCATTGACCTCAGTCTGGAGCAAATTATGGCTATCCAGAAGAAACTGCTTCTGGAGCAAATTGAGCTATTAAAGAAATGTGAGTTGGGGAGGAAGGTAATGTGGGGTGCTATGCCTACCACTGTGGAGGAATTCCGGGAACAGGTGCCATTAACCACCTATACTGATTATTGTCCTGAACTTATAGAAAGAAGGGAGGATGTTTTACCAGCCAGGGTCCTTAGGTGGGTGAGAACCTCAGGTACGTCTCAAAAATCCTATGTTAAATGGGTACCCTTTTCGGTGGGCTTTGTTCGCGAATTGGAAAAGGTGCTGGCAGCCGAGA
>Ga0315544_1002926_pt1 | contig 11668 bp, 10 predicted proteins | sample SalMarSW160130MG_2_FD_202543 | JGI IMG/M metagenome (GOLD analysis project Ga0315544, IMG submission 202543) | Salt marsh sediment microbial communities from the Plum Island Ecosystem LTER, Massachusetts, United States - Salt Marsh Sediment SW1601-130 ... | reverse complement strand
AGCCGTCTTCGTCCAGCAGAAAATCGGCCAGGATATTTTCCGAGATTACGTTCAGCGATTTAATTTTGACCGGCCAACTGGTGTTGACTTAATAGGCGAAGTAGGCGGCAATATTTCTAATTTGTTCACCGGTCGGGAAATTAATTTAGCGACTATTTCTTTCGGTCAGGGAATTACGGTTACACCCTTGGGATTAATTACGGCTATCGGAGCGATTGCTAATCAGGGTAAATTGATGCAGCCCTATTTGGTGGAGGGAATAATTAAGAGTGACGGTCAGGAAATTGATCGGGAACTCAAAATAGTCAGAGAAGTTATTTCTCCCCAAACGGCTGGAGAATTAACTAAAATGATGGTTAGTGTAGTTGAAAATGGTTTTGGTCAACCGGCCAGAGTGGCTGGCTATAATATTGCCGGTAAGACGGGGACAGCTCAAGTGGCTGATTTGGAAGAAGGCGGTTATTCCGAAGAAACTATCCATACTTTTGTTGGTTTCGCCCCGGCTTTTAATCCTCGATTCATTATTTTAATCAAGTTAGACGAGCCTCAGGGGATCAGCTTTGCCGCCGATTCAACCAGTCCGGTTTTCAAAAAAATGGCCGAATATTTGTTTAATTATTTGGAGATACCGCCGCAATGAAAAAGTTCCTCCTAACCACTTCTCGAAAACACCTCGGCCGAGAACCAGTTTGTATTCCATTTAGGTTGTTGCCTCGGCTCGGAGATGACAAAAGCAGAACTTTTCTTCACTTCCACAAACAGGCAAAGCTTTTGTCATCTACGTTTCTCGAAATGGTTAGGAGGAACTCTCGAAGTGATATAATTTAATGCGAGTACGAAAACCGTTCTTGTGCTTGTAACTAGGCAAATTATGAGACGAATTCTTCAATATATTCTTAAGATATTAGCTAAAATAGTTCTCTGGAAATACCAACCGGAAATTGTTGGCGTGACCGGTAGCGTTGGCAAGACCGGCACCAAAGAGGCGATTTATCAGGTGCTCAAAAAAGAATTTAAGATTCGCCGCAATATGAGGAATTACAATAACGAGATAGGCGTTCCTTTGACTATTCTGGGATTGGAAACAGCCGGCCGTTCAATAATGGCTTGGTTGAAAAACTTTCTTAAGGCAATATCTATTATTTTAACCGATAAAGATTATCCTGAGATTTTGATTTTGGAATATTTGCTTGACTTTATCCCGGTTAAGATAGGCGTTATTACGGCCATTGGTCAATTCCCGGTTCATTTAGAGTTTTTCCCCGAGAAAGATAAATTAATTCAAGAAAAAGCTCTTTTGGTCAAATCTTTGACTAAAAAAGGATTGGCTGTTTTGAATTACGACGATTTGTCAGTTAGAGAAATAGGCGACCAGTTGTCTTCAGGCGCCCCGGTAATCTATTACGGAATGGGTCAAGCAGCTGATTTGAAAATTTTGAGTTACGAATTATTTATTAAAGATTTTAAAAAAGATGACTTTGGAATCAGTTTCAAGTTGGAATATCAGGGTAGTTTTGTGCCAGTCAGATTAGATAAAGTTTTAGGTAGACAACAGGCCTATGCTACGGCCGCCGCCGCCGCCGTTGGCTTACATTTTGGCCTCAATTTAGTTAAAATCTCAACGGCTCTGCGGAAATACCGCTCTTTGGCTGGCCGGACTAAGATAATCAAGGGAATTAAGGGTAGTTGGTTAATTGATGATAGTTATAATTCTTCGCCAACGGCTGCTTTGGCCGCTCTGGAAATTTTAGAAGAATTTCCTTCAGAGATAGATGGCCAAAGAACAAAGAAAATAGCTGTCTTGGGGGATATGTTGGAATTAGGTCCGGATACCGAAGCGGCTCATCGTCAGGTTGGCCAGCGGGCAGCCGATACAATTGATTTGCTTTTAACCATCGGTTCGCGGGCTCGTTTTATAGCTGACCAGGCTCGTCAACAAGGAATGGCTAAGGAGAAAATATTTGAATTTTCCCAGCCGGCTGAAGCGGCTTTGGCTTTACAAGAAAGATTGGCAGCTGGCGACATTGTCTTGATTAAAGCTTCCCGAGCTATCCATTTGGAAGAAGTCGTTAAGGAAGTTATGGCTTATCCTGAAAAAGCCGATAAATTGCTGGTTAAATAAGCAAAGCGAGTAAATCAGTGAAACAGATTTAACCGGGGCGTTCCTTAAAACTACGTCCTTGCTCAACGATTCTCTTGAAATATTCCTTTGTCGTAGGATTAAAGATGGAAAGGACGTAGTTTTAAGGAACGCCCCGAATGCCCTCTTCGATAAATGGACAAATTCGGTTATTTGTGTTAAATTAAAAGTGGCCCCATCGTCTAGTGGCCTAGGACATATGCTTCTCAGGCATAAAACCGGGGTTCAACTCCCCGTGGGGCTGCGTAATTTTTGTCTAAAATTTGTTTTAGCAACAAAAATTATGTCTGCCTATGGCGGACCATGCCTAGGTTGGGCGGCTCGCCAAAGGCGAGCGCTCAAATTTATAACCAAATCATAGATTTGGGTAAATTTGACGAGAGGAGGTGAAAAAAAATAAATGGCTGAAGAAAAATTAATCGGCAAGGTAACCCACTATTTTACTAATATCGGTGTGGCCGTGGTTGAAATTACCGGCGGCGAGTTAAAAGTGGGCGATAAAATCCATATTAAAGGAGCGACCAGCGACTTTGAACAGAATATCGATTCAATGCAGATAGAACACGAAAGTATTGAGACAGCTAAGAAAGGTCAGGCGATTGGCTTAAAAGTTGAACAGCAAGCCAGGGAAGGCGACGAGGTTTGTAAGGTGGTTGAATAATTAAGTGTCCTGGGCGGAATAAAGAATCTCAAAAATATTTGGCGATGGGCTTTTTTGCTTCGCTCAGGATTAAATTATAAAATTTCTTTTAAATGCCGAAAAAAAACTAGCGCCTTAGTCCTCTTTTCCGGAGGCCTGGATTCTATATTAGCGGTTAAACTTCTTCAAGAACAACGAATTAAAGTAACTGGCTTAGTTTTTGTCAGTTATTTTTTTGACAGTCAATTAGCCGCCAAAGCCGCTAAAGAATTAAAAATTGAGCTTAGGACAGTTGATTTTTCAGAGGAACACTTAAAAATAGTCAAAAAACCGAAGTACGGTTATGGTAAGACGATGAATCCCTGTCTAGACTGCCATGTTTTAATGTTGAAGAAAGCCAAAGAGATAGCCGGAATAGGACGAAGGCTTTCATCGAACGCGGAAATCCCCAGCGAGGATTTCCGCTCTTGCGGATTGCTCGCTCCTCGCCTATGGCGAGACCATGCCCGCTCGCAATCCGATGTCGCTGAAAGCCTTCATCCTATTCCTAAATTGGCTAAATTTGATTTTATTGCTACTGGTGATGTTTTAGGGGAACGGCCGATGTCGCAGAATAAGCAGGCCCTGGAATTGATTGAAAAAGAGTCGGGCTTAAATGGTTATCTGTTGCGTCCTTTATCAGCTAAATTATTGGAGCCGACTGTTCCAGAAAAAAAAGGATTAGTTGACAGGAGTAAATTATTAGATATTTCTGGTCGTAGTCGTCAAAAACAAATGGCTTTAGCTAAAAAATGGGGAATTAAAGAATATCCAACCCCAGCCGGTGGCTGTCTGCTGACTGACCCTCAATTCGGTCAACGACTCAAAGAGTTATTGGCTAAATGGCCTGACGCTCAAGGCAATGATATTCAATTATTAAAATTAGGCCGTCACTTTTGGATTGGTCCCACTTTGGAAGAAGCTCAAAACAGGATGAGGGACAATAAAATTATTGTCGGTCGCAATGAAACAGAGAATAAAAGGATTAAGGAATTGGCCCAAAAAGGCGACTTAGTTATTGAACCAAAGGATTTTGCCGGACCGACTATTTTAATCCGGGGCAAAACCAAGTTGCTTAAAGAAAGTCTGGCTGAAGCTAAAGAATTAATGGTTAAGTATTCGCCCAAGTTAAGGAAGGAATTAGGACATTGACAAATCATTAAAAGGGTGTATAATATAGATAGTTGTTTAATAGAGAAATTAATTGACTGAAATATAACTGAAGGAGGTTAAAGATGGAAGGGAATAATCTGGAGAAGACCGATTTGGAGGAATGTAAATTTATGCCGATTCACGATGATATCCGAGACTTAGAATTCGCCATAGGGATAGTTTTTGCCTCAAGTGTTCAGCCAGAGTTGATTCCGGGAGCCATCCTGAAGATAGGAGAGTTCTCCAGTTGGAATCCTAAGGGAGAAGGCGGGAGACCAAAGAAATTCTACGCTTGTCATATCAGGGGTGTTTGTGCTCTGTATGCTCCTTTCCGAAAGGAGATGTATGCTGAGTTGACCCTTCATCGGACTAGCAGGACGCCTAAATTTCTTTTTGGAAGAAGAGGTGAAGGAAAACCTTTTACTTTTCAGAAAGACAAAGACCATCTTCCTCTAAGGGTTTACCGTAACGCCCAGGCACCTTCGGGCTGGTATTTCAAGCCGCTTTTCATTATGGCTGAAAGCAGCGGTATTACCCATCTGATCAAGATATCGGTCGACTGGCTGATGAAAGATAGAATCAGGATTATCTTTCTGGACGCCAGTAAGCCGCCTCCGTTTCTGCGTATCTAATTCTTGATATCCAAAAGCTGGCCGGCAATCTTTCTTTAGGATTGCCGGCCATTTTTAATATCTGATTAAAATGATACAATAAATTTAATGATTGATTATTTTTCTTACAGTCAGGTTCAAATTGGGCCGTTTACTCTTTATCCTTGGGGATTGTCTTTGGGCTTGGCTTTTTTATTCGGTTCTTGGTTGGTTTTTAGAGAGACGGCTAAAAGAGGAATTGACCTAAAGGAAGTTTTTTGGCTGGTTATTTTTATCTTTTTAGGTGGCTTGGCCGGTTCTCGTTTGGCTTATCTTTTCCAGTTTCCTCAATATTATTTAACTCATCCTTTGGAAATATTCCAAATCTGGGCCGGCGGTTTAATGTTTTACGGCGGGCTATTTGGCGCCTTGATTAGCGGTTGGTTGTATCTGAGATACAAAGATAAGACAAATTGTTTTTTTATGCTGGGAACCCTGTCATCGCTCCGCGATGACTTCCCTAAGCAAAAAAAACAATTTGTCTTATCTTTTTTACAAATAGCTGATGTTATTACGCCAGCTCTGGCCTTTGGCATTTTCATTACCCGAATTGGTTGTTCTTTAATCAACGACCACCAGGGAGCGATTACTTCTTTGCCTTGGGCTATCCAGTGGCCGGACGGGACACTGCGCCATCCGGTAGCTGAATATTTGGCCTTAAACGGGCTGATAATGTTTTTGGTTTTTTGGTTTCTGCGAAATCGTCTCAAAAAACCAGGTCAATTGTTTATTATTTTTCTTTTTTGGTATTCCGTTTCCCGCTTTCTCTTGGATTTCAGCCGAGCCACGGACACCGCCTTAGCTGACCCTCATTATTTAGGATTATTCATCAGCCAATGGCTTAGTTTATTTGTTATAATTGGGCTGATTGTTTTTTTGATTAGAAAAAAATTGACATAACAATCAAATCGGTTATCTTATCTTTTTTTCAAATTTGGTCAAAGATATGATATAATTCTATATATGCGGAAGCCATGGCATATTTTTTCTATTGAAAGAACTCTGGAGGAGTTGAAGTCACAACCCGATGGCTTGACCGGCCAAGAAGCCAAGTTAAGATTGAAGAAATTTGGTCTTAATGAACTTCCCAAGGAGAAACCCTTTTCCCGGTTAAAGTTATTTTTAGAGCAGTTCAGGAGCCCCCTTATTTATATCTTGCTTATTGCCGGCATCGTTACTTTAGTTTTGGAAGAGTATACTGATACCATCGTTATTTTTGGAGCGGTTCTTTTAAATACTATTGTTGGCTATTTTCAAGAGAGCAAAGCTGGCCAGGCCTTAGATAAGTTAAAAAAAGTTCTCAAGATAAAAACAATTGTTTTCCGCCAAGGGCAAGAAAAAGAAATCCCCCAGGAAAAATTAGTTCCTGGCGATATTATTTTTCTGAGAGCTGGCTATAAAGTACCGGCTGACGGCCGAGTCATTGATGCCCATAATTTAAAGATTAATGAGTCTGCTTTGACTGGTGAATGGTTGGCCTCTTCAAAAAATAAGGAATTTTTATCTGCTCAGACGCCTTTAGCTGACCGCGATAATATGGTTTATTTAGGAACAATGATTGAAAACGGCTGGGGCAGAGCAGTGATTACCGAAACCGGCCCCCGAACCGAAATTGGACGCTTGGCTCAAATGCTCAGAGAAGCCAAAGAAAAAAAGACGCCTTATCAGACTAAATTAGCTCGCTTTAGTAAAATAGTCGGTTCAATTATTGTGGCCATCTCTCTGACTATTTTTATTGAAGGAATGATTACTGGCCGGGTCAGGTTCGTAGAGATGTTTACCACGGCCATTGCCGTGGCTGTAGCGGCTATTCCCGAAGGGCTGCCAGTAGCTATGACTGTTATCTTGTCTTTAGGCATGCAGCGTATTTTGAAAAGAAAAGGATTAGTCAGAAAATTGGCTTCGGCCGAGACCCTGGGGAGTACCTCAATAATTTTGACTGACAAAACCGGTACTTTGACTAAGGCCAAGATGGAGGTGGCTGGCATCTACACGGGCGGTCAGGAGCTTTTAAGCGATGGCCAGAGATTTAATCAAGAGATAAAGAGAGACGGCCAGGAATCACATATTTTGGCTTTGAAAATCGGTTTGCTTTGTAATGAATCTTTTATTGAGAACTTGGATGAGCCAATGGATAAGTGGGTTATCCGAGGCCGGCCGACCGAAAAAGCGTTACTCTTGGCCGGTATCCAAGCCGGCTTGGATAAGCGGGAATTGGAAAAGAAACAGCCCAAGATTGACCAATTTCTTTTTGACCCGACCTATAAATATGCTGCTACTCTTCATCGGCTTGATCCGGAGAACAACATTTTGTACACGATTGGTTCGCCGGAAAAAATATTAGCCATGTCTTCTTATTTAGATGACGATGGCCGGCGAGAAGATTTGCTTTTAACCGATTTCAAGAAGTTGGAGAAAAAATACGAGAGCTTGACCAAACAAGGGTTAAGAGTGATTGGGGCGGCTTACCGAAGAACCAAAGGGGAAGAAATAGATTCTGTCGCCGAGGAAAGAGACAGGAAAATGATTTTTGTTGGTTTTTTTGCCTTGCACGACCCTTTGCGGAAAGAGACCAAGAAAGCTATTCAATTATGCCGTCAGGCCGGCATGAAACCGATTATTGTTACCGGCGACCATCGTTTGACTGCCTGGGCAGTAGCCAAGAAGCTCGGCTTTAGAATTACAAAAGAAAATATTTTAGAGGGCAAAGATTTGGAAAGAATCTCTGATAGAGAATTTGAAAAGAGATTCAGAGATATTCAGATTTATGCTCGGGTTGAGCCAGCTCAAAAATTAAGAATTGTTCAGGTTTGGCAAAAGAAAGGCGAGGTGGTCGCGATGACTGGCGATGGTATCAATGACGCGCCGGCTCTTAAACAAGCTGATATTGGTTTGGCTCTGGGTTCAGGAACTGACGTAGCTAAAGAAGTGGCTGATTTAATTCTCTTAACCGATAATTTCAGTATTATTGTCGCTGCCATTGAAGAAGGCCGGGCAATTATTGATAATATTCGTAAAGTAATTACTTATTTACTCTCCGATAGTTTTACGGAAGTCATTCTGATTGGCATTAGCTTATTAATGGGCTGGCCTTTGCCTGTTTTAGCCGCCCAAATTTTATGGGTGAATTTGATTGAAGACGGCTTGCCTAACGTCGCTTTAGCTTTTGAGCCCAAGGAGAAAAGCTTGATGAAGCGGCGGCCGCAAGGTCAGGCAATGTCCCTTTTGACCAACGAGATGAAAATTCTTATTTTTATCATCGGCCTCCTGACCGATTTATTGCTTTTGGGGTTATTCTTTTATCTTTTAAAATATTCTGATTATGGTTTAGCTCACATTCGCTCAGTTATTTTTGCTGCTTTAGCCATTGATTCGCTTTTTTATATCTTTTCCTGTAAGAGTTTGCGCCGTAATTTATGGCAAATTAATCCTTTTTCCAATAAATTTTTAATCGTCGCCTGGTCATTTGGTATATTGATGTTAGTTACTGCTCTTTATTTGCCGCTTTTCCAGAATCTTTTGAAAACCGTTCCTTTAACTTTGTTTGACTGGCAGTTAATTTTAGGTCTGGGTCTAATTGATATAATTTTGATTGAAGCAACTAAATGGTGGTTTATTAAGTATAAATTATAAATTACATGATTTTTCTTTATCTTATTGTTTTTATTATTTCCTTCATTGTTTTAATTTTATCAAGCAATTGGCTGATTGGCGCTTTGATAAAATTGGCTAAATTTTTGGGCTGGAAGGAATTTGTCGTTGCTTTTTTTACTATGGCCTTGGCCGGAGCTATCCCTAATCTTTCAATTGGTTTAAGTTCGGTGGTCCATCGGGTGCCCCAACTTTCTTTTGCTGAAATTGTCGGTGGCAATATTGTTGATTTAACCGTAGCCATTGCCTTGGCCGCCCTTATTTCTAAAAAAGGATTGGCTCTGGCCAGTCGGACAGTCCAGGGAAGCGCTATTTTTACCTTAATTATCGCTGTTTTACCTTTGCTCTTAATTGCCGATGGCATTCTTTCTCAAACCGACGGCCTTATTTTAATTTTAGCTTTTATTATTTATATCTATTGGCTTTTTAAAAAAGAGGATAGATTCAGTAAGCCCTACAACAGAATTAAGAAACCGCTTACCTTCAAGACAGCTTTTCAAAATATCGGTATTTTAATCGGCAGTATTGCCTTACTTCTTTTGGCGGCTGAAGGAATTGTCCAGTCAGCCACTTTTTTCTCGAATAATTTAGATTATTCACTGGTCTTAATTGGCACTTTAATTGTTGGCTTAGGCAATGCTATGCCTGAGATTCTTTTTGGTATTCAAGCCGCTCGCCGGCATAATGATTGGTTGGTTATTGGTAATGTTATGGGTTCGGTAATTATCCCGGCTACTCTAGTTTTGGGTCTGGTCGCTTTTCTTTGTCCGATTAAAGTCACTAATTTTTCACCTTTTGCCATTGGCCGGGTTTTCTTAATTATGGCCGCTATATGTTTCCTCTTTTTCCTGCGAACCGGCCAAAGGGTGACAAAAAAAGAAGCCGTCTCTTTGTTGTTTATCTATCTGCTTTTTGTCTTGGCTGAGTTTCTCTTCACTTAAGTTGATTTCCGGGGCTAGTTGTGTTAAATTAGGTTCATTATGGAGCTGTTTATTATCACTCTTTTGGTTTTAGTGATTATTGGACTGGGTCTGCTGTTTTATTTATTGCTCCGTAAAAAATCAGAGCCAGAGAGCAGTCAATCATTATTAATGCTTCAACAAGGATTAAACCAAATGAGGCAGGATGTTGATAATAAACTCGCTCAGTCAGCTCAATCAGTTCAAAAACAGTTTAGTCAAAGCGCCAAAATTATTAAGGATGTTACCGAAGGATTAACTGAATTGAAAAATACCAATAAACAGGTAGTCAGTTTTGCCGAACAACTACAATCTTTGGAAAATATTTTAACCAATCCTAAAAGACGAGGGGTTTTGGGCGAATACTATTTGGAAGAACTATTAAAGAATATCTTTAATCCTAGTCAATATCAGATGCAGTATCAATTCAAAGATGGCCAAATAGTCGACGCAGTTATTTTTCTTAAGGATAAGATGATTCCTATTGATTCCAAGTTTTCCTTAGAGAATTACAACAGAATTGTTGAAGAAAATGACCCGGTCAGGCGAGAACAATTGGAGAAGACGTTTAAGCAGGATTTGAAGACCAGAATTGACGAAACGGCTAAATATATTAGACCCAAAGAGGGAACTTATGAATTTGCTTTTATGTTTATTCCGGCCGAAGCCATCTATTATGATTTATTGGTTAATAAAATTGGAGCCATCAAAGTTAATACCAGAAGTTTGTTGGACTACGCGGTCAGAGAGAAAAAGGTTCACATAGTTTCGCCAACATCTTTTTTTGCCTATTTACAGACAATCTTAGAGGGCTTGCGAGGAATGCAGATTGAAGAGTCAACTAAAGAAATTATTAAATTAGTTGGCAAGTTGGACAGACACGTCAAAGGTTATAGTTCATATCATAAAAAATTAGGTAGTAGCATTAACACGACAGTGAATATGTATAATAATTCTTCTAAGGAATTTAAAAAGATAGCTAAGGACACAGCTAAGATTAGCGGTGGCAAACCGGAGATAGAGATTGAACAATTAGAAAAACCGGCTCAATTAGACAAGTCCTCCCTTGATTAAAAAGGGTGTCATTTTGAGAGATGCCTTCAAAAGTAAACCCTTTAGAGTTTGGACGGAAGTAGCGCGGAGGTAACCCGACGGTAAGGTCTTCTGATTTCACTAGAAGAGATACCGGTTCGAATCCAGTTTTTCGTTCCAGAACACAACTTAATCCATTTTTAGAAATTTTTTGATGGGCTTCCGCAATGGAAGCCCATTGAATTTACACAACACCGCAGCTGCCTCAAAAGTCCGCCTTCGGCGGACTACAAACTGGCAAGATTAAGAGAAACAACATTTCTATGTTATTTTTAAAATTATCCACATTTTGAACTGTAGTAATTTGACAAATACCCTATGGGGGTATACACTGGAAGTATATACTTTTTATCATTAAGCGATTAATAAAAATATGAGAAAAAATACAATAATTCAACGCTTGCATATCGTTAAAGGGCAAATAGACGGCTTGACTAATCTTGTGGAAAAACAGGAGGATTGCCGCAAGATAACAGAACAGTTTTATGCGATAAACGCAGGTTTAAAAAAAGCGATTGAGGCATATTTTAAGAATAATTTATCTTCTTGTTTAAAATCTGTTAATTTCAAAAGAAGAAAAACTATTAAATTTTTACTAAAAGAGATAATTAAAAATAAATAATTTTTATGCCAGATTTAATTTTAACTGACCAAAATTTTCCAGAAGAGGTTTTAAAAAGCCAAAAGCCGATTTTGGTTGATTTTTGGGCAGAATGGTGTATGCCTTGTCAAATGATAGCTCCGATTCTTCAGGAAATCGCTGAGGAATTTGGTGAAAAAATAAAGATAGGTAAACTTGATGTCGATAAAAATCCTTTAATTCCTGCTACTTTCTCAATAGATGCAATTCCGGCTTTAATTTTATTTAAAAACGGAAAAATAGTGCAAAGATTCACAGGCGTTCAAGCCAAACAAGTTATCGAAGAAGCCATTAAATCCATCATTGAAAAAGAAACTGAAAACTGATTTATGAGTAAAGAAATTAATAAAGTTACAATTTTACCAGGAATAAATAAATTTGGAGAAAAAGAGAATTTTGAAAAGATTGATATAAAAAAGGGAGAAGTAGTCGCCATTGTGGGGCACACGGGAGCAGGCAAAAGCCAGCTTCTTTATGACCTTGAAAGACTGGCCCAAAAAGACACTAAGAGCAAAAGAAAAATTCTAATTAATGACGGAATTCCAGATAAAGAGTTGAGATTCAATCCAAAAAGAAAACTAATTGCTTCTTTAGCTCAAAGCATGAATTTTTTTACGGATATGTCTGTCGGAGATTTTTTACAACTGCATTTAGAATCTCGCGGAAAAAAATCAAAACAAGGGCTGATTAAAGAGGTAATAGAAG
>Ga0315544_1002925_pt1 | contig 11678 bp, 6 predicted proteins | sample SalMarSW160130MG_2_FD_202543 | JGI IMG/M metagenome (GOLD analysis project Ga0315544, IMG submission 202543) | Salt marsh sediment microbial communities from the Plum Island Ecosystem LTER, Massachusetts, United States - Salt Marsh Sediment SW1601-130 ... | reverse complement strand
AAGGGGATAGAGCCTGTAGTGGTACATATGCCCTATCTCCCCAACCTGGCCAATCCTCAACCAGAATCCTACCGCCGATCGTTGGACTCCCTCTGTGAGGACCTCCGCCGGGCCGATCTCGTTGGTGCTAGGTATCTGGTCATGCATGTGGGAAGCAGTTTAGGAGAAAGCAAACCCATAGCCACTGAAAGGATCGTCAAGGGGATCAATGAGGCTTTCCAATTGGTGGAAAATGGGGTCATCCTCCTGCTGGAGAATACGGCAGGGGCAGGAACCGAGATCGGCGACAGGTTTGAATCCTTTAAGCTCATCTTTGAGGGAATCCTCCCCAAGGAGAGGATAGGGGTCTGTCTGGATACTGCCCACCTATTTGAGGTCGGATATGACGTCTCCTCTGCCCAGGGGCTGGAGAAGGCCCTGAAGGGGTTTGACCAACTGATTGGCCTGCGAAAGCTTCATCTTCTTCACCTCAACGACTCCAAGACCGCTTGCGGCTCCAGATCGGACAGACACTGGCACATCGGGGAGGGACATATTGGACTGGAGGGGTTTAAAAGAATAGTAAACCATCCAAAACTTCGAGATCTCCCTGGAATAATGGAGACCCCACGGAAGTCGGAAAAGGAAGACCTGAGGAATATGGAGGTAATCAGGGGATTGGTAAAACCGTAGTGGTCACCGTAGGGGTCAGGTCTTGTTTTTTGCTGTCTTTACTGCGCAACATCCGCTCCAAATTATGTGGAGTGCGTCAACCTCTGTTGACGCATGCTGTGACAGGAGTCACAGCACTCCAAAATATATGGAGTGCATCAACTCCTGTCGATGCACTAGCATATGATAGAAAAATACAAAACATATCCTCACACCCCGGCACATCTTTTCGAATCTAATAGCATTTATATGGTTACAGGAGGAACTTATAAGAAAAGGGATTTGCTCAGGGGAGAGAAACCAAAGCTTAGGTGGTACACTTCTCTTGTGAAGGCATGCCAACAATATAACTGGCAAATACTGGCATGGGTGATCCTTGACAATCATTACCACATCATGTTGGAAGCTCCAGAAGAGGCAGGCACGTTAGTAAATCTGATAAGAGACCTCCATAGGATTAAAGGGTTATGGATAAAAAGGAAGATCTCCATTGCAAAGGAGGTAAAGAAAGTATGGTACAACTATTGGGATACCTGCATCACTTATGAGAGATCGTTTTTGGCAAGATTCAATTATGTACATCATAACCTTGTCAAGCACGGCTATGTAAAAGATGCTTCACAGTATCCCTTTGGTAGCTACTATATGCTATTCAGGCAACAAAAGGATGTTTGGCTAAGGAATGAGATCCAATATCCCTGGGATGAGGTAAAAGTGTACGATGATTTCTGATTATGGAGTGCATCGACTCCTGTCGATGCATATGCTGTGACAGGAGTCAAAGCACTCCAAAACTTATCCCAGAATGATTATAACTGTGAGAGATTTTAAAAGGGATACGCCAGCTAAAGGGGTTCTACTGAGGGAGGTTGGGAAATTCTTGGGGGGTTCACTATTCAAGCGTAAGCAGGATAGCCTCGATAGTAGCAAAAAGCAAGACCTGACCCCCCACGCTTGAGAGGCTATTGTCCACTTTTGCCGGTCTTGATTGGATCAAGCGATGGCCCTGGGGGGGGGTCCAAACCTTGATTGCTGAGGTGGTAGGCTCCATCTGGCATTTCAGTTGACAAAGGTCTCGCCATAGTCAGGAAATACAAGACAACAAACCCGTGGTCTCAGGTTAAAATGTAGAATGAAGACTTGACCCTAATTTTCTCTAATTTTCCTGACCCTAATTTTCCGACTAATTTTCCCGACTAAACTGGACTCAAACAAGAGATCTTTCGTCTCCTACTCACTTCTATCCGTTCCACTCTTAACAGCAAATGGGGGGCGATTTCGTACAGTGAGTTTTTTATCACTTAATGCTGCCAAGAAATCTAAAATCAGAAATGCTCGAATAGTATTATCAATTCTTCCATATTTTAGATACTCCCCGTGCATGATCTTATGGCGGTTGAATGTAAAAGGAGTTTCTAAAGGCTCCCCTGGCAATGATTTTTGGAAAAGAATGTTAAGGAAAATATCATTTGCTAGGTCTAACCATCTCTGATTTGATGTTTGGGATTTAAACCACGCTTTCTGGTTAATAGGAATCCCTTTTTTATCTTTCCATTTTCTTGCCTTCGGGTCAAAGGACAATCCATTTTGTTTCATGAATTCGGTTTGAATACCATCAATTTGGGCAATCAATGTTGGTAATACAAAATTGGAAGGGTTACTATTCCCCTTTGCATTTATCAGGGCAGAGACGCAATCTCTGAAAATTTTCATTCTTGGTTTAAAAATTGCAATTTTCTCCCATCTATCCACGAGGGTTGATAAATTTGTAAAGTCACCTGATGAAAAGTAATCAACAAACAATCTGTTCATTGCCCTACGTTGATTGCCCTTTTTTCTGCCAATTTTTGCCACCTTAAAAATGAAACTCGAGGGTAGATGTAAAGATAGAAGCCACTTATACTTTTTTAAAATCTGGCCCGCTTCTTGCTTGGCAATATTGGATTCTTCGAACGTCGGCCAAAACTTTTTATAGATATCCAGTGCTCTCTTATTTTGTTCGGCCCACTTTTGCCAAAGGCTTATTTGGGGGGTGAATACTTCAGAAAAAATGCGAGAAGTTAGTTCATATTGCTTAATTACTGATTGGAAAGATTCGGGAAGGCGTAACCGAGCTTTTCTAACGGGTTGTTTGATAATATCTGCATAATATTGTTCTGCGACCTTAGAAATTTCCCTTATTGATTCTAAAAAGGGGATTGGTTTAAATTGTTTATTGTAGTTTTCAAAAATCTTTTTACTCGATCTAACCATTGACTCGAAGGTAGTTTGTAACTGTTCAACTTGTCTCTGATAATATTTTCTGATTGCTTCTCTGAAATTAGTAAAAAATTCAACATCAGTAGTTTTCTTGAAATACTTAAATGTATGTTGTCCGTGCCCTGCAAAATCTCCTGCCAGTTTTATTAACTCATCATCTGGGATTTTGTTGAACGCTGTAAACGACACTTTTGGAGTGATAAGCTGATGGTAAAGCACTTGAATAACAAATTCTTTATTATCTTTAACCTTGTCTAAAAGTTCAACGAAAAATTTTACGTCACCAGATGAGATATACCTAAGTTCGACTTCCCCAAATGTTTTTGATTTGCTCTTAGCGTTAAAAAGTTTTGCCATCTTCCCCTTCTGGTATCTTAAATCCTGGCTACGGCTTGAGTGGTTTCCATTCTCTTAGAGGTCTCCTCTTTTCCATTATTGGATGGCTGTGTTCTAGATTTTCTTGTGTCCTAAGTGATCCGACTGCATACTCTAAAGGTGTCTGTCCTCAAGTAGATGTATGGCAATAGAATGCCTTAAACAGTGGGCACTAAACTCCTCACCCAACCTTGCCTTGCCAGCATATTATTTAGGTAAATATAGTAACGCTCCTCATATTGGTCAAGCATTCTTTCTCAGTGTGCCTGTGGCTTTGGTATCACTGTTCCTTGGAGTATCTTTTCCAACACCCCCACAAGTTTTCCTCTCCCTATATTGCTGTTAGACCATCGTATGCCTACTTCAATTTTGGGGACCATTCGGGAGTCGTGTAAAAAGCGCTTGACAGGTGAATGTGGAGAATCTATCTTCATAATCAATGATTAGACTCAACTCGGCTATTCTTTAGTGTAAAATGTTAAGACAGAATAATTATCTATAGGAGGAATCAATGGTTTTCGAGGGTGCATTGAAGGTCTTTCTAATAGGATGTGGTGGGGGCTTTCTCAATGAATTATTACACTGGTGGAATCTCCGAGATAAGTCGGAGTTGCCGGAATACGCCCGCTCACTCAAGTACTGGATTATTACTGTATTAATGATCCCGGTTGGAGGGGCCATGGCTTGGTTTTACTTTGGCCAGAAGGCCAATGCCATTTTAGCACTTCACGTTGGATTATCGACCCCGCTAATTTTGCAAAAGTTGATTGTCAGTATTCCGGAGCCTGGAGCTGTCAGAGGTCGTTGTCATTATCCCTCGGTTCGTTCCTTCTTCAAATGGTAGTTCTGCCCCAATGGGTATATCTTCCCTAAAACTTCTCTTCTCTCGTTAATTAAACGCTACAATCCTCTTCCTGTCAATAGTGGAGTCAGCTCCGGTCTTGTACTCGATTTTTCGGAGCTATGATGGACCTGGAAAGCAACTGTGAGCAAGCCAATTTGCCAGATTCTGACCGATTACACCTAGAAGCGTTTCGGGGCTCTTGTAAAGAGATAGGTATGTTGATGAGTAAAAGAGCCAGCCTAAAAATGAGGCTGGTTATTTTATTTTCCAGGTATTAGGTGACGTTTAGACCCTAATGGAAAGTGAGTTGAACTGGTTTACGAACTCTCATGTCTGGATTTCCAAAGAGGGTATACAAGATACCAAGTGGGTTTTTGTAGCGACGCAGAAGCATCCATCGGGCTAAATGGATAGCTGTGCTAAGGTTACATCCCCTCAGGAGAAAGAAATAGAACATCTTAGTGAAAATCTGAGCCACTTCATCAGGAACCACTGTCTCGTTGCCAAGGAATCCACAATTCTTGTTTTTGAAGAGGAAGAGCTCGGGGAACGAAGTAACGCTGTCTGGGTCAAGTCTCGAGCTACTACATGCATTTAGAAATATGAGCGGCAAATCCTGTCTCCTTGAAGAAAATATACTAAAATCAAGGAATTTAGCCTCGAGATCTCTTATCATAACTTTCTGATCGCAGGTTAAACTCAAGCAGTGATAGGCTGATAAAGGGTGGCTGGTATCACAGTGACATGAAAGATGATGAACTTGGTCGATTTTGTCTTTAGGACTGTTCTGAAAATTGAGGTGTGGGTGCCACAGATGAAAAGCTAGTTTTTCCTCAAATGATTGGATCCGAACCGTTGGCCATGGCCCGTCAAGATCGAAAAGGGTATTATTCCACTTAAAAAGCTTAAGCTCGCTTTGCACACCTTTGAGAGACATATCAGCAAAGAACTTAATGGGTAGTTTAGGCCAGTTTTCGAGACGCGCCTTATGGCTTAACGGAAAACGACTGGAGGTTCTATTAACTACGAACGAGAATCCAAGAACTAACATTGCTGCCTTTTCCAAGTCATCCACAGTAGCTATTGTTAATTTTTGCAAGCTAGGCAAGACCAGGAATTCCAGAGGCAGGAAATCGCTAAGTTCACAGTCCAACTCAATGATGGCAGGAGGCTGCTCAGGTGAAAACCCATGATACAAACGAGGCTTAAGATATCTTAACAGTGCTTGATAGATTTGTGGCGAGTTATTGGCAAACAGGTTGAAGAAGAAGAACTTGCCTGTGCGATGCAATTTATCCATTGCATGGTTCAGTTTTGCAAATTTGCGTATATTCAGACTGTTGCCTACAAGCCTTTTAAACTCCTTCAGCCCTACATCAATAGTCCGCCGGAGATCAGACAACTGATTTCGACCTACAAGGGACTTGATTAAAATCTGCTCACCGCTGACGCCTCTTACAGTTATGAGACTATAGTCACTTTCCATACGTATCTTAATTGACAATACTCCCATCTTTTCCATGCATTAATCCTATCTTTTCTTAAACTGCATCTCCAGGGGAACAACTTGAATGAAGCGAGTTTTCTGGAAAATTTGCACATAGAGCTTGTGTGTTCCCGCTTTTTTATCCAGTACAAAGGAACCCTCAGTCGGGATTTTCTGGCCAGGACAGACTTTCAGTGATATTTGTCGCGGCTTGGCTGTAAGAGAGTCGCTGTCTATCCTGGCTTCGAAAACTACCTCATCGACATCTTCGCCATCTCTGATAGTTATAGGCTCGAAGATGCCAAAGGAAGGTTCCTGACTTTGAACAGCAACTACAAGCCTACAAAGCTGATCAATCTTGGCAAAAGCTACACCCGGAGATGTGAATTCTAACCGCTTGCCTGAGTCATCCGCAAGATATGCAGACACAAAGCCCTCGAAATTGTGTAACTTGGGGCCGACTAATAGGGTTTCCAGCCGGTCGAGAACCCCTGTAGTTGTTGCTGAAGGCGGAGCGGGCTCTGGCACTTCGGCCTCAAGTTGTTTGTAAAAAGCGAAGACAGATTGATTGTCGAAGATATAATCCCTGGCAAACTGCTCAAAGATTGCATTGTTGAACCTGCAATAGCCCCCTTCATCCCTGATGATCCCCTCCAATTCAAGATCAAAGAGCAAGTTATCAGCAAGAGTGAAACGTAATCCTTCCCCTTCCGCGATCTTTCGGAGAATGGCATAGGCAGTGTTATCCTTCTTCACATACTCATAGGAGCTAGAAAAATAATCTGAAGAGATAATTTGATAAACAGCACTCTTCATTGCATCCTTAGCATTTTTTATGGAATCAAATGTCGATTTCCCTTCTTGGAATACTCGAAAGGCGTAATGCGCCAACCGCTGAGTCAGAGCCGGATGCCCCATCGTTTTTTTCCAAATTGAATTTATAATATCATCTGGAACATCCATAGCAACTGTCTTGAACCCTCTTCTTATAAGATATTTCATATCTGAATAACCAAAGTTGACAAGGTGAACTTCACTTGTAACTGCATCTAATGGGGACACCTTCACCTTTTCTGCTAATATTTTATGAAGGTTAAGACGAGAGGCGAATATTATGCCGAAATGAATTTTTTGAGGATGGTGTGATAATTCCTCGTGAAGAGAGTGGAAGGGTTGAAGAAAATCAACGAGAGCTTCATCGTCTCCAATGTGCCGTAAATCGTCAATGCAGAAAAAAAACTTGTCTCCTTGTTTCAATCGTTTAGAAATGAATTCTTTTAATTTTCTATGAAATGTGCTGAGGTCTTGAAACTCTTCTTTAAATTCAAGAACATCTCTCAGATCAGGATTGTCATATAGAAACGACACCACATCCCTTGATTCTTCCAAACCGTGGGGAAAGGATATTGACACAACGAACCTATCAGTTGCGACTTGTTTAAGACCCTCAAGCAAGGTCGATTTCCCCGCCTCGGGATACCCATACATAATGTTCCAACGTGGAAGTGGCCTCCAAACATTGTCGAAAAGAACTTCCTTGAGATTTTTACGTTTTACCAGCACGTCCTTATCCCGTACGGCATCTAAAGCTCCCTGAAACCTAAAGGGATTTTTCCGTGTCTGAACGTTATTTGTCATATATACTCACCTGGTTAGTAATATATTCTCGAATCAAGTTCCGCGCCTGGGGTACCGCCCATCTATATCGCCCTTCATCCACCCTGAGAATAGAGGCAAGCTGTAAATTCTGAAGAGCCTCTCGCAAGCGATTCAACTCCCCAATTTCCTCACTGAATGGCCAATTTGCTCGAGGATTATTTAATCTTCCCCATAGTCCTGATTCCGAAAAATCTTCAATGTGACTGACGATTAATAGATTGAGGATCGCAAATTCCGCCTTTCCTAGGGCCCCTAAGAAGCGTCTTTCTCTTGCGGTTTTGAACTCGCTGCCACTGAGGATGTGTTTTGCAACGCTGTAATCAAGCCTCCGGTGTACTTCGCCACTTGCCAGAATTCGGTGGCAAACTAACTGAATGAGCTGCGGATGACACAAACAGTCATCGACAATCTTTTTGTAAAGTTCTTTGTCAATTTCTAAATCAAAGGACCTCATGGGAATCCGAACCAAGTCCAAAGCCGACTTTCGATCCAGTGTTGATAACCAGATAATGGGAATGGTACTCAGATTATAGCAGGGGCTCTTGTGAACGCCGATCTCTTTGTAAAGTAGGCTGCGGCCGCTTATCCCCAATACAAGATTATCGTGGATTTGAAGGATTCGACGTAATTGTTTGAGCATTTCCCTGGTATTCTCAAGATCATTCTTAAGCAGGTCATCGATCTCGTCGAAGAATATGTATACACAATCGTAATCCTCAAGGAGGCGTTCAAGCCAGATACTGAATTCTTGAGTGGTGTTGAAGGACCGTGACGGGCGAATTTCATCAGGAAACAGGCGATAACTCTCGTGAATCGCCCCCAAAAAGCTACTTACAGCTTTTAACCCTTCTACATCGAAATAACAACCAACTCCCCTCCGTTCTTTTCTTAACCTGGATGCCCTATGAAATAGCTGAGAAAGTCTCCTTGGCCGTTGCGTGATTCTAGAAGAGCCTTTATCTCCCCCGCCATCTCCTCCACACTCGTCATAAAGCATTTTGAGCATCATTGAGGATTTACCAATCACCCTTCCCCCAAGAATGAAGAATGCTTGTGGCCGCTTCGATTTGCATTCCTCTATCTCACCCAATCGTCCCACGAACATAGCGGGATTTGTCAGTACACCACCGGTTTGATAGGGATTGAAAAGGTGTCCGCCAAAGTGTTTCAAGAGGAATCTCCGCAGAACTGGCAGAACTCTTTCTTTAGATTCGAAGAGAATTTCCCTCATCTCGTCAGCGTTTAACACGCAGAAGTCTTCAACCCCCTGATCATGTAAGCACTTGATTAATAAATCGGTATACTTCCCAAGGAAGAAAATAATAAGCGGATGACGGACTTTCAGTTTATGGATGTCCTCAACAATATGCAGGACCGATTTCTTCAGATTCTTATCTTCGCGTACAAGAATTACGTTCAAATTTTTAAAGCTACTCGGAAAGTATGGATCTTTGGATTCTAACTCCATCATTGAAGTCTCCGGATTTGACCGTAGCCCCCAAAGTCCCACGCGGTTGCTCAGGAGACTTCTGATAATTTGTTGTCGAACACGGAGTTCTTGCGCATTGGTTTTTGCGTCTCCTAGTTTCCTTAAGGCTTTTGCCGTTTCCTCGAGCCCCGGTCGCGCTTCAAAAAGAACACTGCCAAGATCTTCTTTCAGCTTGAGAATATGCTCAAGAGGAATAGTCTGCAATAGGCTTCCCGCGGCGTTTGCGATTAATGCTTTCTGCTGGAGCTTCAGAACCCATTTGGCGAAAATCGGGGAGAACGGCAAGTACGAAACATAGTTCTCCACCTTCTTGGTCCGTAATACTCCAAACCGTTCTAAGTGAATGCAAATTTCACAATACTCTTCTCCTGGAAAAAAGGCGAAGAAATGGAGGTTGAGGGGTTCGGTCTTTAGGCTGAGTTCCACTTGTCGATTGTAGTATTCGAAAAAGTCCTCCGGGAACCCTGATCTACTGAAATGAGCAGTGGCTCGCTCGTATATTCTGGTCTGTCCGTAAACGACTATTTTTTCGAGATCGTTGAGCGAATTCCAGAGATTTTTGAAATATCTGTCTAGATTTTGAGTAATTTTGTAATAAAATCTATTATCCATTGAACTCGGACTCAACGCTTCTTTCTCCTTCTCTAGAACAGCAATCGTCTTGTATGCACATGTCGGGTTGCCCCCTATCCAGAAAGCGAGTTTCGTGAGTATCTTTCTCCTATCAACCGCGTTCTGAGGCAACAGTTTTTGGAGCTCATTGTAGCATGAGCCCAAGACCATTTCTTCAGGAGCACTTCCCACAGACAAAATATGAACATCGGCCATCATCCTTAATTCATCAAGGTCGGGCAACTCGTATTTCCATGTTGCATCAAGAGTCAAGACAAGTATCAAACGCCCTATATGCTGCGCGGCTACGTGTGCAAGCAGCTTGTGACATCTTGATATTAAGTCTTCAATATTCTTGTCATTCAATGTGTCAAGTCTACTCAAGCCGACGACGAAATGCACTTCCTTAGGCACCTCCCGTAAGTGAGCATTAAGGCGACTACCTATACTGGACCATGTCTTGTCCCGGTCATGGATTGTTACCTCTCCGTGAATTTGTTCAGGAGCGAGGAAGGAACATACGGCGTCGGTCATTTCGTTCACCCAGTGGATCGGCAACCTTGCGTAATCTTCCATTTTCGACAAATCCAGAGATATTGCGATAAAACGAGCCTTGTCCAATCTATCACACAGCATCTTAACCAGGTAGCTTCTCCCAAATCCCCTCTTGCCTCTCAGCAGGAAAACATGATTGCGTTGCCTTTCGGCGCTAACCACAGCCTCCTCCAGTTGACGATATAGCCTATCATGTAGCATGTCCAGCTTGCTTTGAGAGAGGAGCATATCCCCTTGAATTTCTCCTTCGATCTGCCCATATCGTTGGTGTATCAAGTCAAAAACCTGTTTTTGACCCACTATGTCACTCCAATCCCTAAGTGTCGGTCCCACCTCATGCCCGTTCACGGCCAGATGTATCATTGGGTAGTGTGGCAACGGACGAGCTGTAGATCCACCAGCAATTCTACCCGAAAACTGGGTATCAAGGATAGAGAAGAGATCTGTTTCGGGCTCGCGCTCATGCTTATCGATTATTTGGTCTAAGGCATCCCAGCAAAACTTCTGTAACAGAATCTCACGATACCAGGGATTGAGTGCGCTCAGTGGCTGACAACATCCAAGATATAAGCCTATGAAGTGAGTGAGCTGGGTTAACGTGCCAGCACTTGGGAGCATCTTCTGGATAGCTAAGTGCAGGTCTTCATCAGATGGCGGAAGGGCGCTATACTCAGCCAGCCCACGTTTGACGGGCTTCAGCAATTCGGATACATCTGTACGGCGGATGAAATATCCACTGGATTTGATGAGCTCTTCAATAGAAAAATTCCTATCCACCTGAGGTGATCCAATAAAGTCAAGCCGAAATGATTTTTCCAACTCATCCATATTTGCGTAGGGACTTTCGAGGAGATCTGGGACCACTCCTGTTTTCTTCATCAAGTATAGAGCCACTCCGCTGCTGGAGAATCCCTGTTCGAGCAGAGTCGTAACATCCAAGTCCTCATCGGAGTGGGATAAAACTTCACCACTGCTCGCCCTTAAAGCGATAAATATGTAGAATGTTGGAAGGGGATGATCTAAGGAGGAGCTTACGAGGCTCACATAGAAAGGTTCTTTCAGGTCGTATAACTCACTGAAGACCCCCTCTGGATTAAGATAATCAACTGCTACTGCTTGGCAAAAGCTTGCTGAGAATTGACCCAGATTATCACGGACTATCAAATTAGAAACAGTGGTGCGCTCTCGCGCCTCACTCACTAATTCAGATGATGTTCCAGGGAGATCCAACAAGGGCCAGATGGACTCATCGGCAGGCAGAAGAGAGATGCCAGGTACTTCTTTGTCCTTCGTCAGTTTGCCTCGCTGATTCAGCTCTGTTTCTCTTTTGGAAAATTGCTCTTCAGGGATTACATCGAGAAATAGCGAGTTGGTATCTAAGCCGAGCCAGTCTAAGATCTTCTCAAGCGACTTCTTGTGTGAACCTGGCAGGAGAAAAATACCGCACTTCTGGTTTCTCTTCCTTGCGAAGAAATACGATACCAGGAGACGCTGAAGATCTGAAATCCTTGGTTGTTCTCGAATTGCGACAAGGGTAGAACATTTATCCATCTTCATATCCCTTTTCGCTTGGTCAGCTTTCTTTATATGTCACGTAAGAGATCTTAAATAAATATAAGGACTGAAATGTTTCAGAGAAAGTTGGACTTTTTGGGCTTTTAAAATGTTGTGGTTTCCTCTGAGGCTAAGTTCCGTCTCTTGATGTTTTCCTCTTTCCTTTTCCACCTTGCAGCTTCAATCTTCTTTCT